>SMUY01127302.1_pt1 | contig 10239 bp, 10 predicted proteins | sample 2456441 | NCBI WGS metagenome assembly SMUY01 (sample SAMN11095931, study PRJNA526329) | marine sediment metagenome | biome: Marine sediment; feature: Surficial sediment; material: Deep marine sediment; isolation source: Hadal surficial sediment | place: Pacific Ocean | collected 2014-11 | depth...
CCTAGAGAGCACTTTTCGTAAAACATTCCAACTCGATGGTACGCCGTTGCGGGTTGAGTTCAAAATGAGTCGCAACCCCTATGCTGACAAGAAACCTACGCCTCTCAGCGAAGCTGAAGAAAAACGCCTTCACCGACGCCGTCTGTATGGCCGAAAGAAATACGGTTAATAGCAGATTGACCGGAAATTAGAAGCCTCTTTAGATTCATTTCTATACGTTGTTCCACATGGTTGGCTGTAGTCAACATTTTTTTCCTGACTGGACGGGCAGGATGATTTTTTAATGCAGTACTCTTGGTACACTCAGAGTGAATTCGGGAATGGACGCATCGAAACGGAGGCCATCTTCAGCTATCATTTGGTAACTGCCCTTCATTGATCCAACAGGGGAGGAGATGGTAGTGCCGCTAGTGTATTCGAAAGTGTCACCAGGCTTTAGTAGTGGTTGTTCACCTACTACTCCCAATCCTCGTACCTCCTGAATATCGTTTTCTCCATCCGCAATAATCCAGTGGCGACTGATGAGCTGAGCAGCGACCATGCCAGTGTTAGCGATGGTGACGGTGTAAGCAAATACATAGCGATCTATGGATTCGTCCGACTGTTCCGGAAGATAGGTAGTGCGAACCATCACATTCATCTCATATTTTTTATTTTTAGCCATATTTGCATTTCACACTATTTTTTGGTTACAGTAAGGATAAAGTTTGCATAACTTGCCTCTGCATGAGAAAAGCGAGATGAATGTTAACATATAATATAAAGTTAATGGCGCTAGAGAACCTTTTACGGTTAAAATGGCGTTCCTGATTTTGAGGAATTTATTCATGGCCAACTACCATATTGCTTCTAGCATTCTTTCTGCAAACTTTGCCAAACTAGGTGAGGAAATCTCCAACGTAATCGATTCAGGTGCAGATATCATCCATTTCGACGTAATGGATAATCACTACGTTCCTAATCTAACGATCGGTCCTCTGGTGTGTGAGGCAATTCGTCCGCTCACCAATGCAATTATCGACGTACACTTAATGGTGGAACCGGTAGATCGTATCGTTCCCGATTTTGCAAAGGCAGGAGCTAACATTATTTCCTTTCATCCAGAAGCATCCAGGCATATCGACCGCACCATCGGGCTCATAAAAGAACAGGGTTGCAAGGCAGGCCTTGTATTTAATCCCGCAACACCTTTACATTATCTCGACCATGTTCTGGACAAGCTTGACCTTGTCCTGATTATGTCAGTAAATCCTGGTTTTGGTGGACAGAAATTTATTCTTGAAGCACTGAACAAGTTAAAAACGGTGCGCAAGCGTATTGATGCTGGTAGTAAGAAGATTTTACTGGAAATTGACGGTGGGGTGAAGGTGGATAATATTGCCGAGATTGCCCGCTCTGGGGCTGACACCTTTGTTGCTGGTTCCGCTATTTTTAGTGCGGGTAGAGACAATGACCTGCACCGCTATGATACGGTAGTGGCCGCATTAAGAGCAGAGCTGGCTAAGGTTTAGCCGTAGTTGTTTAGTGAAAGAGCCCAGAACTATTCTTCTTTCAGATCTGGGGGAGAGAGAATAACGATTCATGTTTGATTTGGAATAACGTAGTATGAATAAATATGTTTCTCCTAGTTCTAACCTCCCGGCTCAAATGGAGTTCCCCTTGGTAGTCAAGGCCGTGACGATTGATTTGGACGGTACGCTACTCGACACGGCAGGCGATCTTGCTACCGCTGCTAACATGATGTTACGAGAATTGGGTAGAGCAGAACTGCCGCTTGCGACTATTCAGTCTTACATTGGCAAAGGTATACAGAAACTGGTGAAAAGTTCACTTGCTAACAGTCATGACGGTGAGCCAGACGCCGAGCTATTTTCTCGAGCGATGACGATTTACGAGCACGAATACGCGAAAAACCTGTGTATCAAAACACACCCCTACCCAGGGGTAGTAGACGGGCTAACTACTATGAAGGAAGCGAGCTTCCAATTAGCCTGCATCACTAACAAGCCCGAAGTCTTTACTTTGCCTCTGTTGCGTGCCACCACCCTGCTAGATTATTTCGATGTTGTCCTCTCTGGCGATAGTCTGCCGAAAAAGAAACCAGATCCAATGCCTTTGCGGCATGCTTGTAAGCATTTTGGGATTCTGCCCCATGAAATGTTGCTGATCGGTGATTCGCTCAACGATGCTGTCGCGGCACGTGCAGCAGGTTGCCATATTTTTTGCGTACCCTATGGCTACAATGAAGGACGGGATGTTCTCGAACTCGATTGTGATGCCATTATCCCGTCCATTTACGATGCAGTGAAACTAATCAAGAGATCGTCATGACCTGCGAGAACACTGAAACTAAAGAATGCAACATCAATGCACAGTGCTTTCCGAGCCTTATATCTTGTCTTAGTTGTCGCGCCTAGAACTTATATAGTCGTATTCTCTTCCTTTTGTTTTTTGAAGTTTTATCATGATTGAAACTGAATTTATCAACCTTGCGACACAAGGCTACAACCGAATTCCAGTGGTGTTGGAAACTTTCGCTGATCTTGATACGCCCCTGTCTGTTTATCTCAAGTTAGCCAATCAACCTTATTCGTATCTGCTGGAATCGGTACAGGGTGGCGAGCGTTTTGGGCGTTATTCCTTCATTGGGTTACCTGCTACGACCCGCATTGAAGTACGTGGCAACTGCGTTAACATCATTAATGGCACGGAGTCTGAGAAAATCGAAGTGGAGGACCCTCTAGCTTTCATTCAATCATATCTTTTACGTTTTAGGGCCGCTTCATACCCTGGATTGCCGCGGTTCTGCGGCGGGCTAGTAGGTTATTTCGCTTACGACTCGGTGCGGTATATCGAGCGCAAGCTTGCTAGCCATGCCAGTCCAGATACGCTCAATGTGCCTGACATACTATTGTTGTTATCTGAAGAACTAGTGGTGGTGGATAATCTTTCCGGAAAACTTTACTTCATCATTTATACTGATCCGAACACAACGGACGCGTATATGAACGCAAAAAAACGTTTGAAAGAATTGCTTGCAAACTTGCGTAAGCCGGTAGAAATTCCGAATGAAACACCAGTTAAACCAGGAAAAGCCGTTTCTGAACTCAGTAAGTCAGATTTCATCCGGATGGTGGAACGTGCCAAGCGCTATATTTTTGACGGAGATATTATGCAAGTAGTGCTATCGCAGCGTACCAGCAAGTTTTTTAGTGCGCCGCCGCTGGCATTGTATCGCGCGCTACGTAATCTCAATCCTTCTCCGTATATGTTTTATTACCACTTTGACGATTTTCACGTAGTCGGTGCTTCGCCTGAAATTCTGGTACGTCTGGAAGGTGATACTGTGACAGTGCGTCCCATCGCAGGTACTAGAGTACGTGGAAAAACAACGCAAGAAGACGCAGCATTGGCTGCCGATTTATTGGCTGACCCGAAAGAGCGTGCAGAACACCTTATGTTGGTGGATTTAGGGCGCAATGATGTCGGGCGTGTTGTGCAGATTGGTTCGGTCAAGGTCACCGAGAACATGCAAATTGAAAATTACTCCCACGTTATGCACATTGTTTCCAATGTGGACGGAAAACTCAAACCTGGCCTGAAAGCGATCGACGTATTGCGCGCCACTTTTCCAGCGGGCACTGTGAGTGGCGCACCAAAAGTGAGAGCTATGGAAATTATTGATGAATTGGAAGTCTCCAAGCGCGGCATCTACGCTGGTGCGGTTGGCTATTTGGGATTTAATGGTGACATGGATCTGGCTATTGCTATTCGTACCGGTATCATTAAAGATGGTAAGCTCTACGTGCAAGCGGGCGCGGGCATCGTCGCTGATTCCGTACCGCAAAGCGAATGGATTGAGACCCAAAATAAGGCTAAGGCACTGCTAAGAGCAGCGGAAATAGCAGAGAGTGGGCTGGACAGCAAGGTAGAGTAAGTTTAGCAGTATCGTTCGTGGTTTTATCATGGTTTTTCGTAGACCCATTGCAGCAGCATACTCATTACGGGCCGAGCACTTCCAGATTTGGAGTGATTCACAAAAAACACTACGACCACGCGTCTTCCTAATTTGTCGAGCATGTAACCCGCCATTGTTTTCACTTCGTCCAGCAACCCGGTTTTAATATGGGCTCGGCCGGTGACAGTAGTTCCATTAAGCCGCTTTTCCATGGTGCCATCTACCGCCAGAATTGGAAGGGATGATACGAATTCCGGCATCACAGAACTTTGGAACGCTGTGAGCAAAAGTTCGCCTAAGTGGCGTGCACTAATACGCCCTTTGCGCGACAATCCCGAACCGTTTTCTATTATTAATTCAGGGAAATCAAGTTTCTTGGACGTAAGCCATTGTCTGATTGCAACATTCGATTTAGTGAGAGTAGCGGGCACATTGCCAGTAGCTACACCCAGTGCAAGGTACAGTTGGCGTGCCGCAATATTGTTACTAAATTTATTGATGTCGCGAATGATCTCTGCAAGCGGAGGAGATTGGTGGGTCTCCAGCGGTAGTTTCACATTCGGTACAGTACTGGTGCGTGCCTTACCGTTAAATACACCACCCTGTTCATTCCATAGCTGCCTGAAAAGGCCGAGAGTATATGTCGGGCTATTGTGTAGACTGAGCAGTAGAATTTTTTCACCACAGTTGACAGAATAGCTTCCGTTGAGCGTTACAGATGCACGACGATTACCTTTAGCATCAGCACGAATATCGGTACCGAGTGTGTTACGCCATTCGTTACATTTACCCATAGTGAGTTTAAGGTTGTTGCTAAGGTCGATTAATTCCGGAAGTGGGCTAGTGATGACGCGAACAGTTTTACTTTTAGGCTGGGGGATCAGGCGCAGTTCTATTGCCCGGTAGTTCACTAACAGTGCTTCAGGGGCCGTGTTGTAAACGCGATAGGGCTTATTATCGAAAGCTGATGGGTCTTTGATGGGCACATCGAAATAACTGTTATCAAGGAGAAGGTCTCCGGTGATTTCTCGTAATCCTGTTTGGCGTAGACGACGGATGAGCAGCCAGAAATTTTCCAGATTAAGTCTGGGATCGCCGTAACCTTTGATCACAAGATCGCCTTGTAGTTTGTCGCCTTTCAAAACACCATTAGCGTACAACTCAGTTTTCCAGGTATAGGCCGGACCAAGTAGCTCTAGTCCCGCAAAGGTAGTGACAAGTTTCATCACTGAGGCGGGATTCATTGGCTTATCAGAGTTAAAGGCAATAAGTGGCTGGCTTACGCCGATTTCGTGAACGTAAATACTAGTTGCGGACTCGGGAATTCCAGATTGTTTAAGTGCTTGCCTGATTGGGTCCGGGAAATTTTGTGAAAATGCAGGTAGCGCTACTGTAGTATGTATAAAACACAGGATAGTAGCTAACTTAAATGGAGTCATGGTCAGAATGTAACTGATGTAAGTTGCAACGAGACGATAATTTTAAGTATAAATCTTTAGCATGAGTCGAGCACTTGTAAAATTCCTGCCACTAGAAAATCCATTTCCTGATTGTTAATGATATAGGGCGGCATGAAATAGACAGTATTTCCTAATGGGCGAAGTAGTAATTCTTGATTTAGCGCTGCCTGAAAAAATTTTCCAGAGAAAGTAGGATCGACAGTTTCTACTTCAAATGCCCAGATCATGCCGCAATTACGGAAGTTTCTTACTTTAGGATGTGACGCGAGCAATTGTGCTGCGCCGTTAAGGTAGTTTGTTTTTGTACGGTTAGCATCAATAATTTTGTCTTGTTCGAAAATATCTAACGTAGCAAGTGCGGCTCGACAAGCGAGCGCATTGCCAGCGTGAGTATGAGAATGCAAAAAACCGCGTGTAGCTTCGTCGTGATAAAATACTTGATAAATCGCATCGGTGGTCAGTACTACAGAAAGTGGCAGATATCCACCGCTCAAGCCCTTCGCCAAGCACAAGAAATCTGGCGTAATATTGGCTTGTTCACAGGCAAACATGGTTCCCGTTCTGCCAAAGCCTACTGCGATTTCGTCTGCGATCAAATGTACATGGTATTCATTACAAATCTTACTAGCATGCTTAAGATAATCAGGGTGATACATTCCCATGCCTGCCGCACCCTGCACCAGCGGTTCAACAACCAACGCCGCGATTTTTGTATGGTTTTCAGCTAGATATTTTTCCAATATGGCAACAGTACGTAGCGCGTAATTACTAGGTGACTCTCCTTCTTCTGCATAGCGCCAATCTGGGGTGGGGACTTGTGCGCTGTGGCGCAACAATGGCGCATAGATATCCTTGAATAATGCTACATTGGTGACCGATAATGCGCCCAAGGTTTCACCGTGATAGCCATTTTGTAGGCTGACAAAATTATTTTTTTCAGGTTGATCGTTATTACACCAATAATGAAAGCTCATCTTTAGTGCGGTTTCAATGGCTGATGCTCCATCGCTACTATAAAAACAATGGCCGAGCTTACCTGGTGCCAGTTCGTTCAAGCGTTCCGATAGATTTACAACCGGTTCGTGCGTAAAGCCTGCAAGCATTACATGTTCTAATTTTTCAAGTTGATCGCGGATGGCATTATTAATTCGCGGATTAGCGTGACCGAACAGGTTGACCCACCAGGAACTAATTGCGTCGAGGTAACGCCTGCCGTCAAAGTCATAAAGCCATACTCCTTCACCTCGGGCGATAGGAACAAGCGGCAGTGTTTCATGTTGTTTCATCTGTGAACAGGGGTGCCAGACAGCTTTAAGGCTGCGCTCTTGTAAGTTTTTATGAATCATCTACTTGAAATTTCCGGTAATAGCCCATATTATTAGCACTCTACAGTAGTGAGTGCTAATTTACTTTCTGTAGGGTAAATTGCAGAAATTTAAATCAAAATAATTGTATTTACCATTGATTTCATTGTGTTTATTATAAGATAGGAGAAAGAAGAATGAAAATTCGTCCCTTGCATGACCGCGTTATTGTCAAGCGGCTGGAGGAAGAACGCAAGACAGCATCCGGTATTCTCATCCCTGACAGCGCTGCAGAAAAACCCGACCAAGGTGAAATTATCTCTGTAGGCAAGGGCAAGATTGGCGACGATGGAAAAGTCCGTGCGCTGGAAGTTAAAGTTGGCGACAAGGTGTTGTTCGGGAAGTACTCTGGACAATCTGTGAAAGTCCAGGGAGAAGAGATCCTGGTGATGCGCGAAGAAGACATCATGGGTGTGGTTGAAGGTTAGTCTAATCTACTTAAACTACAAACATTTACAACATTTCTGTAAATTAGGAGAAAGATTATGGTAGCAAAAGATGTTAGATTTGGCGATTTAGCTCGTCTCAAAATGGTGGCTGGAGTTAACATTCTAGCCGATGCAGTCAAGCTTACTCTAGGGCCTAAAGGTCGAAATGCAATACTGGATCGTTCCTACGGAGCTCCCACTATTACAAAAGATGGTGTTTCTGTAGCGAAAGAAATTGAATTGAAAGATAAATTTGAGAACATGGGTGCTCAAATGGTGAAGGAGGTAGCAAGTAAGACCTCCGATGTAGCTGGAGACGGCACCACCACTGCTACCTTACTAGCGCAATCCTTCGTTAGGGAAGGTATGAAATATGTAGCCGCCGGGATGAACCCGATGGATCTGAAGCGCGGTATTGATAAAGCCGTAATCCAAACGGTTATAGAACTCAAGAAGATTTCCAAACCCTGTACCACGAGCAAGGAAATTGCACAAGTAGGTAGCATTTCTGCAAATTCAGATCCCGAAATCGGAAAAATCATCGCTGAGGCGATGGAAAAAGTTGGCAAGGAAGGTGTGATTACCGTTGAAGACGGGCAGGGTTTGCAAAATGAACTTGATGTGGTCGAGGGTATGCAGTTTGACCGCGGCTACCTTTCTCCTTATTTTATCAATAATACGGACAAACAAATTGCGCTACTTGAAAACCCTTATATTTTATTATACGACAAGAAAATTTCCAATATTCGTGATTTGTTACCACTACTTGAACAAGTAGCCAAAGCTAGTAAACCTTTGCTGATCATTTCTGAAGATGTAGATGGTGAGGCGCTCGCAACTATGGTAGTAAACAACATTCGTGGAATTCTGAAAACTTGTGCTGTGAAAGCACCGGGCTTCGGTGACCGTCGTAAAGCTATGCTTGAAGACATTGCGCATCTTACTGGTGGTAACGTAATCGCCGAGGAAGTGGGTTTGTCCCTGGAGAAGGCCACATTGAAAGATTTGGGCCAAGCTAAGCGTGTAGAAATCGGTAAGGAAGCAACTATTATTATTGATGGTGCTGGTGATACCAAGACTATCGAAGGACGAGTCAAACAAATTCGAGCCCAGATTGAGGAAGCTACCAGTGACTACGACAAGGAAAAACTACAAGAGCGAGTAGCAAAGCTGGCTGGTGGCGTGGCATTGGTTAAAGTTGGTGCTGCTACCGAGATAGAGATGAAAGAGAAGAAAGCTCGTGTTGAAGATGCGTTGCATGCAACGCGTGCAGCTGTTGAAGAAGGTATTCTTCCTGGTGGTGGTGTTGCTCTGTTGCGAGCCTGTGCCCAGGTGGCTAAGGTTAAGGGCGACAACCATGATCAAGATGCAGGTATCAAGATCGTTGTAAGAGCTTTGGAAGAACCGCTACGCCAGATCGTTCAAAACTGTGGCGTTGAACCTTCTGTAGTAATCAATAAAGTATTCGAAGGCAAGGGTAACATGGGTTACAACGCTGCCACAAACCAATATGGCGATATGGTAGAGATGGGCGTACTGGATCCGACAAAAGTTACTCGCTATGCTTTGCAAAATGCTGCTTCGATAGCGGGCTTAATACTTACCACTGATGTCATGGTGGCAGAACAGGCGAAAGAAGAGTCTGGAGCAGGTGGCGGTATGGGTGGTGGCATGGGTGGTGGTGGCATGGGTGGTATGGGTGGTATGGGTGGTATGGATATGTAGGAACTCTCCGTATCAGTTTTCTCTCCACTACAATAAAAACCCCCACCTCGGTGGGGTTTTTTATTGTAGTGGACAAACTAAACCAGACTAAATAGAGTTTGTTGTTTCAAACACACATCATCTATAAATTCCTGTAAATTACGCATTATGTACTTAGTGAATCTGCTTGATATAAAGGAAAATGAATTGCAATTTATTTTATCAGTAACAATATGAGGCTTCACAATTTATTGAGGTATGTTAGTTTAACTTGTACCAGTTGATTATCTCTGCGGCTTGCGCATACTGAATCCAGCATGAAGATACCAACTATATTTCAATCTGAGGCTGCGTATAACAGATTGGAGGGCGATGTTTTTGTTTGCCTATCTTTTAGGCATAGTAGGCCACTAATTTATAAACTACCACTCGTTCATGGACAGATGCTTCTTTAAAAGAAATTTACTATGACACCGGACCAATACTGTCAAGAGAAGGCTGTTCAAAGTGGCTCTAGTTTTTATTACAGCTTTCTCTATTTGACGCCAGAGAAACGTCGTGCCATTACTGCGCTTTACGCTTTCTGCCGCGAGGTGGATGATGTAGTAGATGAGTGTGCTGAAGCGTCAGTGGCACGTATGAAACTTGCGTGGTGGCGGCAGGAAATCGCTTCTGTGTTTAGTGCGGAGCATGGGAATGAGCCGAGTCATCCAGTGGCAAAAGCGCTGGTTACCGTGGTTAAGACGATCAATCTCCCTGCTGGTCAGTTAAACCAAATCATAGACGGTATGGAAATGGATTTGGATTACAATCATTATGCTGATTTCAGCACTCTGAAACTATATTGTCATCATGTAGCCGGCGTGGTGGGGCAATTGTCCGCCAAGATATTTGGGTATCATGATCCTAAGACACTGGAATATGCCCATAATCTGGGGCTAGCCTTTCAGCTTACTAATATCATACGCGACGTGGGTGAGGATGCTCGTCGTGACCGCATATACCTACCACAGGACGAGCTTGCTCGTTTTGGCGTATCTAGTGAAGACATACTACATTCACGCGAATCTGACAACTTTAAGAAACTGATGGAATTTCAGATTGAACGGGCAGAAACCTATTACGTCCAAGCATTTGCGGTACTCCCTACGGAAGACCGAAAAAACCAGCGCCCCGGTCTTATTATGGCGGCGATTTATCGGGCCCTGCTAGAAGAAATCAAGGATGATGGCTGTCAAGTTTTGCGGCAGCGTGTAAGCCTTACCCCGATACGCAAACTGTGGATAGGATGGAAGACATGGATCAGGGGGTGAATCGGATGGAAG
>SMUY01200871.1_pt1 | contig 10239 bp, 9 predicted proteins | sample 2456441 | NCBI WGS metagenome assembly SMUY01 (sample SAMN11095931, study PRJNA526329) | marine sediment metagenome | biome: Marine sediment; feature: Surficial sediment; material: Deep marine sediment; isolation source: Hadal surficial sediment | place: Pacific Ocean | collected 2014-11 | depth 0-1...
AGCAACGAGATTCGCGTTGCCGCCGCCAGTAACAGGGCCAGGAGCGCACCGCTGGATGCAAGCGCGCTCGCCGACGGGCGAAGCAGCAGGAACGCCCCCGTCATCAGCAAGAACGCGACCAGCGGCTGGGTCCGCGTCGTCGTGAAGCACCAGATGACCATGGGCGTCATCGGAATGACGGCGAGAAAGAGCAGAGCCGCGAGCCGCCCGCCGCGCTCGAAGGCGAGCCGGCTGCCCAGTGCGATGGTCCCCACTCCCAGTGCGAGGGAGGTGAGGCGACCCACCAGAAGGCCATCCCCGAACAGGTTCTGGAAGAGACCGTAGACGTACGGAAGGAGCGGCGCTTGAAAGAACGCGAAGTCGCGGTAGGGAAACGCTCCCTGGTAGACCATCCGGGCTGCGTACAGGTACCAGCCCTCGTCTTGATTCACGCGTCCGTAGTACGCGAAGTAGATGCCGACGGCGAGGAACGCGGCCAGCAGCGCGCCGACCGCGAGGCCGAAGCCGACTCGCCCACGTGGAGAGGCAGGGTCGGGCCCCCCTACCCCGGGCATCGAAAGTGCCGAACGGACCACCGCTAGCTCGAGTTCCCGCGCGGCCTCACCCTCAGACCTTCCTGCCAATCGCAAACACCGAGCTACCCCAGGGGAAACGGATGCCTCGCGCAATCAGCCGGTTCTCGGCCCGCAATACCCCGAGCAAGGCGCGATTCGCCAGCTCGCCAGGGACCCTGTGCAGGTCCGAGCGAGCCTCCTCGTCGCCTGGCCGTGCGGTCAGCAAACCCGGCAGCCGGGCGAGGACGACGGCGGGAAGCAGGAAGCAGAGGCGATAGGTCAGCAGCTCCACCGACAGACCCAGGCTGCCGAGCAGGGCGCGGACCCCCCGTACCGTGAAGCGCTGGCTGGTGTGGATCGCCACATCGTGCTCGCTGTACAGCCAGTCATAGGCCGGCAGGTTCAAGACGAGCAGTCCGCCGCGCCGCACCTTTGCCACGATGCGATGCAGGCCCTCGAGAGAGTTCTTCACTCCCGGAATGTAGATCACGTCCAGACTCGTCACTAGATCGAGCTCGCCGACGTGGAGCGAGGGATCACAGATGTCGCTCAGGTAGATGTCCGCGGCCGGGGCCTTTCTCTTCGCGAAGCGGAGCGCCTCGGCCGACTCGTCGAAGCCGCCGAGGTAGGACGGCTGCAGAAGCTCCTGCAAGAACCTCAGGTTCTCTCCGGTTCCGCAACCCGCGTCCAACACCTTCGGGTGTGAAGGCGGCGCGAGGTCACTTCGCTGCAGCGACAGGGCGAGGACGTCGCGCAGCCCCCGATACCACCAGTGCTGCTCCTCTGCGCGACTCATGACCTCGAACTCACCGCGGTTCATCGACCGTTCCGCTCCTCGAACTCACGCGCAATCGAGCAGTGCCTTCACCACCTGTTCGACTTCACCGGCTTCCAGCCCGGGAAACAGCGGAAGCGAGATCACCGTCTCACAGGCCTTCTCCGTAACAGGTAGATCTCCCGCCCGGTGGCCCAGAAAGCTGTAGGCCTCCATCAGATGGACGGGTTCCGGGTAGTGGATTCCGAAGCCGATCTCGGCGCGGTTCAAATGCTCGATGAGCCGCGGCCGGTCGGGGGCTCGCACCACCAACAGGTGAAACGCGTGTTCACCATCCGGAGTCAGCTCGACGGGTCGATAGGGAGAGCCCGCGAGGCCTTCGATGTAGCCCTGCGCGAGCTCGCGGCGCACTTCGATGGCTCGAGACAGCCGCCGCAGCTTGACCCTCAGGACGGCGGCCTGAATCTCGTCCAGCCGACTGTTGAGCCCCTCGAAGTGGGCGTGACGATCGTCCCGGAACCCGTAGTTGCGCAGAGCCCGAAGGCGTTGCTCCAGATCCGGGTCGCGGCACACGCAGAGGCCGCCGTCGCCGAACGCGCCGAGGTTCTTGGTCGGGTAGAAGGAGAAGCAACCGACCGACCCAAAGCCCCCCACGTGTGCGCCGCAGTAGCTGGCGCCGTGAGCCTGTGCGCAATCCTCGATCACCCCCAGGCCGTGCCTCTCGGCGAATTCCAGAATCGGAGCCAGGGGAGCAGGCTGGCCGTAGAGGTGAACCGGAAGCACGCAGCGCGTGCGCTCGGTGCGAGCGCCTTCGAGCTGCGCGGGATCCATGAGCAGCGTCTCCGGGTCGACATCGACGAACCGCGGGGTGGCGCCCGCCGCACGGATCGCGGCCACCGGCGGTACACCGGCGTTCGCCACCGTGATCACCTCGGCGTCGGATCCGACACCCAGTGATCGCAGCGCGAGGATCAGCGCGTCCGTGCCGGAATTGACTCCCACCGCCCCGGGGACTCCCACGTACGCGGCAAACTCCTGCTCGAAGGCCCGGACCTCGGGACCGAGGATCAGCTGGCCCGAATCGAGCACGCGGCGGATCGCGTCATCGATCTGTTCCTTGAGTTCGAGGTAGCCGGGCCGGTAGTCGAAGTAGCGGAGCATATCGGGCTAGCCGGCTGGAAGACCGAGCGTCCGGTAGAACTCCAGCGTCCTCTTGAGGCCGCTGTGCAGATCGACCTTCGGGCTCCAGCCCATTTCATCGTAGATCTTTCGAAAGTCGCTGAAGTAGTCACCGATGTCGATCGTTTTCGCCTCGGGCGGAAAGGGAACGAGCTCGTAGGAAACGTCCATGAACTCTCCGAGCGTCTTGACGAACTCGAGCAGGCTCTTCGGTTCAGGGTGACCGAGGTTGAACGCCTCCCGTCGGATCGTCTTGCTCGCTCCGGCGATCAGGAGTGCATCGACAACGTCGTCGACGTAGTTGAAGTCCCGGCGCTGCTCTCCGCTGCCGTAGATCCGGATCACCTCGCCCCGAAGGGCCTTGCGGATGAAGATCCCCGCAAAACCCTTGTTGTCGCTGTCCAGGTCCATGCGGGGACCGTAGGTATTCGTCAGGCGCAGACTGACCGTCTCGATGCCGTGGATCGCGTCGTAGAGCGTGTAGTACATCTCCGCGGCGAGCTTGTTGATTCCGTTGACGTCGATGGGGACGAGCGGATGCTTTTCGTCCACCGGGAGATACTGCGGCCTACCGTAGATCTGCCGCGTGCTGGCAAAGATGATCCTGACCTTCGGGACCTCGTGGCGACAGCACTCGAGCAGCGCGAGCTGGCTGCGACAGTTGATTTCGAGGTCGGTCAGTGGATCCCGCATGCTCTCGCTGTGGCTCACCTGCCCGGCCAGGCTGAAGATCAGCTCCTGCCCTTGCACGATCTGACGCAGGCTGTGCGGATCGCGGATGTCGGAGATGTTCACGCGCACGCGGTCCTTGATGGGCTCGATGTTCCGGAGCGTGGCGCCGTATTGCGGCAGCATCGAGTCCAACAGCACCAGCTCGGCGCCGAGCTCTACGAGGCGAAGCGCGAGGTTGCTGCCGATGAAGCCCATCCCGCCCGTGACGAGGACCCGCTTGCCCTGGTAGGACTCACTCAGCATGGCGTACCCGGCCTGCGACATACCGCACGACGAACTGCGGGCTCTTCGAGTGGTCCAGGAACAGGCGGCCGAGGTACTCGCCGACCATTCCCAGGATTAGCAGCTGCACGCCGGCGAAGAACACGATCGTCAACAGAACGGTCGGCAGGCCGATGGTGACCTCCGGGTTGATGTAGAGCTTGTCGATGACGATCGCCACCAGCAGCAGCACGCTCAGGCCCGAGGTCAAGACCCCGAGAATCGAGGCTACGCGGAGTGGAGCGATCGAGAAGTTCAAGAACATGTTCAGCCAGAGAAGGAACAGCTTCCGCAGGGTGTAGTTGGACGAAGCCTCGCGGCGCTCCCGGTGCTCGACGTCGATCTGGCCCAGGCTGCTCGTCGTGCGCAGGATCAGACCGTCGATGTATGGAAAGGCGCCCTTGTAGGTGATGATCTCGTCCACCACGAACCGGTTCATCAGCTTCAGGCTCGACAGGTACAGCTCGGTCGGCTTGTTCAGCATGAGACTGGCGATGCGATCGTTGAACCGACTTCCAGCGTTGCGGATCCAGCTGTGGTGCTTCTCTTGGTAGCGGCCATAGATGACGTCGCAGTGCCCGGTCTTGATCTCGTCGTACATTCGGCGGACTTCCCCTGGAGGGTTCTGGCCGTCGTCGTCGAGCACGGCGATGTAGGCGCCTGCCGCGTGGTTCAGCCCTGCGAGAACCGCATTGTGCTCCCCGAAGTTGCGGGCGAGATGCAGGTAGGACAGGGTATCGGAATGCTTCTCGAGCAGGGCCAGGCAGACCTGCTCGCTGTCATCGTTGGAGCCATCATTGACGAGGATGACCTCGAACGCGAGGTCGGAGAACACCTCGTGCACCTGCTCGACCACGTCGCCGATCGTACGGCTGCCGTTGTACACGGGAATGACGATCGACAGCTCGACTCCCACGCTCGGGACCTCCTCCATCGGCTGCCGTCGACCCCGCCAATGCCCCAGCGCCGTATCGATAGGGTGCGAGCCAGAGGATGACGATCGGTCCTCCGCCTCCAGCTCGACTGCGGATTCTACCGAACGAATCGCCATCGAGGCAACGGAGCCGCTGGCCATGGCAGGTCAGCGAGACCCGCCGGCTTCGTCTTCTACGTCTGGTAGCGACTCCAGGTGCAGGTAGGGCGGCTCGTCGAGGACGCTGAGTCGGAAGAAGGCGCGGTCCCGAAACTCCCGGCGCAGGCGCCCCTCCATGCCCGGCCCGTCCCCGAGGAACATCACGTCATCGCTCAGATCGGGCCGAACGTGGCGCCAGGAGAGCACGAAGCTGCCGACCTCGCTCAGCGGCGGAATCGCCTTCCAGGTGGTGGCGAACTGCGGCGCGAGGACCACCGCATGACGGACTCCCGACTTCTCGGCGAATCCGTAGAGCGCGTCCTGCACGAGCGCCTGGCGGTGAAGGGCCGAGGTGTGCAGCGCGTTGAAGCTGCCGAGTCCGAGCACGAGTGCCGCGAACACCATGCTGGCGAGCTGCGTCAGGCCCAGTCCCAAGCTGCGACACCTGTCCACCAGGTTGGCGAGCCCGTGCACGGCCAGGATGCTGAGCGGGACGACGCACTCCGAATAGTGGATCGGCCCCACGATGTGCAGACCGTGGTCATCGTGGAGCAGCCCCAGGCCCAGCGCCGTCAACACCCCCAGCCCGAGCAGGCGGGTGAAGCGGTCGGTCATGGCCCCCAGGGACACGAGGAGCACGCCCAGCGGTCCCAGGAACCAGATCGTCAACATGAACAGGTTGTAGCTCGTGTTTGCCCCGAAGCGGCTCCACAGCGATGCGGCCTCCTTCTGGAACCAGACGATGGCACCCGGGCCCATGCGAGGCGGAAGCAGGGGATCGCCGGTGACCTGCCAGTTGTGCAGGGCAAACAGCAGGAGGGGCATGGCGCCTCCCAGCAGCAGGCCGGCAACGGCCCGGGGCGCCCCGGGCTCGCGGCGCACGGCGCGAACCAGACGGTCGGCGAACAGCGGAAGGCTGAGACAGGCGATCTCCGCTGGCCTGCACAGAAAGCCGGCTCCCAGTGCGAGCCCGGTCAAGGTCCAGCGGGTCAGGCTTCCGCCCGAATCGGCCCGCACGAACAGCACCAGACCCAGCGCGAGCAGGCCTCGCGAGAGCAGGTGCGCGTGAGTGGTGAGCGAGAGCGCGAAGGCCATGGGGGAGAGCAGAAACACGAGACAGGCGAGCGCTCCCCAGGGGCGGCCGAGGCGTCTGGCCAGGATGTAGCCGAGGCAGGGCACGGGCAACGCCGCGGCCAGCGCGAAGACCCACGGCCCGAGCCCGCTCAGCTCGGCGACGGCCCACGCAAGCTGCGGCCCCAGCCAGTCGAAGCTCGTCACCATGCCGTCCCGCAGATAGAGGTACAGGGACGGGAAGGCCCCGAACGGCTGCGGAGCCGGGACCATCAGCCGTCCCATGGCCAGGACCTGCCCGCCGAAGCGCGCCGCATTCTCGTCGTCGGTCACCGGGTAGTCCAGCAAGAAGAGTGCGTGCCCCGCCCGAGCCACCAGGACCGTTGCAACCGTCAGCAGCAACAGGCCGGCGGCGCGCTGCCGCCGGTCCATCTGCTCGATGCCTCGCCAGCTGCGGGCCAACAGCGGCCCGAGCCAGGGGCTCAGGGCATAGCCCAGCAGGCAGGCGCCGGGGAAAAGCAGCAGTGCGTGCCCCAGCCAGAAGTAGACCTCTCCGGGCGAGCTGTAGGTGTATGGGCTGCCGAAGACGATGTTCAGGCCGGGAGCGGTCTCGCTCAAGCCGACGAAGGCCGCCATCGCGAAGCCGCCAATAAGTCCGGCGGCCAGGCGCTGACTGTGGCTCGGGGTCATCGTCGGGCTCGTGAGCGAGTCCGGTCCGTTCTCGGCGCAGAGATCTCGGTGATGTGTTGGCCGTGTCTCGGGCGTCTGAGATCGAGCTGCGACGTCTGGCAGACGAGAAGATGTTCCAACTGCTGCTACGCCTCCAGCTTCTCCGCCGCGCGAGCGTGGAATCGACCCCGACGTACTGCCGACACATCGCGTTCACGCGTCGGTCGGCGGCTTGACACGTTCCGAAGTGCCCGAACAGGATACATCGTGCCACCGCCGACTCGAAGCGCCGATTCTGCCCGATCCGTCCTCCGGCACGCCCGGTTCCAGGACCAATGAGGCGATGGCATCACACCTTTCCTCGCCAGGCACAGAGCCAGGTGCTGGCGCTGACTGCCGCGACCAGGAGCGTATTGAGGTAGCTGCCCACGAGCTGCAGCAGTGTGAAGGGCCTGTCCAGGTGACGGTTCGTCACCGGAACGGGCATGCTCAGGAAGGACGGCATGCAGTACGGCAGCTCGAGATCGTGGAGCGCCATGTTGAAGAAGACGGCCAGGCTACAGCCCAGGGCGAGCCAGGCCAGGTGGCGGCTCCGGCCCGCCACCGCGAGCAGCAGGGGAATCGCCAGGAACATGTGATTCTCGTGCATGTGCGTCGACAGGAAGAAGAACGAGCAGACGACGGCGGCCGCCCCCAGGAAGAGCCGCGCACAGAGCGCACCGGCGTCGATTCGCGGCGAGCGCAGGAGACGCGCGGCCCGCGTCAGCAGTGCCGCGTAGCTCACCAGGAAGAGGGTCAATCCGATCGTTCGGGGAGTGAGCGGACCGAGGATGGGAGCGTTGGCGTCCCGCCAGGCGCCGAGCAGCCACCAAAGGTTGTGCGCGTTCACCGAGGTGAAGGGCATGGCCTCGACGTCCAACAAGATCTTGCGCAGCACCGGACCGATGCGCCCCGTGGCGAGGAAGGGGAGCAGGGTCAGCAGTGCGGCCGCCAGGCCGCCGCCACCCGCCAGAACCAGGCCGCGGAGACCACGACGGGCGCCCGCGGCCAGGACCAGCAGGGGCACCAGCGGCGCCGCCAGGGGCTTCATCAAGCCCGCAAAGGAGAGCAAGGCTCCCGAAGCCGCCGCCCGGTCCCACGCCAGTGCGGCCAGGGCGGCCACCGCCAAGGCGCTGTGTATGCCGTCCGGCTGCCCCCAGTAGCCGGAGCCGAAGAGCACGGCCGGATTCCAGAGGTACAACAGGGCGACGAGGCGCCCCCAGGCCACTCCCGTACGGGCGGTTCCCCAGAGTCCGCGGACCGCAACCAGCCAGTAGAGCAGGCCGCCGAGCAGGAGATCAAAGATCAGGTGGGGTGACTTGACCAGAAAAGTGAACAGGGCGGAATCGCGGAGGTCGGCCGGGGTGCTTTCTGGCTCGATCCACCGCTGAATCCGTCCGGCTCCGTACAGCGCGTAAAGAAAGAGCGGCGGGTAGTCCACACCCGTCACTTCGTAGGCCGCCGGAAGTCCCGCGATCGCCGCGCCCAGAGCCCAGCGCTTGTAGGACTCGACGTCGCTCACATAGCCGGGAAGCGTCGCGAGGAAGACCCGGAGGCCGACAGAAGCAGTGAGCAGCGCGAGGAAGATCCCTCTCGGGACGGGCCTGAACACGATCAGATCTTCCGGGAGTTTACCCGGCTTCGGACGTAGCGGACCCGGCCCCGGTACGCGCCGATGCTTCCGAGGACCACCAGCTGTGCCCCGGCGAAGAAGACCACCGTCACGAGCATCGCCGGCACGGCGACGTCGAGGTTGATGTAGAGCTTGTCGATGACGATGGCGACGAAAAGGAAGAGGCTGGAGAGCACGGTGGCCCCGTTGTACACGGGGATCACGAAGGACATCTCCGGCTGGGGCGTCACGCTCTGGCGGGCTCGCTGTGCTGAGGGCTCGAGAACGGCTCGGATTATCCGAGACGCTCGAGTGGGTGTCAATCGAGCTACACGTCCTCGGGTCCTCCTTCCGATGGCGAAGACTGAGCCGCCCAGGGAAGTCGCCGAGCACGGGTGCCTGTTTGGCCTATCCTCACCGCGTTGCAGAGAGCAACTATGGTACCGGCCCCCCGCGATCGGCGCGGCGCGTCGTGACGCCTCGGGCGCATCATGGATCTGGCATCATCTGCCGTTCATCCTGACCGCGGAAGCTCTGACACCGGCAGGCCGGAGCGCGGTCCGCGGAGTCCTCATTGAGTCGCCTGCGGAACTACTGGAGAGCGCGCTGGAAGGAGTGGTTGCTGCTCCTCGGTGTCCTGCTGGTGTTCGTTGCAGCCGATCGCCTGCTCAAGCTGTACTACTACTCCAAGAGCTACAGCCACTACGAGGTCGGCGCGGTCTACTGGGAGGACTCGAAGACGGCGCTGATGTTCGCGCCCGACCGATATCTGTTCTGGCGCTACAAGCCACACATCGCGATCAAGCTGTCCAACGACATCGAGGAGTACAGCCTCTACCGCATCGGCACCAAGCCGGTGCGCCACGCCATCACGGTCGAGACCAACTCGAGGGGCTATCGCGGACCGGAGTTCTCCTGCGCCAAGGCCGAGGGGACGTTCCGTATCTTCGTGCTGGGCGACTCGCGGTCGATGGCCGAGGGAGTGACCAACCAGCAGCGCTACAGCGAGCAGCTCGAGCGGCTGCTCAACGCCGGTGGCGCCGGTCCTCGCTACGAGGTCATCAACATGGCTGTCGACGGCTATTCGTCCTACCAGGGGCGCGTTCAGGTCGAGCGAGAGCTGGTGCATTGCGAACCGGACATGATCACGGTCATGTTCGGCATCAACGACCAGGACTGGGACCTGGACATTCGCGACGAGGACCGGGCCGCTACATTCGACTCGCCGCTTGTCAGCATCAGCCAGTGGACCAACCGCAGCATGCTGGTCTACTTCGTGCGCTTCCAGCTGTTGCAACTCAAGGGGTTGCTGTTCGGCAAGACCGAGCGCACGCCGACGTTGGCCACCTCACCCGAGGACCGGAACCGTCGCGTGACCCTGGAAGATTACGAGCGCAATCTCTCCCGCATCGCAGAGCTGGGGCAGCAGCACGGATTCACTCCGTTGTTCCTGATCGTCCCCAACTCGCCGTACTCCTGGTATCCGGAGCTGTACCAGCAGGACCCCGCGGTCCTGCCCGCGGATGCCGAGGAACGGTTCGCCCGGATCAAGAGCCTGCTCGCCCGTCGCAGCTACGTCGAGGCGGCGCAGAACCTGGAGGCCCTGCTGGCCGAGTATCCCGGCCTGCCCTCCGTCCGTCACAGCCTGGCCCGATGCTACCAGCAGCTCGACCGCTGGGAAGAGGCACACCGGCATTTCGTGATGAAGAACGACCAGATCGTCTTCTTCGGGTACGAAGCGATCGTGCGTAAGGTGGCTGCCGAGCACGCGGTGCCGCTGGTCGACCTGACCGCCCAGTTCACCGAGATGCGACGCGAGCTGATGTACGTCGACGATATGCATCCCAACGACCTGGGACATCGGATACTGGCCGAGGCGTTGCACGCCAGGATCGTTTCGCTGCGGTGACGACGAACCCGCCAGGAGCGGTCGGGGCTAGAACAGCGTGTAGATGAACGGCGCGACAGCGGGGCCGCGGATCAACACCAGGATGTGCAGCACGAAGATCACGACGATGATGGGCAGCAGCCACCACTTCTTGTTCCGGCGCAGGAACTGAAAGAACTCACCCAGAACACCGCGCCGCTCGACGTGGCCTTCCGTGGCCAACGGCATAGTGGAGTTGACCCGGTTTCGTGGACTCCTCAACACTTGGGGGAGAGGAGATCACGATGCGGGGGCACAGGAATCCGTATCCGCCGGAGTTCCGGCAGCAGAGGGTCGAGCGGGACTTCGCCGCGGAGGGACCGGACCGGCGCTGGGTGGCGGACATCA
>SMUY01266673.1_pt1 | contig 10239 bp, 10 predicted proteins | sample 2456441 | NCBI WGS metagenome assembly SMUY01 (sample SAMN11095931, study PRJNA526329) | marine sediment metagenome | biome: Marine sediment; feature: Surficial sediment; material: Deep marine sediment; isolation source: Hadal surficial sediment | place: Pacific Ocean | collected 2014-11 | depth...
AATTTTGGCCTGCCGATCATCCAGTACCTTAATGATAACCGGCCAGATAAACTTGGTACAAAACCAGGCAAAAACAGCAAATGAGATTATCTGCCCAATAAGCGTTGCGTTAAAATTCATGCCTTACTCCTTCAGAGATTGATTGATCACGTTTGCCTTAGTTACCAGTCAAAGTCTGCAATGCATCTGTATACGGGTTTGCAAAAGTAAACCACATACTAATACCAATACCAATCATCGTAACAGCATCAAGAAGACCTGCTACCAGGAACATTTTCACCTGTAACATTGGAGCAAGCTCAGGTTGACGTGCAGCGCCCTCAAGAAAGCGACCACCTAACAAACCAAAACCAATCGCCGTGCCCAATGCACCCATGCCCAATACAAGCAGCACACCTAATACTGTGAATGCCAAAATTGTTTCCATCATATCCTCCGGATTTTACTGTTTTAGTACGCCTAAATTTCAATAATTAAATTAATGTGATTCATGTGCCATGCTCAGATAAACAATGGTCAACATCATAAAGATGAATGCCTGTAACACAATTATCAGAATATGGAATACTGCCCAGATAAAGTGTAATGGCAACTGATAATACCCCAGCATTGCAATCAACATGAATATCAGTTCGCCTGCATACAAGTTTCCGAACAAACGCAATGCAAGTGACACAGGTTTGGCCAACAAGGCAACCCCTTCCAACAGGAGGTTAAACGGAATCATCCATTTACCAAAAGGTTGCAGGGTTAATTCGCCGATAAATCCACCAATACCTTTCACCTTCACACTGTAGAAAATGATCATCGCGAATACGGCAAGAGAAAAACCAAAGGTAATATTTGGGTCGGTTGTCGGCACAACCTTGAAATAGAAATGCGGATCACCACTGATTTTCTGAGCAAGAAATGGCAACACATCAACCGGCACCAGATCCATCAGGTTCATCAAAAATATCCAGCAAAACAAGGTTAGCGCAACTGATGCGATCACTGGATTGCTTTTACCATGGAATGTCTCTTTAACGTTTGTATTAACAAATTCTACCAGTACTTCAATTACGTTTTGTAGTTTCCCCGGCACGCCAGAATCAATATTTTTAGCAACCTTGCGAAAGAAGTAACAAAAGATAAGGCCAAGAAAGATTGACCAGCCCATGGAATCTACATTGAGTGCCCAAAAACCCATGTCCACAGCCTCTTGCGTGCTGTGAGCGATCGTCCATGTTGACTGTTCGAGCACGGACCCATCTGCTCGTTCATAACCTTCAGGTAATTCTCCATACACCAGATTCTGAAGATGGTGTCTTACATAACTAGTAGAAGTTAGGCCTTCAGTCGCCATTCGATTCTTCTCAACTCAGTTTTATTTTAATAGAAAAATAATTATTTATTCTGTGTTTCTTCAATATTGCCCTTTATCAGAGCCATTCCTGCCAAATTCACGATCATCATCACGATGTATGCGGCAAATAATAATGCCACATTTAGTGGCTTTACCAACGCAAAGCAGATTGCAAACAATGCAACTGTTAATAAAATCTTCACCGCTTCGCCAATATAAAACCAGCTCATCATCGACTGCGGGGTTTGCGACTCCACTTTTCTAAATGCACACCTGACGAAATAAATATTCGGCAAAATGTAAACCACACTGCCTAATAACACCGAATAGGCCGACACTAGTCCGCTATATGTGTATGACAGGAGCGCTATCACAACTGTAATGGTTAGCTGAACATAAACTAATCTAAAGGCAGCGGTTCTATTTTTTATTATTTCTTTGATTACCGCTCAACCACCGTTTCACCGAGTAACGGGCAGATATCTATGCCAGTCTTCGAAATTACCCTATGCCCCTAAATTGAAGCTGAAAAGCTGGTTCCTCCAGCGTAAGACGCTTGATTATAATCAGCTAAGCATGGGTTATCAACGGCGATCATGAATAAAACACATTAATTTATTAATAAACACCGTACCTAAACAAGCAGTTACTTTATTCTTTTCAATATTCCGTTTAGTTCGTCTAGGGAATGGTAGCGAATCTCCAAGATCCCCTTACCGCTTTTGTGATGCTTAATTACCACTGCTGCCCCAAGGCGCCCAGATAAATCTTCCTGCAAACCTCTTAGATTGGGATCCAACTGTTGTGAAGCTGAACGTTTTTTACCGCTTTTTTTCTGCGCCCCTTTTGCCAGTAAATCACGGATCAATTTTTCAGTTGCACGCACTGATAGTCCTTGCTTGACAACTTTTTTTGCCAATTCAACCTGGTTTTCCTTCCTTGCTGCCAATATGGCGCGCGCATGACCCATCTCCAGAGCACCAGTTCCCAACATTTTTTGAACTTCGGGGTGCAACTCAAGAAGTCGCAGAATGTTCGTCACAGTTGAACGAGATCTGCCGACTGCTTCAGCAGCGGTATCATGAGTCATTTCGAATTCCTGCAACAAGCGGGAAAGTGCACGCGCTTCGTCTATCGGATTCAGATCTTCACGCTGGATGTTCTCGATCAGAGCCAGGCACATCGCTGTTTGATCTGATACATCTTTAATGATGGCTGGGATTTCATGTAATCCCGCCAACTGTGTTGCCCGCCAGCGGCGTTCCCCTACAATGATTTCGTAGGTATCAGTTCCCTTTAAAGGCCTGACGACAATCGGTTGTATCACACCCTGTTTTCGTATTGAGTTGGCCAGATCTTCAAGTGCTTGCGAATCCATTTCCTCGCGCGGCTGATACCGACCACGGACAACAACATCGACGGGAAGTGTCCGCAACTGTTCATCCAGATTTGAATCAGCACTTTCCATACTGCCTCTTGGAGACAGTAATGCATCCAAGCCCTTACCTAGACCTCGTTTTCTCATTGACTCAATATTACCTTTAAAAACAGGTTTATCTTTCAGAACAGACACGAATGGTCCCTGTTAACAGGCAGCAGCACTCTCACGCCTAAGCATTTCCCCGGCCAGTGCAAGATACGCCAGTGCGCCCCTTGATGCTTTATCGTATTTAATCACGGGTAGACCATGACTTGGTGCCTCAGCCAATCTGACATTTCTTGGAATGATAGTGCGGTAGACCTTTTCTCCAAAATGCTCCAACAACTGGGTAGACACTTGTATGGCCAGGTTATTGCGTGGGTCATACATGGTGCGTAACAGGCCTTCAATCTTCAGATCCGGATTCAGATATTTGCGAATTTTTTCAATACTCGCAAGCAATGCTGACAAACCTTCGAGAGCATAATATTCACATTGCATGGGGATAATAACCGAGCTTGCCGCCACCAATGCATTGACTGTCAACATATTCAGGGAAGGGGGACAATCAATAAAAATGAAATCGTAATTTCCCTTAATCTCATCGACGGCATTGCGTAGTCGTATTTCCCTTGCCAATTCATCAAGCAATCCTACCTCAGCCCCGATCAAATCAGCATTACCTGGTAATAAATCATAATCACCTTCGATAGATTTTGTCAGTACCTCGGTGATGGGTTTCTCGCCCATCAATACATCGAACGCCGAAATTTCAAGCTCCATCTTGTTAATACCACTGCCCATGGTGGCATTCCCTTGTGGATCCATATCAATCAGGAGCACACGCCGTTTAGTCGCCGCCAATGATGCGGCAATATTGACGCTGGTGGTCGTCTTACCGACACCCCCTTTCTGATTTGCTATGGCTATAACCTTGGTCATGGTTGTTATTATTCTGACGACATCATCCTTTTCCTGGGCTTTTATTCAACCAGTATTATGGCACAGACAAGCTGAAAGTGTAGCGACTTAACTCCGGATAGTGCGCCTGGTTTAACGTTGGCTGACGATTTGAACCAGACTCCTGCCCCCCATCACACCGGGCACTTCTAACGATGTGACCTTCGTTGCAACAGCCTCTGCAGTTAAACTCAATATTTCGTTTAGATCTGATATTTCTTTTTTCGGATCGGGGCCTTTCATGGCCAATAGTCTGCCATCCTGCTCGAGCAAATGCTGACTACATGCAAAAAAGTCCGCTAGGGAAGACAAGGCACGCGAAACAATGATTGAAAACTTGTTTTCAGGTTCATATTTCTCAATTCTGCAACAAATAACTTCCACATTTTTTAAATTTAACGTCAACACAGCCTGATTCACAAAACGGGTTTTCTTACTGTTCCCATCCAGTAAGACCCAGTATGTGTCCGGCCTTGCCAGTGCCAGAATGATGCCGGGTAAGCCCGCGCCCGTGCCAATATCCAGACAAGACCCTTTTTGGATAAAAGACAAAATAGAGAGGCTATCCAGGATATGATAGGCAAGCATTTTTTCTGGATCACGAACGGCCGTCAGGTTATAGGCTGTATTCCATTCTGCCAATAAATCGATATACGTTAGATAAGCTTGCAGAGGCAAATCGGTAGCTGTGAGCCCCATGGCTTCAACCCCTTGTTGAAGCTGTACCGATAATGAATCAGACATCACAACAGCTTTTATTCAAGGGCACTTCTAAAAATAGTGATTTTCGTGTGGCCGATTTTTGCTCCTGCAAAACCGGCATACCGTACATCCTGTACATAAGTACAAGAAGGCACCGTGCGGAGACAAAATCGTCGGGAACGATTTTGAACAGCCGTAGGCTGGCCCGAAGGGTGAGCCACAGGGATGTGGCGAGTAGCCGCAGATAAACAAATTTATGAATGAGAATTGGACAAAAACCATCCCTGGTTTTTGCTCTTCGAGCAGCAAAGCCGCCCAAAAACGCTCCCAGCGTTTTTGTGAGCACGGAGACGACGCAGTAATCGCGTGAAAAGTGCATTTTTAGGAGTGCCCTTAAGCAGTTTCCTTGAAATGAAACTGCCCTTTCTTAAGATGAATGCGTAACAAAGAAATAGCCGCTGGCGTCATCCCGGGAATACGTGAAGCCTGCCCCAGGCTATGGGGTTTGTGTTCGCTGAGTTTTTGAATCACTTCGTTGGACAAGCCACTCACCTGATTAAAATCAATATCACTGGGTAAGGTCGCTTTTTCATAGTGCAGATTACGTGCAATCTCAGTTTCCTGTCGCTCTATATAACCACTGTACCTGGCCTGAATCTCAATCTGTTGAATCACGATATCGTCTATTTGACTAATATCAAAACCCGTTAACGTCATCAGGCTTTTAAAATCCACTTCCGGCCTACGTAACAATTGCATCAGACTGTATTCCCTTTGCAATGGCTGGCCCAGTACACGTGTTGCTTCTTCCACTGCTGTGGTCTCCGGTTTCAACCAGGTTTTTTCAAGGCGCTGTTGTTCCTTCTGGATCGCTTCACGCTTGTCAGAAAACTTCTTCCAACGATCATCGTCAACCAAACCATGCTCGCGACCGATCTCGGTTAACCGTAAATCTGCATTGTCTTCGCGCAAGAGCAATCGATATTCAGCGCGGCTGGTAAACATTCGATAGGGTTCACTGGTGCCTCGCGTAATCAGATCATCAATCAGCACACCCATATAGGCCTGATCACGGCGTGGACTCCAGGGCGATTTATCCTGCGCCAATAGCCCGGCATTCATCCCGGCAATCAGGCCCTGTGCCGCTGCCTCTTCATAGCCGGTGGTGCCATTAATTTGTCCGGCAAAAAATAATCCTGATAAATGCTTGGTTTCCAGCCAGGGATGCAGATCTCTGGGATCAAAGAAATCGTATTCGATGGCATAACCCGGTCGAGTAATATGTGCATTCTCAAATCCTTCGATAGAGCGCACCATCTCATATTGCACATCGAAAGGCAGACTGGTGGATATACCATTGGGATAAACTTCATGCGTGTTCAAGCCTTCTGGTTCGATAAAGATCTGGTGCGAAGCCTTGTCAGCAAATCGAACCACCTTATCTTCCACTGAGGGACAATAGCGTGGACCCGTTGCTTCGATATTGCCATTAAACATAGGCGAACGGTCCAGACCCTGACGGATAATCTCATGGGTCTTTTCATTGGTATGGGTAATATGACAAGGAAGCTGTTGCGGGTGCTCATCCACATGCCCCATATAAGAAAATACAGGGGTGGGCGTATCGCCAGCTTGTTCCTGCAATTTACTGTAATCAATGGTTTTGCCATCAATTCTCGGCGGCGTGCCTGTTTTTAGACGTGCGACACGGAAAGGCAATTCTCGTAAACGACTTGCCAGTGTATTTGACGGGGGATCACCCGCCCTGCCACCGGCTGACTGTTCATTGCCCACATGGATCTTTCCTGCCAGAAAAGTGCCTACGGTCAAAATGGTATATTTTGCCCTGAACTGCAGGCCGGATTGGGTAATAACACCAGTGACGCGATCACCCTCTACAATCAAATCATCAACAGCCTGCTGAAATATAAACAGATTTTCCTGCGATTCCAGAAATGGCCGGACAATCCCACGATATAGGGCGCGATCAATTTGCGCCCTTGTTGCCCTGACCGCTGGGCCTTTGCTGGCGTTTAGGATACGAAATTGAATACCGCTCTTATCCGCTGCACGGGCCATCAAACCGCCGAGCGCATCAATCTCCTTCACCAGATGTCCCTTGCCGATCCCGCCAATGGCCGGGTTACAGGACATCTGACCCAGGGTATCAATACTATGCGTCAACAATAAGGTACGTACGCCCATGCGTGCAGAAGCCAGAGCAGCCTCTGTACCGGCGTGACCACCGCCAACGACGATGACATCAAATTGTTGTTTCATAAGACTCATTAAAATACTTCAGCTTGTTTCACCCTAAAATGACGCCAGATGATAACGGAATTTAAGGGGGAAAACCTTCGAAACGTGTTGATCAACCACCCATATGCATGTTCTTCACTTCGACATAATGATCCGCAGAATATTCAAGTGAGTTTAATTCTTCTTCATTGAGTGGCCGTAGCTGCTTAGCTGGACTACCGACATAGAGATACCCCCCTTCCAGTTGCTTGCCAGCCGGCACCAGACTCCCGGCACCGATAATCAACCGGTCTCCCAGGACAGCACCGTCCATGATCGTTGCTGACATGCCGATAAGACAATAGTCACCGATGGTACAGGCATGCAAAGTTGCGCGGTGTCCGGCAGTCACGCCATCGCCTATACTCAAGGCAAAGCCCCCCGGGGTGTATTTGCCATCATGCGTCACGTGCAGAACACAGGCATCCTGAATATTCGTCCGCTTGCCAATGGTGATCTTTTGTACATCTCCCCTAACCACCGTCATGGGCCAGATTGAAGAATCTTCGCCTATCGTCACATCTCCAATCACGACGGCGCTTTCATCGACAAATGCTGAATCAGCGATATCCGGAGTTTTGCCCTGTAAGGTTCTTATTGTCATCTTTGAAATCTCTCCGCCAAATATTATTAAGGACTATGAACTGATAAAGATAATAAATGATCGGCCAATAACTGTCATAAAATGAAGGTGACGATGGAACAAATTATGCAGACAGGAATCATTGTTAATAAGCAGGCATACGTAAAAAGGCACCATGAAAAAATTTCTCATAGTTAGTTTCCTGATCATCATTACCTCAACTGTCATTTTACAAGACATGGCACTCGCCGCAGGAGACATTTTTAAAACGCCTATTCAGGCACCCGAATTTACGCACAACGGTAAACAAGACTGGATTAATTCAACACCACTCAGTATTAAAGACCTTGCGGGCAAGGTTGTGCTGATCGATTTCTGGACCTTCGGTTGCTGGAACTGCTATCGCTCATTTCCCTGGATAAACGCCATGGAAAAAAGGTTATTAGAAAAAAACTTTCAGGTCATCGGCGTACATACCCCTGAATTTGAAAATGAAAAAATCAGAAAGAATATTGAGGCCAAAGTAAAAGAATTCGAATTACATCACCCCATCATGATTGATAGCGACTCTAGCTATTGGCGTGCCATGAACAACCGTTACTGGCCTGCGTATTACATACTTGATAAAAACGGCAAGATACGTGCGGCTTTTTTCGGCGAAACTCACGAAGGCGACAGACGTGCCAAACAAATCGAAAGCACCATAAAAACTCTACTGGCCGAATCAGAATAAATCTGGATTAAAAAAAGCTACTTATAAAAGCGGCTTTTTTAACTTACAAATTATGTGATTTTTCAGTAGTTATTACCCAATCACGATTATCTAGTTGCCAGCGCCTTCACGACTTTAATCACAATACCCTTGGAGCGTCCTGTTGCATTGGTCTGTACCTGTTCAATATTAATAGGTTTACCGACAATAATTGCCGCGACCATGTCATTCGGATAATGCGGGTTGCATTTATAGATATAAACGCCTTCCTCCGGTAATGTCACTGCACCATTCTGCCCAATATTAAACTTCCACGATTCTGCACCCTCAGGAATCAAACCTTGCATAGAGACCGAGCCATGAATGGTCATATTTACCCATTGCACCGTGTCGCCCGGATTGATGAAAAGTATCTTGGGGTTAAAACTGGTCGCTTGGCCAAACACAGTATGCGTCTTTGCCTCAACCATTGTCGCTTCTGAATCATTGCCTGCGGCTTGTTGTTCCGGCCAGTGTTTGTAGATTTCTTCCTCTTGAATAACGCCATTATCTTCAACAACCATTGAAGGGACATCAGGATCATATGCCTCTACTGGCACATTAGTCATTGATTGGCCCTTGTCGGGAGAACCGGTGCCACTATCACCACATGCGACCAGGCCCAATCCAAAGCAAGCAAATAGCAAAACAATTTTCAGTTTGTCAGAAAACATACAATGTTTATCCAACACTGGGATTATTCCGGCCAGTTATTGTAGATTTCTTCCTCACCAATAACGCCATTATCTTCAACAACCATTGAAGGGACATCAGGATCATATGCCTCTACTGCTCCATCAGTCATTGATTGACCCTTGTCGGAAGAACCGGTGCCACTATCACCACATGCAGCCAGGCTAAATCCAAACAAACCGATGATAAAAATCAATTTCAGTTTATTAAATAACATAACGAAAGTTTCTCCAAAGTAAATATCATTAGAACCAGAAAATATCTAATTTGTTCCATAGATGTCTGTGATGTATATCATGGATCATGTGAAATTTCACGTCTTCCATCCAATCTGCTTCCAAACCAGTCCATAATGTACAATACAAAAAATAAAAGTAATCTATATTTAAAACTTCCTGAGACTTCTAGTGAACATCAAGAATACCAGTCATTTTTGCGATCAGCGATGGGACGAGTCGGTCCTCCCCGAATTGATTAAATACATCCGCGTGCCAAATAAATCACCTATGTTTGATCCGGACTGGCAGAAAAACGGTTATATGGATCAGGTCGTTGACCAATTCACCGCGTGGATAAAAGACCAAGAAATCGCAGGATTGCAGCTTGAAATTGTCCGGCTTGGATACCGCACCCCTTTAATTTTTATCGATATTCCCGGCAATGGTGCCTCTGAAAAGACAGATGACACCATTCTGCTCTACGGACACCTGGATAAACAACCCGAGATGTCTGGTTGGCTCGAAGGTCTTGGCCCGTGGACACCCGTGCTGGATGGTGACCGCCTGTATGGTCGCGGTGGTGCCGATGATGGTTATGCCCTGTTTGCCTGCCTGACCGCCATTGAGGCACTACACGAACAGGCAATCCCCCACGCACGTTGTGTGGTCATTATCGAAGCCTGCGAGGAAAGTGGCAGCCCTGATCTACCCCACTACATGGAGGCACTATCGGATCGGATCGGCACACCCGATCTGGTCATTTGCCTTGATTCCGGATGTGGTAATTATGAACAACTCTGGTGCACCACCTCCCTCCGGGGCTTGATTGGTGGTGAGCTGACAATTGAAGTCCTTGATGAAGGTGTGCATTCGGGTGATTCCAGCGGGATTGTGCCCTGCAGTTTTAGGATCTTGAGACAACTCATGGATCGAATAGAAGATGCATCGACAGGTTTCATTCAAGACAGCGCATTCAATGTGGACATCCCACACAAACGTATTGAACAAGCCAGAAATGCCGCAGCCATGATGGGGGATGAGGTATTTAACCGTTTCCCTTTTAAGGAACAGACAGAACCTGTACAAAATGATCCTGCCGAATTGATTCTTAACCGTAGCTGGCGTCCTGCAATGACGATCATTGGTGCCGATGGCCTGCCCGATATTCAGTCCGCTGGCAATGTCATGCGACCGAAGACCACGGTCAAATTATCCATGCGCCTACCACCGACTTGTGATGCAGAAGTGGCCTCTGAAAAACTCAAGACC
>SMUY01064553.1_pt1 | contig 10238 bp, 12 predicted proteins | sample 2456441 | NCBI WGS metagenome assembly SMUY01 (sample SAMN11095931, study PRJNA526329) | marine sediment metagenome | biome: Marine sediment; feature: Surficial sediment; material: Deep marine sediment; isolation source: Hadal surficial sediment | place: Pacific Ocean | collected 2014-11 | depth...
CGGGTGCAGGTACTGGCAGATTCTGCCACTGGGACCCACCGGGTCTGCCGATTCCCCCTACTCGTCACCCTCATCCTCGGCGGGCAACATCAACTTCATCTCGCCCGATCTTCTTGTTGGCGATGGTCTTCTGGCCGCAGGCGAGGTGGGTGGAGAAGAGAGGCCGGAGCGAGTCGACTACAGCCGTGTTGTCCGGCACAAGTGGGCGATGGTTGGCCTGGCCTTCAGCCGGCTGAGCGGAGACCTCGAGGTTGAGTTCACCCGGTTCCGGAAGCGGGAGTCGGAATGGCTCGACCCCTACTCGCTGTTCATGGCCTTGAAGGACGCTCATGGGGGAGGGTCTTGGACCGATTGGCCCCCCGAGCTGCGCGCTCGGGATGCCAAGACGCTCGACGTGGCTCGTCGCGAGCTTGCCGATGAAATCGCCCGGCACGCCATGGGCCAGTTCTTGTTCTATCGACAACTCGACGCCCTGCGTGAGCATGCGGCCGAACGCCGGGTGGAGATCATCGGGGATGTGCCCCTGTACGTCGCTGCGGACAGCGTCGATGTCTGGCTGCGTCCCCAGCTGTTCACCATGGACTTGACAACCGGAATGCCGAGCATGGTTGGGGGCGTTCCACCCGACATGTTCTCGGAGACAGGGCAGTGGTGGGGCACTCCTCTCTATCGATGGGATGCCCATGCCGCCGATGACTTCGCATGGTGGGCGCGCCGGCTCGAATCCTTCATGCGTCAGGCGGATGTCCTCAGAATCGACCACTTCACCGGATTCGCCAGGTACTACGCGATCTATGGCTCCGCGGAGACGGCAACGGAGGGAGTCTGGCTCGAGGGCCCGGGCGCCGCCTTCTTCAATTCGATGGAACGCCGATTCGGCGACCTTGACATCATCGTCGAGGACATCGGTCCGCTGGGAGATGTCGTGGAAGATCTTCGGCGCCAACTCGGGTACCCGGGTATGAGGGTTCTTCAGCAGGCATTTGACGGTGACCCTGACAATCGGTCCCTACCCGAGAACTACAAGGGCGATTCTGTCGTCTACACCGGCACTCACGACAGTGATACCGCCCGTGGTCGTCTCGATGGGGAAAGCGACCAATACCGCCAACAGGCGCTCTCCTACACCGGGGCCTCTCCCGAGACCTATTCATGGGCGCTGATCACTCGTGCCTGGGAGTCGGCAGCCGTCATCGCCATCACCCCGATGCAAGACCTTCTCGGTCTCGGCACGGAGGCCCGGATGAACCACCCGTCGACAACCGAGGGGAATTGGCAATGGCGCATGGCCGACGGTGCTGCCTCTTCCGACCTGGTGGAGAAACTGACTGACCTGAACAGGAGAACCGGGCGCAGCCGATGACCGACAATGCAACGGCGGCTTGTTTAAGGTGCCGTTGCGTTCACTGATGCCGAATACACCACCGACGTTGCGCGGTGGTCTTGTCTTTTGAGGAGATGACTGGTGGATTCCCCAGCTTTGCGTGAGGTGCTGCTGCGGCTCGCCACCAATTACCGGTGGACCTGGAGGCCATCGTGTCGCCGCCTCCTCATGTCGCTCCCCGGGGCCGATCCCGCTCAACACCCTTTGCAGGCCGTATCGGGTCTGAGCGAAGAGCAGATCCAACAACTGCTCGACGACGACGAATTCATGTCCGAGGTGATCAAAGAGTCGGCCGGCCTCGCCGAGCTTGTCATCGAGGCCCCCCCGACCATCGCCTACTTCTCACCCGAATTCGGGGTCAGCGTTTTTGCTCGGCAGTACGCAGGTGGTCTCGGTGTTCTGGCGGGAGACTTCTTGAAGGCGGCGAGCGACTCCGGCCTTCGATTGGCCGGCGTCGGGTTGTTCTATCGCCAGGGTGCCTTCCGCCAGGTGATAGAAGACGGGGAACAGGGCGAGATCTTCAGCGCTGTCGAGCCCGAGAAGGTCGGTGCGGTCGACACCGGGATCGAGGTTGAAGTGCCATTCCCCGGTCGTGACATCAGGGCCAGGGTCTGGCGAATGGACATCGGCGGTGTCCCCCTGATCCTGTTGGACACCGACGTGGAGTCGAACAGCGAAGAAGACCGGGTCATCACCGATCGTGTCTATATGGGCACCGAACGGCACCGGATCGAGCAAGAAATGGTCCTTGGCATCGGTGGCGCTCGAGCACTGGCCGCTCTCGGCTGGGACATCGAGATCTATCACCTCAACGAGGGTCATGCCGGCTTCCTCACCCTGGAACTGATCGACCGGGTGATCAAGGCAGGTGATCTGGCGACGGCGGTAGCCCGAGTCAGAAAGGACCTGGTCTTCACCACCCACACCCCGGTGCAGGCCGGGATCGACAAAATGAAGCGGGACACTCTGGGCCCGTGCTTGGAGATATGGGCACGGCGCTGGAAGGTCGAGGTCGAGGACCTGTGGAGGCTGGGCTCCGACCCGGACAACGACGACACCTTCAACATGGCGGTGTTCGCTCTTCGCATGTCGAGCGCCGCCAACGGCGTGTCCGAGCTGCATGGGGAGGTCAGCCGTGCTCTGTTCTCTGACCTCGAGGAGGGGAGTCGTATCGGCCACGTGACCAACGGGGTGCATGCCAGGACCTGGACCGGGGATGCGGGGCAGGCGTTGTTCGACGATGTCCTCGGCGCAGGTTGGGCCGAGGGGCTCACCGAGGCCTGGGACCGGGTGGGCGACATCGACGACGACAGACTCGTCGAGATGAGACGGCAAGGATCACTCCGGCTGTCGGAGCTGGTCTCGTCGACCGGTGTGACCCTGGACCCGGATGCGCTCATTGTCGGATTCGCCAGACGTTTTGCCCCCTACAAGAGGGCCAACCTGATGCTGAGACAACGAGATCGGCTGGTCGAAATGCTGGCCGACGACGATCGGCCGATTCACTTCCTGTTCGCAGGCAAGGCGCACCCTTCCAATGAGCTGGCCAAGACGTTTCTCTCCTCGATCCTGGATTTCTCTGATTCGGTCGATGCCAACTCACGTTTCAGCTTCATCCCCGACTACGACATGGACATCGCCTCATATCTGGTCCAGGGCTGCGACATCTGGCTGAACAACCCGATCCGCCCCAGGGAGGCATCGGGGACCAGTGGCGAGAAGGCGGCCCTCAACGGCGGATTGAACTGCTCGATCCTGGACGGCTGGTGGGCAGAGATGTTCGACGGTGAGAACGGATGGGCCATCGCGACGAGCGAGGCGACCGACCCCGAGATTCGTGATTCGGAGGACTCCGCCGCAGTGATCGACACCCTGATGGCGGCCCGGGATGAGTACTACGGGTCACGGGATGTGTTCAACCGCCGGATCAGACGTGCCTGGAGGACCCTGGGCCCACGGGTGACGGCAGCCCGGATGCTCCGGGACTACCAGAGCCGGCTTTACGACCCCGTCCTGAGCACCACCACGTAGCCAATGGTCACGATCTCCGAGCCGAAGTTCGTCATCACCAGACGCATCTCGATGGGGGAGCCGGGCTCGAGACCATCCTCGATATCTGTACTCCACTCCCGGGCGGACCCGCCCACCGCGGTATGTGGTCAGGTAGGCGAGTAGGAATCGGGTGCTTGAGCCAGCCCGTCGGTCTCGGACAGAAACAGTTCGACTGGACCTGACGTCGAGACCACATTGAGATGGTTGTCGAAAACACCGCCGGTGGGCACACCGGGGCGATCTTCGAAATCCGACCAGTCGACTGTGGCGCACCCCGACAATGGGTGTTCGCGGTCACACTCCTGATCGGGCCGGCCAATGTCGACCAGCCTCACCAACAACTCCCCAGCCATCCCCGCCGCTGCCTCGGGAATCGTGCCGGTCAGCTCCAAGACCTCATGGAAGCCGGGATCACCGAAGGCGCTTGCCGCGACGAGCTCGACCTCTCCTTTGAGCAGTACATATTCGCCATCCCCGCCGGCCGGGGGAGCAGTTGGGCTGGACCTGGAATCGTCGGGGGGAATCGTCAGGTTCTCCCCGGAGCAAGCCACGATTACCAGCGACAGAGCTACCACCACGGTCAGGGATCGACCCATGATCTGAGGGTACCGAGCATGGAAGATCTGGCTTCGACCACCCGACATCGAAGGTAGCGCCTCCGGAACATCTCGACCTTCGAGCACCCTCATGCCTGATGGCGTTGACGTCGATCACTTTTTCCCTATCCGAATCTCCAGGGTTAGTCGCTGTCCTGGAGCAGATCGAGGAACTCTCTCGGGGAGTACACCGGAATCTGCTCCGACAGTTCCAGAAGATCACCGTCGCCTGACACGAGCACAGAACGAGACTTCTCCGCCAGGGCAATCAGATAATCGTCTTTCGGATCGGACGAAGAGATGGCTGGTTGGGTCTCTGGATCCTCCACCAACAACCCTCCTCGTCTGAGGAGTTCGAGTAGCTCATCAGCTTCGTCGGTGTCGATGTGCTTCCTCAACTTGGGGTAGGTGAGTGCCTTGGCCAGTTCGCCGAGCAAGAGCGGCGAGCAGACGAGCTCGAATGCACCCTCGAACCAGAGACGGAACGCTTCCGCCGGCGAACCCCCAGGTGAGAGGGTTGCCGAGATGATCACATTTGGGTCAAAGACTGCCCTCAAAGATCGGCGTTCTTGCGAGCCGCCTCCTGAGCTTCGATGGCGAGGTCCATCGCTTCATCTTCGGCCATGTCGTTGCGGGCCCAGAGTCGATCGAGCAGATCGAGTCCGAGGTCGCGGCGAACCGCCTCCTCGATCACCTCGCTCTCGCCCTTTCCCGTACGCGCGGCGCGTACCTTCACCGCGCGGAGGACCTCTTCATCGATGGTCAGAGTTGTGCGCGTCTTTGCCATACCGGCATAATAGCATCACGATGCAGCAGCAGGGAGGTGCCTCCTTCGCCTCCACGCGCCGCCTGGAATCAGAACGGGTTGGGCTAAGCGCCGTCTGGATCTTTCCAACGCGATCGAGCGTCACCGATAAGACGGTCGTAAACGGACTGGAGTCTCAATCCTGGCTCGAGCGAATCTCTCGTTCGTATGTCGTCGCTGACGACCTGCCAGTCGGCTTTGTCGAAGAGGGCCAGGCATAACCGCAGTGCCTCGTCGTAGGTGATCCGCGTCCGATCGGTCGCTAGTAGAACACGATCGACGATCAGCGACTCAGGGCGAATCACACTCAAGAGGTCGTCAGGACTCAGCCGGATGGTCATGACGTCACCGTCCACTTGGGAGTCGGGGAATTCAAGAAGCCATTCCTGGCCGTCGTCAAACAGATACGAGAAGTGGTCACCCTGAAAGTGCCGGAATCCAATCTGAACGAGGGCCTCTCGATCGGACTCGTCCAGTCTCGCACAAAGGTCGACGTCGGTCGGGTTGTACGATCCCGTGTGCAGATTGACGGCTGCCCCACCTACCAACGAAGCGCGGTCCGTTATTGCGTAGTCGGCAGCTTTGGCCAGCCAGAGACTTCGAACCGTTTCGCCATCGCCCTCCGAGTTGGCCTTTTCTAAGGCGTGTCTGGCCTTTTCGAGATTCCTCACACTCTGGTGGCAAGGGCCGCTCGCTCAGCGTCAACATCGAACTGACGACTCTCCTTCCAGTCAAGTCGCGCTTGAGCATCGGAAGGCCCCATTCCAGATTCCTCCAGGATCCGCGCTCCGCGCTCTGCTCCGGTAATGACATCCTCCATAGATACCGCTTCCGGGCGACTTGGTTCAAGATCAGCAAATCCAACGTCGTAGCACGCGAGGATCTTGGCGACGGTTGAGATTCGAGGGTCAACAAGACCGTTCTCGATTCGTGATAGCTGAGCTATCGCCACACCGGTCCGAAGAGACACGTCGGCCAACGTCATTCGCTGTAGCTGGCGAAACCGTCTTAGCCGCGATCCCGCGTAGTAACTCATGAGGATTATCTTATTAGACAATTTGAATTAGTCAATACGACAAATACTGCCTATGAACGCTTGAAAACCAAAAAGGATCCAGCGTCTGGTTCATACTCATAATTCTGGAACCAGGACGTGTCGAAAGGCGTGAGTCTGCGTTACTTCTCTCCGCGAACCTGCGCGGATGTCGTCGACAGTTCGGGACGTTTGACCAGCAACGGCGGAAGTCCAACGAAGCGGGGGTCAGCTGACCGCTGCTCCCAGCACCCTGATAGTCAGCACGTTGCCCTCGATGTCAAGCCGCCAGGTCTGATCGTCTATCTGCCATTCGGCTTGATGGCCCACGTCCTCGAAGTCGGCGAGGGTGCCGTCGGCGAGCCCCTGTTCGAAGTAGGAGTCGATGCACTCCTGGGAGTACGGGTGAACCACGAAGCAGAGATGCAAATACAGCTGGGCTGTTGCCTCATGGCTGAACTGGCCGGTTGCCAACAAGGCAAACAACACGTCGGTCGACGGGTCATAGGCACCGGCCAGCCGTCCCCAGTCGCCAAATCGGTAGATGAAACTGTCGTACTGCCCGGGCTCGGTGTTGTGAACGAAGCCGCGAGTGATGTTGGGGGGCTCGGCCGGAGTGTTCCAGAGATCGGTCAGATCATCGATATTGATGCCGAGCGAGCCGGGCACGGTGGGTGTCGAAGCCGCTGGAGCCACGGCGGCATTGTCGATGAGGCCCTGCACCGAGGACGGATTGTCGCCGCCAACGAAGAGACTTCCGATCATGATCGCGGCGACGGCGACACTCCCAACCATTGTCACCCGGCGTCCCCCCTGAACCAGTGTCGCTCCCAGCGCCAGGATGGCGATGGTGGTTACCAGCCACGACAGCATCCCCAGCGAACTGGCCAGGAGAAGAACCACCGATGTGATGAGCATGAGACCGCGGTAGAGCGGTGGAACGTCTATCCGTAGGGCCGGCCACCGGGGGCCTTCAGATTTCTCGTTTTGGTCATCATCGGACCGAGTGGGTGTTGAATCCGTCGAAGACGGGTCCTGCTCCCCGTCCTCACCCGATTCACCCGTTGGGACGTCGGCGAACTCGAGGATCTCTCTGGTGAGACTCTCGTACTCCTGATCGGAGATCCGTCCCTCGTCCCTCAACTGGTTGAGGACGGTCAATTGGTCGACGTTTGTGTTCAAACCCACTCCAGGGCAGGCCGGACTGGTCTAGATAGTCATCGGCGAGATGGTTGGACATCCTGAGGGTATGGGTCAAACCGTGCCCTGGAACCAGGACGTGCTGGGTCGGGTGCTCAAGCCATCGACTAGTCAGACGTCCCCGTGTCAAACGGGGTGATGTCAACACCAACCTCAATCGCTAGTTGGCCGACTCTCTGGTGTGACAGCCCGATCACCGTGGCGATGTCCCGGTATGAGAGATGGTGGACTCGCCGAAGCCGCAACCCCGGCGGCACAACCAGCCGCATCAACGCCGCCTGAACCCCGCCGAGTGGAATACAGCTACCGGAGCCAATCGCAAGCGCCGGCGGTGACTGGCGCCGGCTCCCCTTGCCGGAACCTTTGAATAGTTCACGAACCTTGGTTTGAAAAAACTGAATCCCCGGCCGCCTCTTCATGGCGACGCGCCAGAGGGAGCCGACCGGTGGAATTAGAGCCAATCCGAGCACTATCAGCCCCACCCCGAGCCAGGGCCCGGTGGGCTCCTCAGTGGGTGCCTTGTAACCCTGGCGGATCGAGTTGGCGGTGACCGCGGTGTAGTAGGCGGTGGCGGTGGCCTGGCACCTCGCGGTCTCACACGGTTCAAGCATGTTGGCGTACAGAAGCAAATCCAGGTCGAATCGAGCCCAGGCTCCGAGACGGTCACCGTCGGCCTCGGCGAAACGAAGAACGTCGTAACCCAGATCGTGGGTGCGGCAGGCGGTGTCGAACGAAGCGGGGCCGATCCGCCCTGGTGTCGAGCATCCACCATTTGGATCGACCAGGGTTCCGGCCACAGCGACGGGCCGATAGCCGAGGTTGCTGTCGAAACTGGTCGGCACACTGGCGAGTGTCGCCCGTTCCTCAGTGAGCGAACTCACCAACATCGCGGCATCGCTGGGCTCGTTTCGCGCAGGGTGGAGGAAAGCGTGGCCAATACCGCTGACCACCAGAGCGACGAATCCGACGACGACGATACGGCGGAGAATGCGAGTAGGACCAACTTTTCGGAGATGCTGTCCCATCAACCTTGCGATTTGAGTCACACGTTGGCCGGGCGTTGGCATCGTATGAGGCGCCGGGATCACAGCGGCCATCAGAGTTGATCGGCGATTCGACCTGGGATTCGGGTTCGAAACTGGGTTGGGAGCTGGGCTCACGTAGGCCATGTCCCCAACATGCCGTAGCACCCTGAATCCGCCTATCGGACTTTGCCCCTAGGGGTTTATCCCGATGCGAATTCTCCGACTCCCTGCGGGAGCCAGTCGAGGTGGCCCCTCATGGTTCAAGCCGGGATTTCTCTTGACCGACCAGCCAGACCTCTGAATGTTCTATGCGCGGCTTGTCTTAGTGTCAAACCGCGCGCCTGGAACTAGGGCGTGTTGGGAGGAGAGAGGTGAGCCGCACGGATCGGTGCCGATTTGGCTAAACGCTCTCATGTCCAACCGCCGTAAGCCTGGGCGGTTTGGCCTAGATTGCCGACTCGAGTTCCTGGAACATCGGGAAGTTCTTCACATTCCTGGTGATCAGGTCCGCGCCGTGGACCTCGGCTGTGGCAGCAATCAGGTAGTCGATCGACGAGGCATTCGCGTGGCTCCGTCTGAATGTGCGGGCCCACTCGCCAGCCCTGGTTGCGACATCGGCGGTGGCTTCTAGGTTCACCAGTCCGTCCAGTAGGGATCTGATTTGGGAGCGCTCGCCTGATCGCATCTCTGCGAGCAATTCGAAACGGGTCAGAACGGAACATGAAGCTTGTTCGACACCCAGGACGAGGAGTTAGTTCATCCTCTTCATACCTGCGAGACGTCGGTCGCGCTCGTCGACGCAAGCCTGGCAGACAGGTAGCCCCTGATAGTCACGTGATGGCACCCATACTTTCCCGCATAGAGCTTTGATTGGTTCGCCGCCCACGTAGCCACGCATCTGTTCGTCTTTGATGACGATGTGAGCCACGACGTCGGAGTCGCCGTCGCCGATACTCGTCTCGGGTCTCTGCAGCGTCTGCGAATCTCTATCGGTCGAATGCGCAGCGCGGGAGCCGATCATCTGTCGGAGACTATCAGTCCGTACCACTCGATGGTTCTGACTTCGGAGGTCGAGTTGGCAGAACATGTCGAGCCCTGGTGCTTCATACCATGCCTGGAACCAAGTCGTGTTGAGGTGGAAAGGGCCGTGGCTATTGGGGAAATCGGGCGTCAGGGGCGAGGTGTCAAACGGGGATCAAACCCGTTTGGCTCAATAAATAATGTCCAGTGAGTAACGGAGTGCCCGATCGAGGTCTGCTCTGGCGGGGGAGTCGAGGTGCCCTACTGGTTGACTGTCGAGGGCGGTTTGTTGGATCGTGACCAAGCCGTCGCAGTTGATGACTGCCGTTCTTGGCAAGCCGTGAGCCGGTCCAACCTCAACCTCCGAAGCGATCCCACGGATGGTTGTCGTGATAGGAGCGCATGTCACTCTGTCGAGAACAGAGATGGCAGCGTCCCGTGTCAGAACACATACCGGTCGTCGACCCGCCGGCGGTCCCAGATCAGCCCAGAAGATGTCGTTTCGGGCTACCACTCCGGAACAGTCTCTGCTGCCAAGCGTTGTGACGCCTCGAGAAGGGCCGCATCGGGCGGCTGTTTCGTATAAGCCTCGATCAGGCGCTCATCGGCCTCGGTCAGCCGGGCAGCCTCGAGGACAGTTACTGCCCCCCGTCGTAGGAGCTCGGAGCGACTTACCTCGACACGCCGAGCGAGTTCATCGAGTCTCGCTACCAGATCGTCGTCGAGCTGCACCAGGACTTCACGTCTTGCCACAACCATATGATAGAGCATATGTTTATGGAAAGATCGGTGTCTAGAGCCATCCCCCGCGCCGACTTCGTTCCGCCGGATCTGGTGCGGCTGGCCTACGAGGACCGGCCACTCCCCATCTCCCACGACCAGGTGACCACCCAGCCGTCGCTGTCCGCCAAGATGATCGAAGCTCTGGATCTCACGCCTTCCAGTCGGGTTCTCGAAGTCGGAACGGGTTACGGATTCCAAACGGCCCTACTCGCCAAGCTCGCCGAACACGTGATCAGCATCGAGCGATGGCCGGATCTTGCCGCGCAGGCTCGAATTCACCTCGTTCGGCACCAGATCACCAACGTCGACATCCGCACCGGCGACGGTTCACTCGGAGTAC
>SMUY01164496.1_pt1 | contig 10223 bp, 11 predicted proteins | sample 2456441 | NCBI WGS metagenome assembly SMUY01 (sample SAMN11095931, study PRJNA526329) | marine sediment metagenome | biome: Marine sediment; feature: Surficial sediment; material: Deep marine sediment; isolation source: Hadal surficial sediment | place: Pacific Ocean | collected 2014-11 | depth...
CGAAACGACCGTTCCGACTAAGTCAACCTTTTACTGGTCCTCGAAACGGCGTCGTGGAGCGTGCAACAACATACAACGGAGGAAAATCGCAGGCATGCCACCGCACGCCCGGCATGCCTGCCATAAAATCGGGCGATGCCAAAAAACAGCAACCTGTTCTGGGTCGATCTCGAAATGACCGGTCTTGGCGACGACCAGGTGATCGTCGAGATCGCCTCGCTCATTACGGACGCCCACCTGGACATTCTTGCCGAAGGCCCGGTAATTGCCATCCACCGCACGCCCGAAGAGATGGCACGCATGGAAGAGTGGTCCGCGGAACAACACAAAAAATCAGGGCTGCTCGACCGCGTCGAGGCATCCGATATCGATGTAAAAGAGGCCGAAAAGCAAACCCTGGACTTCCTGAAACAATGGGCAAAAAGGGGCAAGGCGCCGCTGTGCGGAAACTCGATCTGGGTCGACAGGCGGTTTCTCCATAAAGAGATGCCGACGCTCGAAAACTTCCTGCATTACCGGATGATCGACGTTTCTTCTATCAAGGAGCTCGTCGACCGCTGGTATCCGGAATCACTTCGTCCGCCCGACAAGAAGGGGGCACACCTGGCGATGGACGATATTCGTGAGAGCGTTCAAGAGCTCAAGTGGTACCGCGAGAACGTTTTTATCGATGGCTGATGCGCAAGGTCATCTCCACTCCCTGCGCCGGGCGGGAGAACTGGTCAGGCCGTATGCGCCGCACACCTTCACCACTGTTTCACGGCCGTCGCATAGCTGTGGTCGCCACCCCGAAACAGCCGCCACGAGGTGTCGGGGTGCAGGGGCGTGCTCAACGCGCGGTGTCTTAGCCGGGCTTTGCGCAGTGCCCAACACATTGCCGATTGCTGGACCTTCAGCGGTATCGCGGCATCTCTGCTGTAAGAGATTCCCCGCAGCCACGTCACCGGATTAATTACAAACGGCAGCCGAGTGATGCGACCGTACCAGAACATGACGGTCCCGCCAGGCTTCAACACTCGGGCAGCCTCCAGGACTTCCGCGTTAAACCTGTCCCGCGATTCGAAATGCGTAAGGCCATCAAACGTAAAAACGAAGTCGACCGAACTCGATTCCACCGGAAGCCGGAGCTGTTCTCGTGCAACCAGTTCAACATTCCCGGCCCTGCCCGGCCTGGACAATGCAAGATCAATCATCTCGGGTGAGTCGACGCCGATCACGCGACCGAACAGATGTGCAGCTGCGCCAAGCCTTCGCCCTTCCCCGCAACCCAGCTCCAGCGCAACCGCGTCGCCCGGTTCTGGCAATAGCCGACGCACCATGGGCGTGACAAACCGCAGAGAAAAGTCCCACAGATCGTTTTTACCAACAGCGTTCTGATTCATTTATCAAAGCCTCTGTGCGAACAATACTCGGGGCAGACAGAGAGAATTACCCGGCGTGCCCCGCAGAGCTTCCTGATACTGCACAGGTGTCCCGATTGCAATCGGGGGACGCCCGGCAACTAACGCCACCTACTGGACGCTGTAGCCGCCGTCTATCGGTATCGACACGCCGGTCACGAACTGCGAAGCGTCCGATGCCAGAAATACAGCCGTACCTGCAAGGTCGTGCGGCTGGCCCCATCGACCTGCAGGGGTCCGGCCTTCTATTGCCGCGTACCGGTCCGGGAACAGCCGGCCGAACTCGTCGGTCATTTCAGTGACAATCCATCCCGGCAGGATCGCGTTGACCTGCACGTTGTACTTCGCCCACGCAACCGCACAGCTCCTGGTGTACTGAACGACCCCGCCCTTACTGGCCGCGTAGGCAGACGCATAGGGTGAACCGAAGATCGACATCATTGACCCGATATTGATGAACTTGCCTCCACCCCTGGTTTTCATTAACGGGAACGCCAGAGAGGTCACGTTGTGCATGCTCGTCAGGTTCGTGTCGATCACGAACCGCCAGTCTTCATCGGAAAGCAGGTGCGGCTCATCGGCGCGGCGGTTGGTGCCGGCGTTGTTCACAACGATGTCGACCCCGCCAAACTTTTCGACGGTGGCATCGAGCGCAGCCTGCACTGAGTCACGGTCGGTCACATCGCACTTGACCGCCAGAACGCGGTCTGCGGCGTCCATTTCGCCAATCTCCGCAACGGCCGATTCCAACTTTGACTCTGTTCGGGCCGCCAGCGCCACCGAAGCTCCGTGCTCGATGAACCCTTTCGCCATTCCCAGCCCGATCCCCCCGTTGCCCCCGGTAACAAACGCAACTTTGCCATCCAAACTGAACATTTTTTTCTCCTGTAGCCCGGGTGTGCCCCGAGAAACTCGCACCGGCACCCAATTATTGCCCTGGCGTGCCCCGCGGAGCTCGCGCGGCGCCCAAGTGCGCCTCGCACGCCCGGCGCTGAAAACGCAGGCGGGTCATACCCCGGACGTGGTGGCACCGCCCCGCTGCATGGATATCGCTTCATCGACGAGCGTTCCCGCCAGCTCGTACGCCGTGGGGTTGCGAAAGTCCAGCTGCGAAATTGCCAGCACGCGGTAGAGCAGGCCGGTCGATACAAGACCGCTGTTGCTCTGTCCGAGTGCGGGGAGTTTGATCGCCATCGCTTCCGACATGGCGACGGCGGCGTTCATTCCGCTGCGGTTGAGGTATACCCGGGTGATTACGCGCCCCTTGTGAGTAACACTGACGCCGCTTTTATCCTGGTTCAATTCAACCCGCAAATGAGAGCGCGGACTACCGAGCAGCCGGTACCCGTATTCAAGTGCCTGTTTCCTGGAAACGGTCAAGATAAGCCGCCATTTGTACGCAAAGTCAGCACCTTTGAACTTTCTTCGCAGACATAAAAATCACCTGCGCATGCTCCGAAATCAACGGATTGCAAGTATAATCCCGGCCCGAAAGCGGTAGGAATTTCACAACAGCGAGCATGGTGGCGAGTTGAAACTTACGGGCAAGGTGGCGGTGGTTACCGGCGGCGCGACCGGCATCGGCCGGGTGATCGCGTTGAAATTGGCCGATCGGGGCGCCGCCATCATGGTCGCCGATATCAACGAAGAGGCAGCGACAGTTACGGCCGCCGAGATCGAAGAGATATCCGGCCGGTCGGCCACGTTTACGACTGACGTGACCGACGTCGAGACATGCCGGGAGCTCGCGGCGGCGACGGTCGACACGCTCGGTCCCGCCGATTTTCTTATTAATAACGCCGGCATTGCTGGCGCACCAGGTTGGCAAGAACGCTCATTTTCGACAGAAGAGGACTGGAAGCGGACCTACCAGGTCAATGTGATCGGCATGTCCAACGTTACGTCGGCGTTTCGGCCGCAAATGACTGAACGCAGGTCCGGGCGAATCGTGAACATCGCCTCGATCGCGGGCAGGGAGGGCCGCCCTGCGATTCCTCACTACTCGGCATCCAAGGCTGCGGTCATAAGCCTTACCCAGGCGACTGCGCTCGAACTGGCCCGGTTCAACATTACGGTGAACGCGATTTGCCCCGGCCTGCTCTGGACGCCCATGTGGGAACAGGTCGGCGATCGGTATGCACGCGATAACCCCGCTTACAAAGGGATGACAGCCAGGCAGGTTTTCGATGCGATGATCGAAGAGCGAATCCCCATGAAAAAGGAACAGACGCCCGAAGACGTGGCTGATACGGTGGCGTTTTTCATATCGGACGATGCGAAGAACATTACCGGTCAGGCGCTCAATGTCGACGGCGGATTCTTCATGCGCTAGCGCGCTGGAATTTTTGCTGCCGTTATATTTGGCGAATAGAAATGGATTTCGAGGGAAAAACAGCAATAGTCACCGGTGCAGCCAGGGGAATCGGCCGCGGAATAGCGCTCGAGCTGGCCCGCCGCGGTTCGAACGTGATTATCGCCGACATCGACGAAGAGCCGGCGCGTGAAGTAGTGGCCGAAATCCAGGCAGGCGGGACCGGGGCCAACTATTGCGAGACCGACGTCACCCAGCAATGGTCGACCGACGACATGGTCGAGGCAGCCCTCGAAGGATACGGCCAGCTCGACGTGCTCGTGAACAATGCCGGCGTGGGTGGCGCACCGGGCTTCGCGACTCGCAAGACGCCGAACATCGACGACTGGCAGGCCACGTTCGACGTGAACGTATACGGAATCGTCAACGGGATTCAATCGGTCGAGAAATACATGACCGACCGCGGTTACGGCAAGATCGTCAATATTGCCTCAGTTGCCGGGCGACTTGGCCGACCCGGGTTCGCATCGTACGGAGCTTCCAAAGCCGCCGCGATAAACGTGTCGCAGGCCTGGGCGTTCAAGCTCGCTCCGCACGGGATAAACGTCAATGCCGTGTGTCCGGGCCTGATATGGACTCCCCTGTGGCAGAGCATCGGCGAGTGGCGCAGTTCGATGGATGAGCAGCACGCAGGCATGACCCCACGCCAGGTGTTTGAGCGGGCCGTGTCGGACGCGGTGCCACTGGGCCGTGAACAGACCCCTGAGGACGTGGGTAACGCGGTGGCATTTCTGGCATCCGACAGGGCGAGGTCAATTACCGGTCAGGCCCTGAACGTCGATGGCGGAATCCGAATGAACTGAGGGGTTTGCATTTGGCACCGGGCGCACGAGGCGTGCATGGTCCCGTATGCAGCTCAGCGGGGCAGACCAGAGCCTCTTACATCGTTCACACCCGATGCCCTGGCATGCCCGGCGGAGTTCGCTAATGTCGCCCAGGTTCTACGCCCGGCGATTAACGGATTCCCAGTGCGTCATTGGTCATGTCGGTGAGAATGCTGTCGAGCGTTTCGCGTGTGTTTGGTCCGATCACTTTCCTGACGATCCTGCCGTCGGGATTGACGAAGAATTTTTCGGGAATGCCAGTCACACCGAAATCTACGGCTATCAGTCCCGACGCATCGATTCCATTCACATACTCGATTCCATTCAACTCGATGAAATCAAGGACCGGCCCTTCTGCATCCCAGATGGCAATCCCTATGAACTCGACACCCCTGTCACGCCAGGTCCTGTACGTTTCGGCCAGGACCGGGCCTTCCGCCCGGCAGGGAGCACACCACGAGGACCAGAAGTCGACCATTACGACCTTGCCCCGGTAGTCTGCGATCGAAACAACGTCACCGGCCAGGGTGGTCAGTTCGAAGTCAGCCATCGGGTCGGTAGACAGCTTGACCTCGCCGAAGCTGTCGTTCACGCCAGGTCTGCCGGCCCGACCGTCGTTCTGGGCTACGCCCCACGCCAACAGCGCAAGTACAAGCAGGACCGGTACTCCGACTCCTATCAGAACTGAACGTCTCTGGCCCAAGGTTTACTTTTCCGGTCCTTCGGACACGCCGAACTACTCTGGATGCTGTGCCGGGGCCGCATCTTCGGATTCCAGCGCCAGTCGTTTCAGTTCGTCACGCCGATCGCGGTACTGGTCTTCATCGACCTCGCCCCCTTCGAACTCCTCGTCAAGGGAAGCGATCTCAGAAACGATGTCGGCGCGGCTTGCAAATTCATCGTCGCGTTCGCTGCTCCTGGCAGCGTTCTTGCGTGAAGAGTACATCGCGTATCCAAGGATTCCGAGCAACGCGACGCCGACCACCCAGATGATTACGATCACATATGTCCGGCCCTGGAAGAAATCGGACAGTGTTTGCAGGGGCGTTGGCTGCGGCATCCCTGAAAAAACGATTGCGATTTCGTCGCCGGCAGGATAGTCATCGCCTTCGACGGAAATGAACACGCTGTCAGTGACAACGACGGATTCGATTGACCCGAATCCCTTGCCGGTGATCGTGCCCCCGCCATCGGGCAGCAACAACCGGACCTGGTCTGCACCGTAAGGCAGCTTGAGCGTGAATTCGAACCCGTCGCCCTCGTACGAGATGATGTAACTCATCAAGATGGCGGCATCGCCGGGCGGAACGGGGTTGGTCATCGCAAACCCGGTGTTGATCTCGAGGATGTTGCCTGAGGGCAGTTCGGACTCGACGGAAAGATCGGAGAACCCGTCTGGCAGGTTGAAACGCAGCAGGTCGAGTCCGGTCAGTCCAGGATCTTCAAGGTCGGGGATCCACACCCTGTCGCCGCGGTTGCTGATGTTGATGACTGTGAGAATGCCTGCCTGGCGAGACCGTGCGTCGATCGTGGGAATCATCATCACGTATGAAGTGACCGAGATGTCATCAAGAGAAGTTGTCTCATCGTAGATCGTCAGGCGAACGTTGGTCCAGTTTTCGACGCCCGACAGGTCGACAGAAGGTGTGTAGTCGCCTGCATCGGCAACAACGCGGAAAGTGATGCCCGGGCTTGAAATAAGATTTCCGAAGCTGAACGTCCCGTCGGCACCGACCGTTGTCGATACCTGCTCAATGATCTGGTTTGCCGCTTCGTCCACCGAAAATAATTCGACGGTGAAATCCGTGGGAACGACGCCGCCCTCGGTGCCGTTGACCACCACCCCCTTGATTTCGCTCTGGAACGACTGGGCGTTGACGGTTGACAGCCCGCCAAAACCGACAAAACCAAACGAAATGAGCACGGTGGCGATCAAGAAAAACCCCGGCAGCCGGACCGGCCAGGCCAGAGGTATATTTTTTGTGATTACTGAGGAGTGGCCGTTCATTATGACTGGTCCCCTCTCCCTGATGAGCGTGCGGAACGTTCTCGCATGCGGGAAATCTCTTTTTCTAGCTGTTCGTCACGGTCGTTCGTCGGGCCGTTCGGCCCTGATTCTTCTCGAAGTAACTTTGCTGCTGTAACTCGCAGTTGATCGCGCTGCGACTGAAAATCGGACCCTGTCAGGTCGCCAGACGAGTGATCGGCTTCCAGGTCACTAATTTTGCGATAAACCCGCAGTCGCTCCGCACGAAGTTTTTCGCGGTTTACGAACCTTTCCGGTGCCAACCGATATCGCTTCGAACCCAGAAACGGGTACGCGACGACAACGACGGCAATCAGGGCGAGCAGGGTGCCCAGGGCAATTGCCATCAGACTTCACCGACCGCCATGGTTCTGACTTTGCTTCTGGCAGGCCGGCGCTCTACCGCGGGCTGGGGCCATAGAGCCACCATAGTCCCGAGGATGAAAAACGGCCCCGAGGCCCACAACCACCACGCCAGTGGGTTAATACTCACGGCCAGCGAAACTCGCCCATCGGAAAGGAAGTCACGGGGGATCACGTACAGGTCTTCGACAATCGTCGATCTGATGCCTGAACGTACCGACGCCATGTTGAAATCGGGGTAAAAACCGTGCCACGGCTGGATCTGGCCGATCAGCCGGTCGTTCGGCCGCGGCGTACTGTCTTTCAGGGTAAATCCATCTGATCCCTGCGCCCGGGCGAATGAAATCTCGGCCGCGTAGTCCGCGGTGTCGATGCGATATATCGACATGTCGGCCCACTGCGCGATCCGGTCTGGCCGGTTCGAATTGCCGTTGTCGACGTACTCGATCCGGTAGTTGTCGATCACAAGGCTTTCGCCCAGTGCAAGCGCTCCATCGGTGCGCTGCTGGTAGAAATTCGTGCCAATGATCCCGAGACCAAGCATCAGTATCGAAAGATGAACTATGTAGCCACCGTGTCGAGGCCGGTTTCCGTTCACAAGCCGCCACCAGGCCAGCGCCCAGTTTTCACCGCCCCGGTGCCGGGCAGCAGTTCCTCGCCACCACTCTTGCATGATCGAAGTCGCCACGAAGGCAACGACTCCGAACGAGAATATTGCCACAGGCCGCTTCACGCCAAAGGCTACAAGCACGACGATCGTGAGCACGCCTATGGCGACCGGCCATATAAACCACTTCTTTAACGAACGTGCCGAAGCCCTTCGCCACGGCAGCAGCGGCCCGACCCCCATCATCAAAACGATCCCCAGCAAGATCGGTCCGTTTGCGCGGTTAAAGTAAGGGGCCGATACGCTCACCGAAACGTCTCGTGCCAGGTCGGAAAACAGCGGGAACACGACGCCCCAGAGGGTCACCGCCATGACGGAGAGGAGCAGGAAGTTGTTCACCAGGAACGAGGCCTCGCGCGACATGAACGATTCCATTGCACGTTCCGATTTCAACTGGGGCATCCGCCACAGGAACAGGCCGAAGGCAAATACCAGGCTCAGCAGCATGAACGAAAGAAAGATTACCCCGAGGGTCGAGGAAGCGAAGGAGTGGACGCTGACTACCGGCCCGCCACGGTTTATGAACATCCCCAGCTGCGCCAGCACAAATGCGATGTTCAGCAGCGCCACGTTCCACATCCGGAACATCCCACGGCGTTTCTGGACCATGATCGAGTGGATAAAAGCGGTAAGTACCAGCCAGGGCATGAGCGCGACGTTTTCTATCGGGTCCCACGCCCAGTAGCCGCCCCAGCCGAGAATCGTGTAGGCCCACCATGCCCCTAAAAGCAATCCTGCCCCGAGAACGCCCCAGCTGAGGATTGCAGAAACTCGGGCCACATCGACCCAGTCGTCACCATAGTTGCCTGAGATCAGCGCTCCCGATGCGAACGCAAACGGAATGGTTATGGCAATCAGTCCCCCCATCAGCATTGGCGGGTGGCTGAACATCCCGGGGTGGGTGAGCAGCGGATTGATGCCGCGACCATCGACCGGGATAGTTTCGAGGAGCTCGAACGGACTCGCGAAGAAGGACAGCACAAAGAAATAGAAAAGCTGCACAACCGCAAGGACGGCAATGGTCCACGGCATACTGGGCGCCATGCGTTTTGGTGCGAACCGGATGGCAAGCGCCGACATTATGCTGAGCGCGAGGACGATATATAGCAGCGACCCCTCGTTGCCCGAATAGAACGCAACCCAGACGAACGCACGTTCCATGACCGAATTCGAGTGATCGGCGACATACTTGATGGAAAAATCGTTCTGAACAAAAGCGTTGATCAACGCAGCCGACGCAACGGCTGCTGCGAGAGTGGTCATGTACAGGGCGCGGCGAGCGCTCACGATCAGCGCTGGCATGCCGATTTTCACGCCGATCGCTGATCCGATCACCGAGTAGGCACTGAGCGCCAATCCGAGTAGAAGGGCCATTACCCCGAGATCGGCCATCAGGATGCCGCCTTTTTCTCGGGTCCCGGGTCTCTGGTCTTCGGGCTCTTAGTTTTCGCTGCACCGGCGGTTGCCGCATCGGAAATACCGAGGTCCCGATCGACCTGCGCCAGGTATTCCGACAGACCGGCACTGCCAGTGCCGGCCGAAGCCAAACCACCAGACCGGGCGTGAGACCTTTTAAGGTTTCTTACGGTCAACAGTGCGATCGCCATTCCCCCGAATGCAATAAAAAACGGCACAATCCACGCGATCAAGTTAAATCCGCCGCCCTCGGGCGCGGCGAGGATCTCTTCGCCATACCGGACAACGAAATAGTCCTTTACCTCGGCGTTCGTGATTCCCGATTCAAGCAGCTCTCGTACCTTCGCTCGCATATCCTGGGCTATCTGGGCGCTCGAGGCATCAATTGTCTGCCCATCGCAGACCGGGCACATCAGTTGGCCGGCAAGCTGATGTGAGCGTTGCTCAAGAGTGAGATCGTCTTCCCGGATGCAGCCGATTGCTGCGGCGAACATCACAAGCATCAGCAACAAAAGCGAAATTGCAGCAGCATTGCTGAGAGACGGACGCGGCCCGATCACCATGAACGGAAGCCGGGATGCCATTGAGCTTAACTTTCCCCGTGCCAGGACCATGCACGGCGGTGCGCCGCACGTTTAAGACGACTTACCGGCTGAGACCCGTCTCATCGTCAAAGATGTAGTTCACGATGTCCCTGATATCTTCTTCCGACAGAAGTTTGCCGAACGGGGGCATCACTCGACCACCCGATGTCACGAACGCGACCATTGTGTCGCGCGCCGACAGGCGTTCAGCCGCGGATTCGACCAGGTTGGGCGGTTTTCCGTAGACCTTGCCATCGTTCGTCGTCGCATAGAAGCTGGCAGTCGAAGTCAGGTGCCGAACAATTTTACCGTCGCCGAGACCAATTTCTCCGTGGCAGACCGAACAGTTGACCCGGAACAGGTTGCCTGCGACCGCCGGGTCGTAGGGCCGCTCTCGTTTATCCGGAACGTTCAGCACCTGTTCGGGCCCACCGACCGACGTGAACACAACCGACTCGGCCGGGGGGGCGAGACGCGGCGGTTCCTGCGACCTGAACGACTGCGAGTAGTGCATCTCCGAGAACGTCTCGACCGGATAGGTGTTCGATTCCTGGAAGGCACATGCCGAAACC
>SMUY01178221.1_pt1 | contig 10223 bp, 9 predicted proteins | sample 2456441 | NCBI WGS metagenome assembly SMUY01 (sample SAMN11095931, study PRJNA526329) | marine sediment metagenome | biome: Marine sediment; feature: Surficial sediment; material: Deep marine sediment; isolation source: Hadal surficial sediment | place: Pacific Ocean | collected 2014-11 | depth 0-1...
AGACCTAGATATGGCCGACGGCCACGGCGCGCACGTGCGCGCCCGGCGGGCGGGGCGTGGGGCCTTGGGGTCCCCGCGGAGCGCCCGCGTGGGGTTCGGGGCGCAGCCCCGTCTAGACCTAGATATGGCCGACGGCCACGGCGCGCACGTGCGCGCCCGGCGGGCGGGGCGTGGGGCCTTGGGGTCCCCGCGGAGCGCCCGCGTGGGGTTCGGGGCGCAGCCCCGTCTAGACAACGATGCCGAGTCACTTCTTCTCGCTGCTGCTCTTCGCCGGCTTCGTGTCGCTGATCTTCGCGGTGCTCATGAACGACGAGCCTGCAGATCAGGTGAAGCTGGGCGGCATCCTGTTCGCGAGCTTCGTGGCCACAGCCGTCGTGCTCGGCTGGGTCTTCTTTCCGTTTCCGCTGTGACCCGCACGCGAGAAGCTGACAGGTCTCGAGATGCAGCCGAGCGGCACGTCGCTGATGACCGACGGCCAGGAACGCCCCGTCCGCCTGTGCCAACGCTTCGGCGGATCCGCCATCGCTCGGCGTTCCACGGCTACCGGCGAGCGGAGGCGGATAGCCTGAAGCCCGAGGAGCAGCCGCGGTGTTCACGCGGTCTGCGACGCGAGACATGACGCGTCGGGTGCGGGTCTGGGGTCCGGCATGGGCGATGATGGTGCTCATCTTCGTTCTGTCATCGATGTCGGGGCTTCCGCCTGCCCCCGGCGGTATCGACGACAGCGTGGCGCATGCGCTGGAGTACGCCGTGTTCGCCGCGTTATTGGTGCGAGGGTTCACCGGCGCGCGCTGGCGGGGGATGGGGGTCGGGGCCGTCTGGCGTGCCGTCCTGCTGGCGACCCTTTACGGGGTCACCGACGAAGTGCATCAGCGGTTCGTGCCCGGGCGCACGGCCGAGATCGCCGATCTGACCGCCGACGCCGCCGGGGCGGCCGTCGCCGCCGTTCTGATTTGGGCCTGGAGTATAGTGAGACGCGCATGAGTACCGACGAGGTCCTGACCGCGCGGGACGGCGCCGTCGCGACGGTGACGGTCAACCGCCCCACGGTGTTGAACGCGCTCGACGCGCAGACGGTCCGGACACTGACGTCGGTGATGACCGAGCTGGGGCAGGATGACGAGATCCGCTGCGTGGTGCTCACTGGCGCCGGTGACCGTGCCTTTATCGCCGGTGCGGACATCACCGAACTGGCGCGGTTGACACCGACCAGCGCCCGGGCGGTGGCGGACGCCGGGCACCGGTTGTGCGCCCTCATCGAGGGCCTGGGCAAGCCGGTCATCGCCGCGATCAACGGGTTTGCGCTCGGGGGCGGCTGTGAGATCGCCATGGCCTGCACGCTCCGGATCGCCGCGACGACGGCGAAGCTCGGGCAGCCAGAGATTGCTTTGGGGCTCATCCCCGGGTTCGGCGGCACGCAGCGTCTGCCGCGTCTGGTCGGTCGGGGCCGCGCGCTCGAGATGCTGCTGACCGGGGCACCGATCGACGCTGAGGAGGCCTGGCGGATCGGGCTGGTCAACCGGGTCGTACCACCGGCGGCGCTGGCCGACGAGACGAGCCGGCTCGCCGGGATGCTGGCGACCCAGGCGCCGGTGGCGGTGCGCCACATCCTCGAAGTGGTGCATCACGGTCTCGATATGTCGCTCGCCGAGGCGGCGGTGTTCGAGGCGTCGACGTTTGGCCTCGTGTACGGAACCAAGGACGCACGCGAGGGCACCACCGCGTTCCTCGAGAAGCGGAAGCCTCGGTTCACGGGCTGTTAGACGGGCCGCGAGTGTCTGGCATGGAAACCTTGACCGGCACGGGCGACGCGCGGGACTTCCGGGTCGGCATCGTCGTGTCGACCTATCACGACTTCGTTACCAACCGGTTGCGAGACGGAGCCATCGACGCGTTGCGGGCCGCCGGCGTCGCCGACGACGCGATCGTGGTGGCGACGGTGCCGGGGGCCTTCGAGATACCCCAGGCGGCGCGTCGGCTGGCGGCAGTCGGCCGGGTGGACGCGGTCATCGGCCTGGGGTGCCTGATCCGCGGCGAGACCCCGCACTTCGACGTCATCGCGTCGGCCGTGGCGCACGGGATCACAGGGGCGGCGTTGGACAGCGGGATGCCGATGACGTTCGGGGTGCTCACGACCAACTCGGCCGAGGAGGCGTTGGCCCGCGCCGGGACCGGCGCCTCGAACAAGGGGTGGGAGGCGGCCGAGGCGGCGCTGGCGATGGCCCGGCTGTTCCGGCAACTGATGGTTCCGGTCGACCCGGAGCGCGGGGGGTGAGCGCGGCCAGGTCCGCACGCGACGATCGGCATCGCGGCCGGATAGCGGCGCTCCAGTTGCTGTACCAGCGGGAGGTCGGCGGCGCGGTCGGGGCCGAGCTCGACGAGGCGGTGCGTGGCTACTGGGTCGATCATCCGGCGCCGGAGGCCCGGCGGCTGTTCGCGACCACGTTGCTGCAGGGTGCCATCGAAGCGCAGGATCGGATCGACCCGCTTATCGAGACTGCGGCTGACAACTGGCGTCTCTCGCGCATGGCGGTGGTGGATCGGACGATTCTGCGACTCGCGGTCTACGAGCTGCTGGCGGCCGTCACGCCCCCGGCGGTCGTGATCGACGAGGCGCTGGAGTTGGCGAAGACGTTCAGCGGGGAGCAGTCTGCCCGCTTCGTCAATGGCGTGCTCGACGCCGTCAAACGTGCCCTGGAGGAGTCTTCGGATCCGCCGCGGCTCGAGGCCCGAGACGTGAAGCCCAGACCCCAGAGCCCCAAGTCCAACCCCTGAAGCCCGAAGCCTGGGACACTTATCTACAACGTGATCCATGTCCGAACCTCGAGAGAACAACCAGTTCGTTCAGCGGCGCGCCAACCTAGCGGCGCTGGTCGAGCTCGGCGTGCCGGCCTATCCGCACCGGTTCGGTTGCACCGACACCCCGTCGGCAATCGTGACGGCGCATGGAGAGACCAGCGGTGAGGACCTCGACACCGCGCAGATTCAGACGGTGACGGCCGGTCGGGTCTTGATCGTCCGTAGCTTCGGCAAGGCCCGCTTCCTCGTCATCTCCGACGGGATATCACGGCTGCAGGTGTATGTGCGCCAGGACACCCTCTCGGAGCGGGACTTCAAGATCGCGGCGTTGCTCGACATCGGCGATCTCATCGGGGTGGACGGGCGTCTCTTCAGGACCCGGACGAACGAGTTGACCATCTGGGCCGCGCGGGTCGAGTTGCTCGCCAAGTGTTTCGTGCCGTTGCCCGAAAAGTGGCATGGGCTGACCGACGTCGAGACACGGTATCGCCAGCGGTATGTGGATCTGATCGTCAACCCGGCCTCGCGTCGCGTGTTCGAGGTCCGCGCGCGGGTGCTGACGTCGATCCGGGCCTTTCTCCTCGACCGGGGCTATCTCGAGGTCGAGACGCCGATGATGCAGCCGGTTGCGGGTGGCGCGCTGGCGCGGCCGTTCGTCACGCATCACAACGCGCTGGGCATGCGGCTCTATCTGCGGATCGCACCCGAGCTGTATCTCAAGCGGCTGGTCGTGGGCGGTATCGAACGGGTCTTCGAAATCAACCGCAACTTCAGGAATGAGGGGGTCTCGACCCAGCACAACCCGGAGTTCACGACGCTGGAGTTCTATCAGGCCTACAGCGACTATCAGGACCTGATGACCATGATGGAGCAGCTGCTGGCGAGGGTCGCGCGCGAGGCGACCGGGGGCGACGAAGTGAAGGTCGGCGGCCAGAGCGTGTCGTTCCGGCCACCGTATCCGCGGGTGTCGCTCCGACACGCGGTCCGCGAGGCAGTGAGCGCGAGGCTGGGTGAGCCGGTCTCCGAGGAGGACCTCCGGAACCGGGAGACCGTGGCGGCCCTGGCCGTCCGGCTCGGGCGCGAGCCGACCCAGGACCAGGGCGCCGGCAAGATCACCATGGAACTCTTCGAGGCGCTGTGTGAAGGCTCGTTGGTCCAGCCCACGTTCATTCACGACTTTCCGACCGAGGTGTCGCCGTTGTCCAAGCAGCGTGACGACGACCCCGACACCGTGGAGCGATTCGAGCTGTTCGTGGCCGGCATGGAGTTGGTCAATGCCTTCAGCGAGCTCAACGATCCGGTCGAGCAGCGCCGCCGGTTCGAGACCCAGCTGCGCGCGCGTCAGGGGGGCGATCTCGAGGCCCACGAGATGGACGAGGACTACATCCGCGCGCTCGAGTATGGACTGCCGCCCACCGCGGGTGCAGGCCTCGGGATCGATCGGCTCGTGATGGTGTTGACCGACAGCCCCTCGATTCGCGACGTGATCCTGTTCCCGCTCATGCGCCCAAAAGAGGGTGGGGAAGAGGACGCTCCGGCCCCGCCCTCTCCCGCCGGGAGAGGGCGGGGTGAGGGTCACCGCCGGGTCGGGGAGCAGGCCGATCCGCCTGCTCCCTCTGGCGGCGAGCCGAGTGCGAGCCGAGATCGTAAGGTATAGGAAAGCGCGACGGGCCGACACGATCGACGTCTGACACCTCTCGTGAAGAGCACATCCCCCTCCTCCGCATGACCCCTCCCTTCGAGCTCTCCATCGCTATCCGGTATCTCCTCGCGCGGCGCCGGCAAGCATTCATCTCGCTGATCTCCGCCGTGTCGATCGCGGGGGTTGCGGTCGGCGTGATGGCACTGGTTGTCGCGCAGGCGCTGATGACCGGCATGCAGCAGGAGCTGCGTGACCGCATCATCGGGTCGGCCGCCCACGTCTACGTCTGGAAGATCGCCGGTGGTGGGTTCGACGACGTCCGCGAGGAAATGGCGCGGCTGACCTCTGTCCCCGGTGTGGTGGGTGCCGCGCCGTCGATACTGGGCAAGGCGGTGGCAACGGCGGGCGGCGGTGACGCGTTCATCACCCTCAAAGGCATCGATCCGGAGCTGGAGGCGCAGGTCAACGACGTCGCCGGCTCCGTACAGCACGGCAGTCTGGAGGCCTTGAACGACGTGCAGCCCGGGGCGCTCCTCGGCGGCGTGGTCATCGGCTCGGGTCTCGCGGTGTCGCTCGGTGCGTTCGTGGGCGACACCGTGTCGGTGCTGACACCGCAGAGCTGGGTCCTCTCCCCGATGGGGATGGTCCCGCGACGACGCCAGCTTACGGTGGTCGGCATCTTCAGCCTTGGGTTATACGAATACGACAACGCGTACGGCTTCGTGACGCTCGACGTGGCCCGCCGGTTGTTCAAGAAGGACCGGGTCGACATGATGCAGCTGCGTGTGGAGGACCTCGACGACGCCCCCGCTATCGCGCGTGCCGTCACCGAGACCCTGGGACCCGGGTATCTGGCTGAGGACTGGTCTCAGACGAACCGGGCGCTGTTCTCGGCGCTGCGGCTCGAGAAGCTGGCGATCGGGATCACCATCGGGCTGATCATGATGGTGGCGGCGCTCAACATCGTGGCGTCGCTCATCCTGCTCGTGATGGAGAAGAGCCGGGACATCGCCATTCTGAAGACGATGGGGGCCTCCGCACGCAGTATCCGTGGCATCTTCATGTTGCAGGGCGGGATCATCGGAGCGGTCGGGACCACGGTCGGGGCGGTCTGCGGGGTCGTCATCTCGTACGTCGCCGACCGCTACCAGCTGATCCGCGTGCCGATCGACGTCTATGACATCGCCTGGATTCCGTTCACCATCGAGCCGGTCGACTTCCTCCTCGTCGTCGGCACCGCGCTGCTGATCTGCTTGTTCGCCACGATCTACCCTGCACGTCAGGCGTCCCGCCTCGATCCGGCCGAGGCGCTGAGATACCAATAGTGCCTTTCCTGGACGTGCACGCGCTCACCAAGTCCTACACGGTGGGTGAGGGGCAGCTACTCGTGCTGCGCGAGCTCGATCTGGGGGTCGAGCGGGGCGAGATGGTCGCCATCGTCGGCGCCTCGGGTGTGGGCAAGAGCACCCTGCTGCAGCTGATCGGCGGGCTCGACCGGATCGACGGTGGCACGATCCGAATCGGTGACATTGACATGACGGCGGCGGACGACGACGCGCGGGTCGCGTTCCGCAACCGGCAGGTCGGCTTCGTGTTCCAGTTTCATCATCTGTTGCCGGAGTTCACGGCGGCGGAGAACGTGGCGATGCCGTTGCGGATCGCCCGGGTGGCGCCGCGGGAGGCGCACCCGCGCGCCGAAGCTCTGCTCGGGGAGGTCGGGCTCAGCGACCGGGTGTCGCATCGACCCGGGATGCTGTCGGGCGGCGAGCAGCAACGCGTCGCGGTGGCGCGCGCGCTGGTCATGAAGCCGGCGCTGTTGCTGGCCGACGAACCGACCGGCGATCTCGACGAACAGACCGCCGCGGAGCTGCACGTGCTGCTGCGCCGAATGCACGCGGCGCATGGGCTGACGTCGCTCATCGCGACCCACAACATGCGGCTCGCCGAGTCCTGTGACCGCGTGCTGCGGTTGGAGAACGGCCGTCTGCGCCCGGTCTAGACATCTCCCACGGGTGACCTCGTAGCACTGCACGCACGTGTTCAATGACACGCAGATATATCTAGCAGCCCGTGGTGATCGTCCCCTGCCGTCGGCCGGCGCCCCTCGACATGCTCGGGACGCCCGAGCCTGCCGAAGGGCGCTGTATCCGCCCTGCCTGCGTCACTCGCCGCCCGATCCGTTCACACGCCGACTCTGGCCAGGTCTCGCCGAAACCTTGGTGGAGGCGGATTGTGCCTCGGTCGAAGACTGCCGGTATGCTCCCTCGTCGCGCCTGGCCAGACGGGCGCGGCATCGTTTGCGACGAGTCTCGGTGCGACGCGGGTCGGTCACCACGGAGTGCCAGCGGCCGTGAACGCCATGTAAACCATTGTGGTTCTAGGCACTTTCGGGCCAGGCCCTGAACTTGTCCAGGGGGAGCTTTGCCTTATAATGCAAACGGGGTCATCTGACCGGCTCCGACCGTGTCAATCGACAAGGATCATCATCGATGTTCGAGCGCTACACCGAGCGGGCACGTCGCGTGCTGTTCTTTGCCCGCTACGAGGCGAGCCAGCTCGGGAGTATCTCGATCGAGACCGAGCACCTGCTGCTTGGGCTGATCCGGGAAGGCAAGGGGCTGACGAGCCGCATCTTCGCCCGGTCGCACCTGTCGCTCGAGGGGATCCGCAAGGAGATCGAGGGACGCTCCGTCTTCCGCGAGAAGGTCTCGACGTCGGTGGAGATCCCGTTCAGCACGGAGACCAAACGCGTGCTGCAGTTCGCCGCCGAAGAGGCGGACCGGCTGCTGCACAACTACGTGGGGACCGAGCATGTTCTCCTGGGCATCCTTCGCGAGGAGCGCTGCGTCGGGGCATCGATCCTGGTCGAGAAGGGGATGCGTCTGAGCACGGTGCGCGAGGATGTGGTCCAGCTCCTGAACGAGAAGACCACGCATACGCGGGTCAAGGAGACCCCGCTGTTAGCGGAGTTCAGCCGCGATCTCACCGAGCGCGCGATGAAGAACCTGCTGGACCCGCTGGTCGGTCGGACGAGAGAGCTCGAACGGGTGCAGCAGATCCTGTGCCGGCGCACGAAGAACAACGCCGTGCTGATCGGCGAGCCCGGTGTCGGCAAGACGGCGATCGTCGAGGGGCTCGCGCAACGGATCGTGCGTGGGGACGTGCCGCACTTCCTCGCCGACAAGCGGGTGCTCGCGCTCGACATCTCATTGATCGTCGCTGGGACCAAATATCGAGGGCAGTTCGAGGAGCGGCTCAAGGCGATCATGGCGGAGCTGACCGAGAACCCCAACATCATCGTGTTCATCGACGAGTTGCACACGCTCGTGGGCGCCGGGTCCGCGGAGGGCTCGCTCGACGCGGCGAATATATTGAAGCCGTCCCTGTCGCGTGGTGAGATCCGCTGTATCGGCGCGACGAGCCCGGCCGAGTATCGGAAGTACATCGAGAAAGACCGGTCGCTCGAGCGCCGTTTCCAGACGATCAAGGTCGATCCCCCCACCGAAGCCGAGGCGCTCGCGGTGGTGCAGGGCGTGAAGGACCGGTATCAGAGCTTCCACAACGTCGAGTACACGCCGGAGGCACTCGAGGCGGCGGTCTATCAATCCAGCCGCTACATCACCGAGCGGTTTCTGCCCGACAAGGCGATCGACCTGCTCGACGAAGCCGGGTCCCGCGCCAAACTGCGAGATGCGGGCTTGAGCGAGGAATTCGGCGACATCAACCGCAACATCCGCGTGGCCGTCGAGCAGATGGAGAGCGCAGCGGCACAGAAGGACTTCGAGAAGGCGCAGTTCTTCAAGGAGCAAGAGGAGATCGCGCGCGAGAAGCTCCATTTCGTGCGTGAGAAGTTCGACGTCAAAGCGGAGTTGCGCCCGATCGAGGTGGGCAAGCGGGACATCGACGAGGTGGTGTCCACCTGGACCGGCGTGCCGGTGACCTCGATCGACCAGGATGAAAGTGACAAGCTGCTCCGGATGGAGGCCGAGTTGCACCGCCGGGTGATCAGCCAGGATCGCGCCATCTCGGCGCTGGCCCGTGCCATTCGACGGTCCCGCGCCGGGCTCAAGTCACCCAATCGGCCGGTGGGCAGCTTTGTGTTTCTCGGTCCGACCGGGGTGGGCAAGACTGAGCTGGCGCGCGCGCTGGCGAACTTCCTGTTCGGCAGCGACTCCGCGTTGATCCGGTTCGACATGTCCGAGTACATGGAGAAGCACTCGGTGTCGAAGCTGATCGGGTCGCCACCCGGCTACGTGGGGCACGAGGAAGGCGGACAGCTGACCGAGAAGGTCAAGCGCAACCCGTACGCGGTGGTGCTGCTCGATGAGATCGAGAAGGCGCATCCGGACCTCTTCAACATTTTGCTCCAGGTGTTCGAGGACGGCCAGCTGACCGATGGGCTGGGCAATCGCGTCAACTTCAAGAACACCATCATCATCATGACCTCGAACATCGGGGCCCGCTTCATCCAGAAGAAGGCCTCGCTCGGATTCCAGCCGTCGGACGCCAAGGAGATCCAGCGGAGCGTCACCGACATGGTGCTGAGCGAGGTCAAGCGGACCTTCAATCCGGAGTTCGTGAACCGGGTCGACGAGATCATCGTGTTCGAGGCGCTACTCGACGACGATCTGCGGCGGATCACCGTCATGCTCGTCGACCAGCTGAACCAGCACCTCGTCGACCGCAAGCTGCAGATCACTCTCACATCGGAGGTGGTCGACTGGGTCATCACCATGACGTGCAAAGACCGATCGTATGGGGCACGGCCCCTGCGCCGGGCGATCGAGCGGTATGTCGAGGACCCGCTCTCCGACGAGCTCATTCGTGGGCGTCTGAGGAGCGGAGCGATCGAGGTGTATCTCGATGGGGGCGAGCTGGCCTATCGGGACGCCGAGCGAACATATACCGGCCGTCGGCTGACGGCGAGCGTCTAACGTTACGTGGGGCTCCGCCCCACACCACGGCTCGGTCGCTCGCGAGGGCCCCGACACCCCGCGCCGCTCCCTCGCGGGCGCGCACGTGCGCGCCGTGGCCGTTAATGATGGTCCCGAACGAGTACAAAACACTCGTTCGGGACCGTATAACGGCCTAGGGTGGGACCGCTAGGTAGACAGGAGAAGCCGGAGGGCTTCGCCGCGCTGTTGAGCGACCTCCGTGTGAGGCGCCGGCGCGGGTTGATGAAGGCCATGGGTAAGACAGTGATTGGCGTACGGTTGTCGATGGTGGCGGTCGCCTGGATGTGCGCCGGGCTGGTCCCGGTCTCCGCCGGGGCCGCTGAGGTCGAACCGACCCTCGTGGGCCAGCCGGCGCAGGAGGCGCTGCCGCCTCCTGACTCCCCGACCCTGTTCCACAACATCGAGCTGTCATTCCCGACCCAGGGGAACGTCGCGAGTGTCGAGTTCAACACCTATCTGTACTACATGGAGAGCGACGACTACGTCAGCCTGCCGTCGCAAGGGCTATGGATGCCGTTCGACGAGACCGTCGAGCGCGTGCTGCTCGAGGACTTCCAGCGGTTGTGGGACACCGATTTCCTGACCGATCTCGTCATCGAGATCGTCGACGACCCGTACCCCAACGGGGTCCAGGGCAAGCGGGCGGTGTTCCGGATGGAGGAGCGCGAGCGGGTGCGGATCGTGAGCTTCGAGGGGTCCGACGAGTTCGACACGACCGAGATCAATGAGGCACTGGATCTGTCCGGTATCGAGTTGCGCGTGGACAGTCGGATCGGCCCGGGTGTCATGCGGCAGACCGAGGGCCTCCTCCGGGAGATGTTCGCCGA
>SMUY01080807.1_pt1 | contig 10216 bp, 10 predicted proteins | sample 2456441 | NCBI WGS metagenome assembly SMUY01 (sample SAMN11095931, study PRJNA526329) | marine sediment metagenome | biome: Marine sediment; feature: Surficial sediment; material: Deep marine sediment; isolation source: Hadal surficial sediment | place: Pacific Ocean | collected 2014-11 | depth...
ACCCTAGTTGCCGGCGCTGGCGGCCTTCTCCGGAATTCCCTCGGACTGACCATTCCGGAAGGAGAACGTTCCACCAGGTCGCCGATGCTCTGGCGGAAGCCGGAGTATTCCAAGCTCTCCATAGGGCAGCATGGCAGCACCCGACCATCCCTGCGAACGCATTTCTATGGCCTCTCGCTGGGCCAGCAGCCTGACGTGACCCCACGCCGGGTTGTCTAAAAAGTCTATGAAGGAGCCGGAAAATGTTCCTTTTGCGGTCAACGAGAAGCCCAGGCAGGAACCCAGGGGCAAACAATACATGCCGGTCACCGCAGTGTTGATGGGCACTGGCATCAGGGGAGCAGAGCCGGTCAGAAAGTTGCGACTACCTGGGAGCGGTGCCGGACCGGCATGGCGCCCCGGAATTGCGCTGATTCTTCGTTGATGTAGATGGAGCATGGATGATGGGGGTCTCCTGGGGCGACTGGCGAGAACAACCATTGTGCCTAGGTCCATCTCAGGTGTATATTCGTATTAAGAGTTATGGACTCGTAGAGTTGAGTTTGTCGCGTGGACAAGTTCCAGGAGGCATCTGGGATCCATGGAAATAGAACAGCTTATAAAATATTTCTCGCTGGGCGTGGTAGTGCTTTGGACAGTACGCCAGGCCCGCACCAAAGGACAGAACCCCTGGCTTTGGGGCGGCGCTTCCATTCTCTTGATGGTAGTGCCGGGCCTGCAATTTTTGGGCATAGCGCCCATGGTCGTTCTGCTCTTCTTCCGCAAGGCCTCCCAAGCTCCTACCGCTATTCCAGAAGACCGCATAATTTGTCCCAAGTGCCAGGCTTACCATGCCACCGGCCACAATTTCTGCGTCAATTGCGGCTGGCAACTGGACCGACCTTATGCTCCAGAAGGCGCCACCCCTGAAGACTCCGCCAAGATAGAACAGCCCGCGGTAGAGCAGCCCGAGGCGGCCGCCACTCTCGCCTCTGAGGTGCCAACCGACGTCATCCCAGCGGTTCAAGAAGAAGTAGAAGCCGGTGCATCCGCCACGGTGGTCGCTTCGGAGCAGGCCACCACGGCTGATTCGTTAGAAGAGCCACGGGTGGAGCCAATACCGGTGGAGCCGATACCGGCGGAACCCCCACCCAAGCCAGCTTTTCGCTTCCCCCTCACCGCCGCCGGCCTGACCGAGCGGGGTATTTCCCTGTTTACCCAGGACCGGGTTCAAGAGGCTGTCGATCAGTTCACCAAGGCCATCGCCCTGGATCCCGATTACCGCCCGGCCTGGGCCAAAAGGGCCGAGGCCTACCTGCGTCTGGGCTTGAGCCAGAAGGCGGAAGAGGACCAGCGGCGCCTGGAAGGCATCTAACCCTCCCGGTCAGCCACCCCGCGATTAAATCTTTACCCAGAAACTGCCGACTTAAGCCGTTAAACTGCCATGATGTGGAATCCGGCGTCCACAGGAATGATGGAGCCGGTAATGCCGCTGGAAAGGTCACTGCACAGGAACAGTGCGGTTTTCGCCACCTCCTCGGCGGTAATATTCCTTTGCAGTGGCGCCTTCTCCGCATGAATTCGTTTCATATCCAGGAACCCCTGGATACCCCTAGCCGACAGGGTGTCCAGCGGGCCCGCCGAAATTGCGTTCACCCGCACCTTCTGCTTCCCGAACTCCGCCGCCAGCTGCCGGACCTCATGCTCCAGCGCGGCTTTGGCGGTACCCATAATATTGTATCCAGGGTAGACTCGCTGCGAAGCCTGAAAGGTCATGGTTAGAACGCTGCCCCCGTTCTTCATCAGTGGTGCGGCGTGCTTAAGGAGAGGCAGTAAGGTGTAGGCGCTAATCTCCAGCGCCAGGCGAAATCCTTCCCGATTGGTATCGGAGAAATTACCCGCTAGATCCTCCCGGTTGGCGTAGGCAATGCTGTGCACCAGGAAGGAAAGCTCGCCGAACTCCTCGCCGATACGCTGAAAAACGGCCTCTATTTGTTCATCCTCGGAGGCGTCGCAGGGCAGAGTGATGGCGCCCTCCAGGGTAGCGGCGAGCCGCTCCACCCGGCCCTTCAGCCGTTCATTTTGGTAGGTGAGCGCCAGTTGGGCCCCGGATTGTCCCAGAAGTTTGGCGATGGACCAGGCGATGCTGCGGTCGTTGGCAACGCCGAAAATCACACCCTTCTGTCCGGACAAATCTATAGGATACAACGGTGGATACCTCCCACTGGAAAATAACCAGGGCATGGAGATTGTAAACAATCCCGGGCCCAGAATTCCAAGGCTATGCGACCCAGGGCAGTGCCAGAGGGTGTGGGAGAGTTAGAGGAGATGGTGCAACCACTCCCAACCTCCCCACATTAAAGGGAGCAGCTTTTCCGACCCTCGATGAGATTATCAAACTTGTGAGATCCAAATCCCCCTTGGTCCCTCTTTGCAAAGGGGGATATAGGGGATTTCCCCAAGCTATGGCTGCTCCAACCGTGCTTAGCTATGTGTAAAAGGCACTAATAAGCTCCCTGAATAGCTTCAATCAATAAATGGCGCCACCTTTTCCAAAAATGTGTCCAATTGCCGCTCCGGTTCATAGGATGCAAACCTGACTATCAGTGTCTGGGCTCCGGCCTCAGCATAGGCCAACAAACGGTCCTTGACTCGGGCCGGGTCGCCAAAGGGGCCCCACCGGTCTCCCCAGATTTCTGACCCGTAATAGCCCAACAAGAACTGCTCCGCCTCGGCCTGCGCCCGAACCCGATCCTGCTGCATGTTGACGGTCAGGTACATGGCGGACTCCCAGGCTCCCGGCTCCTTTCCCAGCTCAGCTCTTTGGGCCTGTACCTTCTGAATCAGCTGGGAGTACTCCTCCGGCGTGTCCGAAATGGAAATTATCCCATCAGCCAGGCGAGCCGCCCTTTCCATCTGGGCTTCCCGGGCCGGCCCTCTCCAGTGGCAGGCTAGCAAGATGGGTATCCCAGCTGCCTGAACTGGGCGGGGCTTCATAGTGACTGAATTCAGGTCAAAATGCCTCCCCTGGAAATCGAAGGGCTCCCCCGAACCCAGGCCCTTCAAGATCTTAACCATTTCCTCCAGTCGAGACGCCCGGCGGGAGGCTTGGACTCCGGCCACCTTCCATTCCTGCTGCTGTTCCTGATTAAATGCTCCCCCGGCGCCGGCGGCCACGATTAACCTGCCTCGGGAGATCAAATCAACCGTAGCCATGGACTGGGCCAGCAGCACCGGATGCCGCAGCGCCATCAGCAGGACCGCGGTGCCCAGCCTGACCCTCTCCGTAACCGCCGCCACCGCCGCCAGAGTGGTCAAAGGCTCCAGCCGCGGCTTGGCGATGAGGCTATCCCCGACCCAGACCGAGTCTAGTCCAGCCTCTTCCACCCTTTGGGCCAGCCGGATAATCAGCCCGGCATCAGTGGGAAGCGCCTCCTTCAGGAGAAGACCCCTGGTGGGCAATAGCACGCCCAGCTTTATCTTGTTAGGGATGCCGACCTCCGTTAAGGGAAATCAGTCCGGGAAGGGGAATCATTCAGGGCGTGGATGGTCCACCATCCTTCCAATGAGGGACCAACCGCTTCAGCAGACCCGGCTCCATTTGCTCATAGGTCTCCAGGTCATCCACGGTGTCCAGGTCGAAGCCGAGACCAGGGCTATAGCAAATGGCTACGGAAACCTCCATCCTGGCGGCTTGGGCCAGGTGCTTGGCGAAGCTGCGCTGCCCCAGCTCCGGCTCGAAAAAACTGCCCTGAGGCACCAGGATGCCGTTGGTGCCGCCGTCTCTTCTGGCCGGCGCCAGCGTGATATTATTGCGACGCCCGGAGGAGCGGATCAGGTTAATTACGTCGCTGGGTTTGATAAAAGGCAGGTCCCCAGGGAGATAAAGGGCCGAGTATCCTTCCCCGGACGCCGTGGCAAACGCCTTGCTTAGGGTGTCGTTCAGGTTCCGGCCCATTTCGGGTAGCCAAATTCCGCCCTGGTCACGTACCAGGCGGGTGACCCGGTCATCCCCGCCGATGACCCAGAACAGCTCGATTGAAGCCCCTTTGATCGCGGATATAACCCGCCGGAGCATCCCCGCAGCTAGATCGGCCCGCTGGGATTGGCTGAACTGGCGCCCCAGCCGGGTCTTGCCCTCGGCCAACGGCTTCATGGGGATGATGGGGACTACGGTGGAGTTCTGCTCGTGGGGTTCAGTCATCATTCAAGCTCAGGCAAGTTCAGCACGTAGTTGGCCAAGGCAATTTTGTCATCGTCGCTCTGCATTATTATCGGGGCCACCAGGGGTGTCATTCCCAGCTCCTCAATCTCAGGGGCCAGACCCTCGTCTCGCTGGTCCAGCAGAAAATAGTCACAGATGCCCTGGTACTGACGCGCAACGCCGGCGCAGGAAGCTGGATAGCCGAGCTCTGCCATGATTTTAGCCGCCGGACCCCTCAACGCCGCACCCCCAATAATTGGGCTCACCGCTACTTTATTGGGGGCCGCTGCCAGGCTTTCCCGTACACCAGGTATGGCAAGAATGGGTCCCAGGCTAAGAAAGGGGTTGGACGGACAAAACACCACCATCGCGGCTTGTTTCAGGGCCCTGGCAAAGGAAGGTGACGGGAGGGCGTGCTCCGCCCCTTCATAGCGAATGCTTCGAACCTGGGGCTGGCTGCCGTGTTTGACAAAGTATTCTTGCATGGGCAAGTCCCCGGCATCGGTTTCCAGCACGGTTCGGACCGGCTGGTCGCTCATTGGAACTAGCTGCTCGGCAATCCCCAAGCAGCTAGCGAGCTCCACGGTAACTTCGGAGAGGGACCTGCCTTCCCGCAAGAGTTGAGTGCGCCGGATATGGGTCGCCATATCCATATCCCCCAAGCTGAACCAGGTCTCTGCCCGATAACGCCGCAGCATCTCCAGGGCATGAAATGTTTCCTGGGCCAAACCCCATCCGGTCTCGGGATTGGACAGCCCCGCCAGAGTGTACATCACCGTATCCAGGTCCGGGGAGACGTGCAGCCCATGGAAACATTCGTCATCACCGGTGTTAACCACGATGGTGAGCTGATCCGGCGGCAGGGTACGGGCCAGCCCCAGGACCAGTTTGGCCCCGCCCACGCCGCCCGCCAGCGCCAGTACATTACCATCCATAGCAAAGACGAGCCACAGAAGAGACTAGACGGTCCCGCTCAGGAGTTAGCGCCCACGCGGGAGCTTTTGGGGTGATTGGGGTGCTCGTAACGGAAGGAGTCCAGCTTAACCAGCCGGTGATATGATCCGAAGATCTCCTCCACGTTGCTCCCCACCAGATCCAGGGGGTCCAACTCCTGGTCGGTGTCACTAAAGACCCGTTTGATCCGATAGTCGGTATATCTTTCCGCGGGCACCCGTCCCGCTTGACGGATCATCTGCCGAAATTCATTAGGCCGCATTAGCTGGCCGTGCTGGGCGCCGGCCGCGGTGGAAATGCTCTCGTTGATCAGCGTGCCGCCCAGGTCGTTGACGCCAGCCGTCAGCAGCAGCTGGGACATACGGCTGCCCTCCTTGACCCAGGAGGCCTGGATGTTGGGTATCCAGTTGTTCAGCATGATTCGGGCGATGGCGTGAACCTTGATTACCTCCATGCCCGAGGGACCGGACCGCACGTCCTCCACCAATCCTTTCAGGAACATGGGTGCTTCACTGTTAACGAAACTAAGTGGGACGAATTCGGTTATCCCACCGCTACGCTGCTGAATATCCCGAATCAACTCAATGTGACGGGCCAGGTGCTCATCGGTTTCCACGTGGCCAAACATGACGGTGGAAGTGGTGGGGATACCCAATCGATGGGCGGTGGTTATCACCTCAATCCACTGGTCCACCCGAATCCGGCCGGGGGATATCCGGTCCCGCAGCTCTTGATCCAGTATCTCCGCGGAGGTGCCAGGCAGACTCCCGACTCCCGCCTCCTTGAGACCCTGCAAATACTCTTCGATGCTGCACTTGGACCTGATAGACCCGTAAAGAACCTCTTCCGGAGAGAAGCCGTGGATGTGGATGTCCGGTAATTCTTTTTTGATGGCCTGGCACAGCTTGATGTAAAGATCGCCCTCCATCTGCGGTGGGAGACCGGCCTGGACGCATACTTCAGTAGCGCCGTAATCCCACGCTTCCTTGGCCCTTCGGACGATTTCATCCACCGGCAGGAGGTATCCTTCCTCTTGGCGAAAATCCCGGCTGAAGGCGCAGAAGCCGCAACGCTTGATACAGACATTGGTGAAGTTGATGTTGCGGTTAACCACATAGGTGACCACATCACCCACGGTACGGCGCCGCAGCTCATCGGCCACCATCTGCAAGGCGCTGAACTCCAGGCCGGCAGTGTCAAACAGGACCAAGGCTTCATCCACCGAGATGTCCTTTCCTTCCAAGGCCCGATCCAAAGCCCGGGCTACCTCGGTATTCAGCTGGCCCAGCAGCCCATCTACACTATCTGCGGCTACACCATCTGCGGCGGGACGCTGGTTAGTCGGTTCCGACATACCGTTGTATACCCCCTTTTACGTATCCTTTGGCATCGGCCAGGGCCCCGACTTTCTGCTTGAGTGCCGCCGGCAGATAATCGTCGGTTCCCACGAAGTATTCCGGATAGACCGGCAGCCTGGGTCGCAGCTCAAACCCCTTTTCTTGGGATCGATCTCGAAGCTCAGGCAAGCCCGGCCAGGGTGCCTCCGGATTTACGTAATCTATGGTCAAAGGCGAGACCCCACCCCAATCGTTAATTCCCGCGTCCAAGTAAATCTCATAATCCGAGGCGCTGAGGTTGGGCGGGACCTGGATATTGGCGTCCGGTCCCAACAGCAGCCGGGCCACCGCCACGGTCCAGAGCATCTCTACTTGGGAGGCGTCGGGCTGTCGTTCCATGGGAGTAGCCGGCTTGGCTCGGAAATTTTGGATTATGACCTCTTGCACGTGACCATGCGCCTGCTGGAGACGCCGGATGGCCAGGAGGGAGTCTATGCGGTCCTGGCGAGTTTCGCCGATGCCCACCAGAATTCCGGTGGTGAAGGGGATACCCAACTCGCCGGCGATTTCCAGGGTTCGCAGGCGGACTCTGGGCCGTTTGCTTGGCGCGAACTCATGGGGACCGCCCGTCTGGTATAACCTGTCGCTGGTGCTCTCCAGCATCAGTCCCATGGAAGGATTGCAAGGCTGTAAAGCAGTCATTTCCCGGCGGCTCATGGTGCCTGGATTGGCGTGGGGAAGCAGCGAGGTTTCCTCCATCACTAACCGGCATACATAAGCCAAATATTCCAAAGTGGTCTTGAAACCCCGCCTCTCCAGCCACTCTTTGGCTTCAGGATACCGTTGCTCGGGACGCTCGCCCAGGGTGAATAATGCCTCGGTGCACCCCATCTGCTGGCCGCGCCGGGCCACGTCCAACACCTGCTCCGGGGTCAAGTACAGGCTGGCCGCCGAGTCGGGGTCCTGCCGGAAGGTGCAATAGCCGCAAAAATCGCGGCACAGTCTGGTGAGGGGTATGAAGACCTTGGGCGAAAAGGTCACTACTTGGCCCTTGCCCCGGTCTCGAATCCCGGCAGCGACGGCGCAGAGACCGGCCACCTCGGCGCTTTCCGCCGAGATCAGGAGGCTAGCCTCCCCGTCGTCTATTTCCCGACCCACCTCAGCCCATTCCAAAATCCCCGGCAGGTCGACCTCTCGGGTTAGCCTTCTTGTTTCGGTGGCGGGAACGCTCAACTCTGGGCTACTCCAATAGCGCAGGACTTGGAACAGGAGTTTAGCATACAGCTAGGCAAGTGGAAACACAGTTTGACGATGGATGTTTTGTGGATTAGCTTCACCCACACTTTGCCGGTGCCGTACTAGATCCTGGGCCCGCAGCCTGGATAAAGAAACCTTCTAGAATATGGCTATCGGATTTACCGGACTGCCGGTTACGTTCCGCAGCACCAAAGGCCCCAGGGACAGCATGAACTCGTATCGATTCCGCTCCGCGCAGGCCTCTGCAAGTTGCTCCAGGTTGGCGTTGTCGATGAGCCACATGCCCAGGGTCACCAATGATACCGTGTGCAACGGTGCGGTTACCGTAGCGTAGTGGCTGGGGCGGATGTCGTTGGAGGTGTCGGTCCCCAGCATTGCCACACCCCGCTCCTTGAACCAGGGGGTGCAGGCCACCTGGCAAGCGGTCATCGGCTGGGTATTGGGTACCCGCCCGGTCTCCAGGCGCATTCGATAGTTGCCGGTTCGCACCAGCAGAATATCCCCCTCCTCCACCCGCACGCCCTCCAAGCGCTCCGCGGCCTCCAGGTCCTCGGGCATCACCGGGTCGGTAGGCTCCAGCCAGTCGGCACCGCGGACCCGGGTTATATCCAGCAGAACGCCCCTGGTGACTATCCCCTGGGAAGCCACCTCGATAGAGTGGCTCTGGGCCCCTTCCCGGGAGGTGATAAGGCTGACCGGTTTGCCATTGTAGAGCCGGCCCTGCCAGGAATAATGAGAAAGCGCGTCGATGTGCGTTATGGTCTGACCGTGGAACACCATGCCGATGAACTCCGAGGCCCCCCGCCGAACCAACCGCCGCTCCGGCGGGTCGGTGTCCCGGCCCTCGCCGCTGTCCACCATGTACCGCTGTACCTGAAAGGTGGTGTCGGGGTGGATTTCCGTGGTGATGGGACGGGCGCAGCTTACGGTAACACCGTCCTGAACCAGGGCCGCCGCCTGCTTGCGCTTGTCCGGAGTGATCAGGTTCAAGCACCCCTTCTGGTCGTCCTCACCCCAGCGCCCCCAGTTGCTGAGGGAGGTCATCCATTCCAAAACCTGAGCTTCCGATGGAATAGTCGCAGGAATATCCGCCATGGATTACCTCCAGAAGAATCCGCTGAGAATGCCTTGCCGAGAAAGCAAATACGTGCTGGCCAGTTTGGTGGCCATTCTACCGTCAAAAACAGAAATTACCAAGTAGATCTGGTCCCCGGCTGCCAGCTACAGTTGTGCCCCAATAAACTGGGGATACCCTTTCAGGAACTCAGCAACCGCAGTGGGACTCCGCCCCTCCAGCTGTACTTTTTTTAGCCCCAGCACTCCATGGGCGGTGCCAATTCCTGCCGGCACGCCGGCCACGTCCAGACGGACTACCCTTCCCGGAGCGACATTAACCCCCGGGGGATTAAGTTCCGGGAAGTTGAGCGAGTCGGTGACCTCCAGCAATTTCAACACCTGACCGCGCCAGTGGGTGAACAGGCCCGGCCAGGGAGTAAATGCCCGGCCTCGCCGGTTCAGCTGCTGGGACGATAAATTCCAATCGGCCTCGCCGTCGCCCCGTTCCAGCTTCCGCGTTACGGTGGCCAGGCCGTCATCCTGGGGCCAGGCAGTCAACTCGCCGGCCACCCAGGGGGCTAGCTGTTCCGATAGGAGAGACGCGCCTAACTGGAACAGGGCAGCGGTCAGGGTTTCCGCCGTATCCTCCGGACTGACGGCCTGCTCGCATTGGGCGATGATAGGTCCGGTGTCCATGCCCTCATCCAGCAGCATCAGCGTGACACCCGTCGTCTCATCGCCCTCCAGGATGGTCGTGATCACCGGAGAAGGGCCCCGATGCTTGGGAAGCCGGGAAGGATGAAGGTTGAGGCAGCCGCTGGGCGGGATATTCAAGACGGCCGATGGGAGAAACTTGCCGTAGGCAGCCACCACTATTACTTCGGGTTTGAGGGAGGCCATTTCCTGTTGCACATCTTCCCGGCGTAGGCTGGCCGGCTGAAACACCGGCAGCCCATGCTCCAGCGCGTAGGCCTTGACGGGCGGCATCTGGGAGGACTGGCCGCGTCCCCGGCGACGGTCGGGAGGAGTGTAGACGCCGGCGATTTCGATATCTGAATCCCTAACCAGGGCATCCAACACCGGAACTACAAAAACGGGAGTGCCCATGAAGACCAGGCGCATGATACCTCCCGAATTAAAAGGGCCCGGAGCAGCAGCTTGCCAAAAAGTCACCCAAACGCGGCAATGGGGCTGGATTTATCTTGACACTAAAACGGCTGACTTGCTAAAATACAGTTACCGCTTGGCGGAATCTTGGATGAAGGAGGTGATAGCGCATGAAACATAGTTTAACACGCAGGGGCGATGGTAGGCATCTGTCTGGACACGACGGGGTGACCACTCGCTAACTTCAACCAATTGAAATACGAGAACCCGTCAGTCGGGCCCAGACTAATGTCTACCATCGCCCCTGGTACTTAGCGTATCT
>SMUY01307913.1_pt1 | contig 10216 bp, 12 predicted proteins | sample 2456441 | NCBI WGS metagenome assembly SMUY01 (sample SAMN11095931, study PRJNA526329) | marine sediment metagenome | biome: Marine sediment; feature: Surficial sediment; material: Deep marine sediment; isolation source: Hadal surficial sediment | place: Pacific Ocean | collected 2014-11 | depth...
CTCCGGGCGGGTGGGGGCGAGGTGTTTGGGTTCGGGCGTGGTTTTGCTCCGGGCGCACATTCGTGCTTGGTCGCGCAGGAAGCTCCGCGGGGCACGCCAGAGCGAGGGAGAGGGGATTTGATGCAGGGGTGTGCTTCATGTCATTGACCGATGTTTGGGTTGGTGGCTACTGTTAATGCTGGCTGCCTGCAACCGGCGGGGCCCTGGTGGCGCAGTGGTAGCGCAACTGATTTGTAATCAGTAGGTCGGGGGTTCAAATCCTCCCCAGGGCTCCAAACTGAAACCGTACTCAAAGTGACCTCGGCAAAATCCGGGGTCATTTCGCGAAATGGTCACTAACTGGTCACAAGCGTCTCAAAAATGATTCGACAGTAAGCACTCGTCCATGACTGGTTGGAATTCACACTGGCGGGTGCTCGGTCTCGAATTCGATCCGAGGTTATCAAACGTAACTAGCGGCGAATCTGGCGCACCAACAACGCAGTTACTACGTAGAGCCCTGGGATCAGAATCGTTAGCCGGAATATGAATATGACACTTCCGGCCAGGATATTCCTGGGCTCGATACTGTGCTCGACCCCAAACGAGTCCCAGACCTTGACTGCTGGAATCGAGTCGATAGCCACCCAGCCGAAATAACCGAGGAACGGAAGCCCGAAACACCGCCACTGGCGACTGTCTCCGTACCGTTGAATTCCGCCCAACCACGCTCGTACAAGTAAGTTGACCATTCCGCTGGGGTCGCAAACGCGAGAATGACGCCCACCAGCAGACCTCTCAACTCCGCTCTGGGGTTTTCAGCCTCCCAAATGTTCGATGGACTGAGCGCGTATCTGATGAGCAAGTATGAGGTAAACAGGCCGATTGCTCCCGGCAACGCTGCTCCCCACAACGTGCTGTCACCCGCCACGGCGAGAACCCCACCAAAAATGGCGATCGCGAAAATTATCGACACAAGCACGCCAGTGGCGAGGTTGCGTAACCGTGAGGCGTTCTGTTTCAGTTCCCTCAATGCGCCGCCGGGCTGCACAGACAAAAATCGTTTAAGCATTGCTAACCTCCGACGCATCGCTTCTCATGCCGTCCCAGATCGACCGATCGTTCCTCCGGATTTTCACTGTGACATTACCGTGGCAACCAGGTTCAACAGCACGTCTGGGGCAAAAATGAGGGACAGCAACAGGAAACCATTCCGGCTTCTCGTGGTCTACCTGAAGGCGTTCTGTCGTGTAAATGGAGCTATTTCCGGCAGCATCGACGCGCCAGGCCCACCTGTAACTTCCTCGCCTCCCTGGGCGACTGGGCTAGCACAAAGCACGGCCCCGGGGGGACTTCTTAGCGGAATCTGGCGGCTGGCTGTTTGGTACTGTGCGCCACCATCTCTAGCGAGCAAGTGAAGGGGTCGATACATCTCCTGATCGCAATTCAGTTCTCTTCCATGGGAATTGCACCCCGGCTATTGCACCCAGAGCTCCCCCGACCGTGTTCAGTGTGAGATCACTAATGGTGTCGGCATAAGTCAAGTTCAAGCCCGTCGCTCCTGACTTGGAAATCAGGTATTCCAACCCTTCAAATATCACGATTGCAATGGCTCCAAAACCTGTGCCGAGCAACACTCTGTTCCAGGCCGCCAGTCTCAATGGCGCCAGTGCAATCACAAGTGCAGTGACCAGGATGATACCCGTGAGAAAGTGCACACCGTCGTCGAAGTGTTCAAAGGTGCCGTAAAGATTCGCTAGGTTCCCGACGATGTCGATTACCAGGGTCGTACCGAGCAGGCTATCGACCAGGTGCGGGTAGCTACCTGACCCGCCTTTGATCCGCCAATATATCGGCACCACGATGATTCCCAGCGGGAAAAAGGCCGCTCTCCAAGGCCATCCTTTCCCTTCGATCTGCGGCAGATCAGGAAATATCACGCCGACCAGTAACAGCAAGATCAGTGAGACCTTGACGGCCCAGTTGAAGCTACGCGCGCGCTCGCCGGTTATTGCTGTGCTCAAAGAATTCATGATGTACAGACCTGCTCAAAGTTGTCGGCTCGATGATGTTAGTACCCGTGAGTCTTCTGATCGATTGCCCTCACGACAGCGCACCCATTTCATTTCTCCTGAACCGTAAGTTTTGACGGTGAGACAACACAGTTACACCTGTACTACTTCCGTTAGTACACGTGCCCTGTTGTGGCCGAACGAAGTCGCCGATGATTTCGGTATTGACTACCGGAAGCGGTTCAGGGAGCAAACGCCATGGGAATTGGATGGGTCTTTGAAAACCCCCGAACAAAAAGAGCGTTCTGGATGACATTTCTGCTGCCATTTTTCGGCGGATTCCTGTACTCCCGACGGTGGGCAGCTGCGTTCGGAATGCTGCTTGCCATTCCGTTCTTGTTGCTGCTCTCGGCACTAGTTGCATTCTTTGCAGTTGATTCAGTATTTCCACTGGTCAGCCGCGATTGCTGGGGCGGGGATTTTCTTGAGTGTTGGGGAACCCCTCCACTTACAGCGGCCGAACTAAGTCACAATCAACTTGTGGACTTGGCCATCCGCGGTCTTTGGGGACTATTCGTCATCTCATGGCTCGTGTTTTTTGGGCTCTGTGCCGCTCGGCAAGTGCGCGAAAAACCGGTCGCGACAACGATCGACGCTGAGCGAGTCTCCAAATCAGTTCGAACGCCAGTACGAGCACCTGGCCCGACCCCAGCACTTGACCCGACCTGCTGGCATTGCGGCGGGAGTGGAATGGCCAGCCCAGTCTATAAATGCAACAATTGCAGCGGCACCGGGACTATCAGCGGGTAGAGCGCAATTGTTCGCGCGACGAACCGCCTTAAAAAACCCTTACGGATATCGTCGCCGCTAATAGTGAAAACCAGATTGGCTGTGATAATGTTGAAAGTTGGGCAGGGGTTGGGGAGTGGTTAAACCCAGCAGACTGTAAATCTGCCGCTTGACGGCTTCGCAGGTTCGAATCCTGCCCCCTGCACCAGAGGTTACGGAATGGGTTGATTTCCAGGAATTCCCGATTTTGGGGTTCTGTCGGGCCCACATAGCTCAGTGGTAGAGCGCATTCTTGGTAAGAATGAGGTCCCGAGTTCAATCCTCGGTGTGGGCTCCAGGCTAAAACACCATTAATATAGACGCGGAATAAGAAGCGTAGGAGACTCCGGAAGACGGAGGCGTTAGAGAAGAATGGCGAAGCAAATATTTGACCGTAGCAAGCCGCACGTAAATGTGGGCACCATCGGGCACGTCGACCACGGGAAGACGACGCTCACTGCCGCCATCACATTCGTGCTCGCGCAGACCAACCCGAACGTCAAGCCAAAGGCTTTCGACGAAATCGACAATGCGCCGGAAGAGCGCGAGCGCGGCGTGACTATTGCGACGACCCACACCGAGTATGAGACGGAGAAACGTCACTATGCTCACGTGGACTGCCCCGGTCACGCTGACTACATTAAGAACATGATTACCGGTGCCGCGCAAATGGACGGCGCCATCCTGGTGGTATCGGCGGCCGACGGTCCCATGCCACAGACATACGAGCACATTCTGCTGGCCCGCCAGGTGAACGTGCCGAAGCTCGTCGTCGCGCTGAACAAGGCCGACCTGGTCGACGACGAAGAGCTGCTGGAGCTGGTAGAGCTCGAGGTGCGGGACGTGCTGAGCAGGAACGGCTTCCCCGGTGACGAGATTCCGTTTATCCGGGTGAGCGCCACCGAGGCCCTGGAGCACTACGCAGACGCCGACAACAAGTGGGTGAAGGCGATCAATGAGCTGATGCAGGCTATTGACGACTACATCGACATTCCGGACCGCCCGATGGACCTGCCGTTCCTGATGCCAGTCGAAGACGTGTTCGGCATCAAGGGCCGGGGTACCGTCGTGACCGGTCGCATTGAGCGAGGCGTCATCAAGACAGGTGACCCGATCGAGATCGTGGGCTTTGGCAAAACGGTTTCGACCGTGGTCACCGGTGTCGAGATGTTCCACAAGACCCTTGAAGAAGGCCAGCCCGGTGACGCGGTCGGTTGTTTGATTCGAGGTGTCGAGCGTGATGAAGTGTCGCGTGGCGCAGTGCTGGCGAAGCCAAAGTCGATCACGCCGTCGACCAAGGCCAAGGCCCAGGTCTATGTCCTGACCAAGGAAGAAGGCGGTCGGCACACCCCGTTCTTCCCGGGCTACAAGCCTCAGTTTTACATCCGGACGACGGACGTTACCGGCGATATCACGCTCGACGAAGGCGTCGAGATGGTGATGCCCGGTGACAACACGGTTATGAACATTGAATTGATGTACCCGGTCGCCCTTGAAGAGAACCTCCGGTTCGCAATCCGAGAGGGTGGTCGAACGGTAGGCTCGGGCGTCTTCATCGAGGTTGTAGGCTAATTACAGAAACCTGTCCGCAACGCCCCTGGTTTTTGGGCCGGTTCGTTTTCGGCGTCCGTTAGATAAATGGTGTTCGACGGGCGCTGGCGCGTTTCTCCGGGTCGCAACCGCCGAGAAAAAAATCGGGCGGCGGCCCGCGATGGGTTAACGATAAAATAAACGACGGTCGTGTTGGGCAGGCGGTTCGATAACGACACAACCGGTAGGATCGAAAGAGCGTAGCTATGGCAAAGAAAAGCGCAGTCCGCACCCTGGTCGTTCTGAATTGCACCGAGTGCAAGGCGTACAGCTACAACACAGAAAAGAACAGACGCAACACCCCGGACAGGATTGAGTTGAAGAAGTTCTGCCCTGTGTGTCGCAAGGTCCAGGTATTTCGCGAGAAAAGGTAGGGTTCCGAATTGGCACGCACAACAGCGCGAGGCAAGGCAGTGGCGGGAGTTTCGGGACCTTCCGGGTTTTCGGTCATCAGGTTCTTCTCTGAAGTTTTCTCAGAACTCCGGAAGGTCACGTGGCCCACCAGGCAGGTAGCCACACGCCTCACTTTGCTGGTGATTGCACTTTCGGCGACGATCGGGGTGTTTCTTGGCCTGATCGACATGCTGTTCGCACGGGTACTCTCGGTGATTTCAGGAACCTAAACATGACTACCCAGAGCAGCACAACTGGCGGCACCGGGGCTCGCTGGTACATCCTACACACCTACTCGGGTCAGGAAGACCGCGTCCAGAAGAACCTTGAACAGCGGGTTTCGACGATGGACGTGAAGGACAAGATCTTCGAGGTGATTGTCCCGACCGAAGAAGAGGTGGAGATCAAGGAAGGCGAGCGAAAGATTGTCCAGAAGAAGATGTATGCGGGCTACCTGATTGTGCACATGATCATGGACGACGAATCGTGGTACGTGGTCCGCAACACGCCCGGGGTCACCGGGTTTATTTCTGCTGAAGACGAGCGCGAGAAGCGCCCGAAGCCGGTGCCGCTGGAAGACGCGGAAGTGGAACGAATCATGAGCCGGATGAAGTCAAACGCCCCGCGGGTGCGTGTTGGCTTCGAGCGGGGCGAGTCTGTCCGTATCAAGGACGGCCCGTTCGCCGACTTCATGGGCACTGTAGACGAAGTGCTGGAGGACCGCGGCAAGGTGCGCGTCCATGTTTCGTTCTTCGGCCGGGAGACGCCGGTCGAACTCGATTTCCTCCAGATCGAGAAGGCGTAGAAACTATCTCAAAATACGTTGACAGGCGAAGGAGTCAGATTGAATTTCTCCCACACCTGCGCCCCAGTTGCATCGGGGCACCCGTCTCCCACCGGGAGAGGGGTTTTTTGAATCAGATAACGAATCGCTCTAACAGGCGGGATTAGAAACGAAGGAACGTTCCATTGGCTAAGAAAGTCATGGCCATGATTAAACTGCAGCTGCCCGCAGGTGGCGCAACGCCGGCCCCTCCGGTGGGGCCCGCGCTCGGCCAGCACGGTGTCAATATCATGCAGTTTGTCAAGGAATACAACGAGCGTTCTGCCTCGCTCGCAGGCAACATCGTGCCGGTGGAACTAACGGTCTACGCCGACAGGTCGTTTTCGCTCGAGTTGAAGACGCCCCCGGCTTCCGACATGATCAAGAAGGGGGCTGGCATCCCCGGCGGTTCCGGGGCGGCCGGGCTCGACGTTGCGGGAAAGATCAACCGTGCGAAGATTCGTGAGATCGCGCAGACCAAGATGCCCGACCTCAACACGACCGATATCGAGGCGGCAATGAAGATTATCGAAGGCAGCGCCCGGAGCATGGGTGTGGAAGTTGTTGACTGACCAGTCGATTTAGTGACTTAGATATTTATCGGCCGACCCCGGCGCATGGACCCCGCCCAAAGTTGGGCTAAAGGGGGAGCCAGGACCACCGGCAGGAGACATGTAAAGATGGCAAAACACGGAAAGCGTTACAACGCCGCGGCTAAGGCTGCGGGGACAGAGGTCCATGCGCCGAGCGCGGCTGTGGCCCTGGCCAAAGAGTTTTCCGGGGTAAAGTTCAACGAAGCGATTGAGCTTCATGTGGCGACGGGCGCAGATCCGCGCCATGCCGATCAGCAGCTGCGCGAGGTGGCCGAGTTGCCGCACGGCACGGGCAAGGACGTCCGGGTGTTCGTGTTTGCCCAGGGCGATGCGGCCCGGGCCGCCATGGACGCCGGGGCAGACTATGTTGCCGACGATGAGTTGATCAAACGCATCGAAGGCGGCTGGGCGGAGTTCGACGTTGCGATTGCCACTCCCGACCAGATGGGCAAGATCGGCCGACTTGGCCGGTATCTGGGGCGGAAAGGTCTGATGCCTAACCCGCGTACCGGCACGGTAGTTCAGCCGGATAACGTGAAGAGCGCGATCGAGAGCGCCAAGAAGGGCCGGGCCGAGCTCCGTCTTGACCGTGGCGCGAATATCCACGCGCGGATCGGGACGGTCAGTTTTGACGACAACCAGATTCTCGAGAACCTTTCGAGTGTTTACTCGACCATCGTCCGGGCCAGGCCCGACGGTGTAAAAGGCACGTTCGTTAAGAGCGTGACGCTTTGCACGACGATGGGGCCAGCTTTCAGGCTCGACCAGGCCGAGTTGGAGAAGATGGTCCAGGCCTAGCCCCCGGGCGTGCGAGGCGCACCTGGTCGACATTTGCGGGCTCCGCGGGGCACGCCATAGTTGACTGATGTGTTTGTTGATTCGGTGTGGCGTTCGATAGTTATTTGAAGCCGCGTCGGGTTAGAATGTTTGTGTACAAATGAATACTGCGACCGCAGACCGTTGGTTCCCGCCTCTTTTTTTTCGGTTTTGGTGGGTTTAATGCTCAGGCGCCATCCGAGGTCCGATTATGCAAGCGTCACCGTATGGAGTGGCTGCATTTCGCCCCGGAGGACGTTCCGGGGTTTTTTGTTGGCCTTTTTTGGGTCGACGTGACTTTCCGGTAACAGTGTTCGGGTTTTTGAGCGTTTGATTGGTGCGGGTGCAGACCGGAGCCGGAGGCCACAGGAAGAATGCCAACTGACAGGGGACGCGAACAGATCGCGGAGATGAAGGAAATCTTCATATCTTCGTCGCTTGTAATCGCAGCGGAGTATCGCGGTATCGACGTGGGGCAAATGACGGGACTGCGCCGGGAACTGCGGAACAACGGTGCGCGGCTCAAGATCGTCAAGAACACCTTCGCTCGAATCGCTGCCGATGAGGCTGGCAAGCCCGAACTCAAGGAGGTCATGGATGGGCCGATCGGGTTTGTGGTTACCGAAGGCGACGCTGCCAGCGCTGCCAGGGCACTGGTGAAGTATGCCGCCGACCACAACCTTCCGGTGAAGGTCATTGGCGGGATGCTGGATTCGGATGTGCTTTCGGCAGATCGTATCGAGGCCCTCGCAAAGCTTCCTTCGAGAGACGAGTTGATAGCAAAGTTGCTCGGTTCGATGAACAGTCCGATTACGGGGCTGGTAATGGTTATGAGTGGCCCTGTCAGGGCTCTGGCCACAGTGCTTCAGCGGCACGTGGACAACCAGCAGGAAGGTTCGGCTGCGTAGCCAGGGCCGCAAGTTACGGGCAATGGCTGATTTTGATAACAAGTAGTAAGTTGCCGGGGGCATGGTCCCGGGCGAAACAGGAGAGACCGGTAATGGCACTGAGTAAACAGGAACTGATCGAGGAGATCAAGGGGATGTCGGTGCTCGACCTCGCCGACGTTGTCAAGGCGCTCGAGGAGGAGTTTGGCGTTAGCGCGGCTGCCCCGGTGGCTGTTGCCGTGGCACCTGGCGCCGGTGACGGCGGCGCGGCCGTAGTTGAGGAGAAGACTGAGTTCGATGTCGTTCTCAAGGATATTGGCGACAAAAAGATCGCGGTAATCAAGGCTGTGCGCGAGCTCACTCCGCTGGGCCTTAAAGAAGCCAAGGACCTTGTCGAGGCCGCTCCGAAGGCGGTTCTTGAGGGCGTTACGAAGGACGATGCCGAGGCTGCCAGGACCAAGCTCGAAGAGGCAGGCGCTTCAGTCGAGGTTTCCTAGGGCGCCGGTTGCTGAGAGGTCGGTCGGAGTTGGCTGAGTTGAGGATTTCGGCTGGTTGAGCTGTCTGATCCCGGCTCTGGCGGGTTTCACCCACCCTCGCGCCCACCAATGGGCACCCGCCTCTCTCGGAGGGATGGAGGATTTGAGCCATCTCAGCCGGGCGCGCGGAGCACGACGCTGTAGCGGTCGAACTCGGCCCGCTAGAACAGGCTGTGCGACTGGCCGCCGTCGACGTTGAGGCAGGCGCCAGTGATGAGGTCGGCCTGCACCGAAGCGAGGAATGCGACTGTGGCGCCGATTGGTTCGGGCCAGCCGAACTTGCCCATCGGCAGGTGGCGAGCGATGAATTCGTCGACTGCTTCGGTGGTGTTGTTTTCGATGAACCTGTCCCAGGTGCCCCCGGGGAAGAGGATTGAGCCGGGAGCTACCGAGTTCACGGTCACGCCGTCCCTGGCGACGGTCATCGCTGTGTGCTTCGACGCCGCGATCATGGCCGCCTTGGCTGTCATGTAGGGGGCGGTCCCACCGTACTCACGACCGAATATCGAGGAGATGTTGATCACACGGCCCCAGCCACGTTGTTGCATACCGGGTACGACCAGCTTCATCAGGGCCACTGCTGACCACAGGTTGGCGTTCATTACCATGTGAAAATCTTCGAGCGAGGAGTTCACCAGGTCTGACGTTCCGAGGCTTCCGCCAACATTGTTGACAAGAATCTCAATTGGCCCAAGGTCTGCCTCCACGCTGGCGGTAAGTTGGGTCGTTTCGCTCTCGTCGCCCAGGTCGGCCACGTATGCCCCAACATTTATCCCTGTCGCCCTGAGTTCGCTGGCAGTTTGGTTCAGTTGCTCTTCACCCCTTGCGCAAATGGCGACATTTACGCCTTCTGCGGCGAGTGCAAGTGCTGATTGGCGACCGAGTCCGCGACTCCCGCCAGTGACGAGGGCTACTTTGCCCTTGATTCCCAGGTCCATGTGTTGATGTACTCCGTGGAGACGATACGATGTTGCCGCCGCCCGATTCACGGCGGTTCTCGATTCTACATGTGTTCGAAAAACCTCGATTTCTATCCGTTACCGGAAACTTTGGTAATGATCGCGTAACGAGGTATTGGTAGATTAGAAATCGTGGTGAGGTGCCTCAAATGTGAATCGAGAATGGTTCAAACGTGCCTCAAAGTGGGAGTTTGGGGCGGTGGAATCATCTTGACTGGCGATTTTACGGTGGTGTATCTTGACCGAGTGCCGTTAGGATTCCCGACGGCCTTTTGCTGCCGTGCCGAATATAGATCATTTTTTTTTCAGTTACGGTGAACTTGGGCTTCAGGCCTGAGCGAGTGTTCGCGCGGTCGGACAACTTAATTAGAAATTGAGCTCGCGGGTACGGTTGCGAGCAGGTAAGAAGAAGTGTCTTGAATAAAGAAACTTTCAGGAGGGTGCCGATGCTAGGCTCCGCAATTCCAAAGCGCTGGGTAGTTTCTCTCGCTTTGGTGGGCTTGGTTTCATTGTTTGTGGCCTCGTACGGGGCGGCGTGGACGGGGCCAGCATCCGCGGATGGGACCACGGGCGGCGGAACGCCGACTCCCGGCCCGGTCGGCGCCATTTTGAGCGACCTATCGGCGCCGAGCTTTCTGAATCTCCAGACCGGTCAGGTGATTGGGATTAGCGTTTCGCCGATTGACGACAACGGCAACATTAATCTGGGCTTGTCTGCGATTACGTACGACTGGAGTTCTGGAAGCTGTGGTGCCATTAGTGTTACTACAAGTCGAACTCCGACGTTCACGGCTGTCGGA
>SMUY01385678.1_pt1 | contig 10213 bp, 7 predicted proteins | sample 2456441 | NCBI WGS metagenome assembly SMUY01 (sample SAMN11095931, study PRJNA526329) | marine sediment metagenome | biome: Marine sediment; feature: Surficial sediment; material: Deep marine sediment; isolation source: Hadal surficial sediment | place: Pacific Ocean | collected 2014-11 | depth 0-1...
AGACGTGGCGCCCGTGGCTGCTGCTGCGCCACCTGAGCCTGCGGCCGCCGTCGAAGAGCCCGCGGCCGCTGTCGAAGAGCCCGCGGCCGCCGTCGAGGAGGCCACGCCGTCACTGGTCGACTCACCCGAAGACTGGGTGATGGAGAATGAGGAAGTGTCGACTGTCGAGGCCGAACCACTGCCGCCTGTCGCCGATCACCTGGCGGACGCGACGACGCCCGAGCCTGAGCCTTTGGCCGACCCGTTCGAGAAGGCCGCTCCGGTGGAAGAAGTGCCTCCGCCGCCGGCCGAGCCCTTGCCGGCCCCGACGGTAGCAGAGGAGGCCGCGCCCGCCGCAGAGGAGGCCGCCCCGGCCGCGACGAGCGGTATCCAGGGCTTCACCTTCGGCAAGCGCGATCCGGCGGACAAGGCGAAACGGCTGGCCCGCGTTCTGGTGTCCGACATGATCATGTACAACGCGGAGCGCCATCAGAGCGCCCTTGCGGGGGGCACGCTCACCGAAGACTTCGAGGAAGAGATCGCGAAGTCCTGGAAGGAGTACGTGGAGCAGGTCGGTGACGAGCTCGCCGACGGGCCTGGCCCGCAGTTCTGGACGGATGCCCTCAACGACATCCTCGCCAAGGGAGAGCAGGTCTTCTAGCTGTCTCGGCGCGCCGATATATTCCCTGCGTTGGAGCGGAGGGGCCGTCCCGCCTGGGCGGCCCCTCTCGTTCTTACGTCCACCTCAGCCCGATACCGCGCGATGAACAAGGAGCAGACCCAGCAGGTCACGGAGTTCCGGAAAAAGGTCCACGAACTCAGGGGGTATCTTTGACCTCGACACGCGCGAAGAGAGACTGAAGAACCTCGATCAGATGATGACCGCGCCGGACTTCTGGAACGACCAGGAGGCCGCGCGAACCATCATCGACGAGGCCAACAGGCTCAAGGGGTGGATCGAGCCGTGGAATGAATTGTCCGAAAGACTGTCTGAGCTCGACGCGGTCGTCGAGTTGTTGGAGATGGAAGAGGACCCCGAGCTGACAGCGGAGCTCGGGGACGGTCTCAGGGCCTTGGGCTCGGGTCTCGCGGCCATTGAATTGCGGACGATGCTGCAGGGCGAGGACGATCACAGAGAGGCGATCGTCACGATTCATCCTGGGGCCGGGGGGCTCGAGTCTCAGGACTGGGCTCAGATGCTCATGCGCATGTACACGAGGTGGGCCGAGCGGAAGGGGTTTGTGGTGAACGTGTTGGATCTCCAGCCGGCCGAAGAAGGCGGCATCAAAAATGCAACGCTCGAGATCAAGGGTGAAAGCGCGTACGGGTATCTCAAGGCGGAGGGTGGTGTGCATCGGCTGGTCCGGATCTCTCCGTTCGATGCCCAGTCTCGACGGCACACCTCGTTCGCGAGCGTGTTCGTCTGTCCGCTAGTCGAGGACGAAATCGAAATCGAGATCGACGACTCGGACCTGAGAATCGATACCTACCGAGCTTCAGGGGCTGGCGGCCAGCACGTCAACAAGACCGACTCCGCCGTGCGGATTACGCACGCACCGTCGGGCATCGTGGTCACCTGCCAGCAGGAGCGTTCTCAGCACAAGAACCGAAGTACGGCCATGAAGATGCTACGAGCGGCGCTGTATCAACGTGAGTTGACGATTCGGGAGGAGGCCAAGGCCAAGGTCGAGGCGGGCAAGAGCGAGATCGCCTTCGGGAGCCAAATCCGGTCGTATGTCTTTCAGCCGTATACCATGGTCAACGATCACCGTACCGCGCTCAAAATCACCGACGTTCACGGGGTCATGGATGGAAATCTCGACCCGCTCATCGAAGCTTACTTGAAGAAGACAGGCGCGGCGAAGGCCGACTGATGGAAGATCTGAGTCAGGTTCTACGCCATCGGCGCGAGAAGCTCGACGCGATCCGCGAACGGGGCATGGAGCCGTTCGCGTACAATTTCGACCGGACAGCGTCGTCCGCTGAGGCGATCGAGAGCTTCGAGTCTGCGGAGAGGGAAGGCTCGCTCTCCGACGCCGGCAAGGGTGGCCACGTCCGCGTCGGTGGCCGGATCATCGGGTGGCGTGACATGGGAAAGAGCGTTTTCGCCCACGTCGAGGACGGGGCGGGACGCATTCAAGTCTACTTCAGAAAGGACGTTCTGGGAGACGACGCGTTCGACGCCCTGAGTCTGCTCGACCTGAGCGACTGGATCGGCGTAGAGGGCGAGACGTTCCGCACGCGGACCGGAGAGGTCACCGTTCACGGCGCTTCTTGGACGCTTCTCACGAAGGCCCTGCGGCCGCTTCCCTTCGGGAAAGTGGAAACCGACGCCGACACCGGCGAACGGATCGTGCATTCGGGCTTTGCCGATGTGGAGGCTCGGTACCGTCAGCGCTATGCCGACCTGGCGGTCCATCCGGACGTGAGGGAGGTCTTCCGCATCCGGTCGCGGATCGTGACGGCACTGCGCCGCTTCCTGGACCTCGAAGGGTTCCTGGAGGTCGAGACGCCGGTTCTGCAGCCGCTTTACGGAGGCGCTTCGGCCAAGCCCTTCGTGACGAAACACCATGCGCTCGACCAGACGATGTACCTGAGGATCGCCGACGAGCTGTACCTGAAGCGGCTGATCGTCGGCGGACTCGATCGCGTCTACGAGATTTCGAAGGACTTCCGTAACGAAGGGCTCTCCCGGCTTCACAATCCAGAATTCACGATGCTCGAATGGTACCAGGCGTTCTCCGACTACGAGGAACAGATGGACCTCGTCGAGCGCTTGGTGCTCTACGTGCTCGACGAGGTGATCGGATCGCGCACGGTCACCGTGGGCGAGAACGAGATCACGTTCGAGCCCCCATTCCGTAGACTCGGACTCGTCACGGGGCTCTCGGAGGCCCTCGGCACCGACGTGCATGAAATGAGTGACAAAGAGCTGCGGGCGAAGGCCGAGGAACTCAGGGTGCCCGACCTCGACGGAGCCGGGCGGGGCAAGCTCATCGACAAGCTCTTCGGGGAGTTGGTCGAGCCCGACCTCATTCAGCCGACGTTCGTCACCGACCACCCCAAGGAGCTCAGCCCGCTCGCGAAGCCGAAACGCGACGATCCGCGGCTGACCGAGCGCTTCGAGCTCTACATCGGGGGTGCCGAGGTCTTCAACGCGTTCTCGGAGCTCAACGACCCCATCGATCAACGGGAACGATTCGAGGCTCAAGCCGCCTTGCGCGAGGCGGGTGACGACGAGACGCAGCCGATCGACGAGGACTACATCCGGGCGCTCGAATACGGCATGCCACCCACGGGCGGTGTCGGGATGGGCGTCGATCGGCTGGTGATGATGCTCACGGGGCAAACGTCCATTCGGGACGTCATCCTCTTCCCGATCCTTCGGACCGAGGACTGACGGCATGAGGAAGGGTCGGGCCGGAGGCACTTCGGTGGCGCCGTGAGGAGGCTGAACTGGTTCATCGCGCGGCACTACCTCCGCGCGGGGCGCGGTCGTGGCATGCTTTCACTCATCACGTGGATCGCGCTGGGGGGCGTAGCGCTGGGCGTCGCCGCGCTCATCATCGTCATCTCGGTCATGAGCGGCATGCAGGGGGAGCTGCGGAGCAAGATTCTCGAGTCCACGCCTCACCTCTACGTACTCGAGTGGGGCACGAGCCTGCGATTGCACGACTACGAACAGGTGCTCGACAGCATTCTCGGTATGGAAGAGATCGTGGGCGCCGCACCGTTCGTGATGGGGTCGGTGATCGTCAAGATGGCGAACGTGGATTACTCTCAGCCGGCCCACATCTTCGGCGTCGATATCGATACGACCCGGGTCACGGCGACCGACATGGAGCGTAGCATCATCGAGGGCTCGCTGGACCTCGCTCCACCCGAATCCGGGCTTCCGCCGCTTCTCATGGGGTCCGTGCTGGCCACGCGGCTCGGAGTGTTTCAGGGCGACACACTCGTCATCCTTTCCATGGAGAACCTCAAGCAGGACGTGTTCGGCGGGTTCCAGCCGTCGATTCGTCCTTTCGAGGTGACCGGCACCTTCACGACCGGCATGTACGAGTACGACCTGAACAACGTGTACACGACGCTCGAGGCCGCGCAGGACCTCATCGGTCTCGATTCGATGGACGCGAGCGGAATCGGAGTGCGGACCGTGGATGCCGACGCGGCCACGGAGATCGGGGTGAAGTTGGGAGACCGGCTCGGATCCGACTATTCGGTGGATTCGTGGGTCGTGCGGAATTCTGCGCTCTTCAGCGCGCTGGAGCTCGAAAAGCTGGCGCTCGGAGTGATCGTATTCCTCATTGTCATCGTCGCTGCGTTCAACATCGTCAGCACCCTCGTCATGGTCGTGTCCGACCGGACGGCTGAAATCGGCATCCTGCGGACGATGGGCATGACCCAGGCTGGAATCCTGCGTGTGTTCGTACTGCAGGGCGTCTGGATCGGCGTGATCGGCACCTTGGTCGGGACCACGGTGGGTGTGGGCGTCTCGTGGGCGCTCGATCGCTTCCAACTCATCAAGATTCCCGGCGACGTGTACTTCGTCGACTATCTGCCTGCTACGATGAATCCGGTCGATATCAGCCTGATCGTGGTGGCGAGCGTCGGCATCTCGTTCGTGGCGACGATTTACCCCGCGCGTCAGGCGTCCAGATTGCAACCCGTCGACGCGATCCGGCATGAGTGACCCGGCGACGTCGGGGGCTCCAGCCGAGGCGGCGCGCTCAGTCGGCGCGCTACCCCTGGTGGCTCGTGCGGTCCACAAGAGCTTCGTCGGCGGCGACGGTCGCGAGCTTACGATACTGACCGGGATCGACTTCGAGCTCGGTCGGGGCGAGGCCGTTGCGATCACCGGGGCCAGTGGGACGGGCAAGTCGACGTTTCTCCACCTGCTCGGCGCGTTGGATCACCCGACCGCCGGCGAGGTGCTGGTGGTCGGTCGGTCAGTCCGGGGGCTGACCGACGAGGCGTTGGCGTCGATTCGGAATCGCGAGATCGGTTTCGTCTTTCAGTTCCACCACCTCCTTCGCGAGTTCACGGCGCTCGAGAACGTGATGATGCCGGCGCTGATCGGTGGTGCCGCTTACGGGGAGGCTCGGGAGCGCGCACACACTCTCCTGACGGACGTGGGTTTGGCAGACAGGGAGTCGCACAAGCCTCGGCAGCTCTCGGGCGGTGAACAGCAGCGCGTCGCCGTCGCCCGTGCTCTCGTCAACGAACCGGCCCTACTGCTGGCAGATGAACCCTCCGGCAACCTCGACACCGAGAACAGCGGCCGCCTGCACGACCTCCTCTTCGACCTTCGCGAGCGAAGGGGGCTTTCCCTCGTCGTCGTCACACACAACCCTGATCTCGCTGCCCGGGCCGACCGCGTCCTCGTCCTGGAGGCGGGACGGCTCCAACCGGCGCCTCCGGTGTAGCCACGCCGGAGGGGTAGGCCAAGGAGCGAGCGATGGCGGACATGGTCTGTGACAACTGCGGTTCGACCGACGCGGTCGTGCACCTGACTCAAATCATCAACAACGAGATGTCGACGCATCATCTTTGCGAGCAATGTGCCACGGAGAAGGGGCTCGAAACCACGCCGGAGGTGTCGGACGTTCCGCTTATCGAGGTCATCGCGCAGATGACCGACGCCGCCGCGCCCGGGGTGGGCACCGCGGAAACCGAGTGCTCGTTCTGTGGCCTTACGTTCGCTGATTTTCGGCGGACCGGGCGACTCGGATGCCCCCACTGTTATGAGACGTTCGGCGAGCAGTTGCCCCGTCTCTTGAGGCGAATCCACGGGGGTGTAAAGCACGTGGGCAAGGTGTACCTTCCGCCCGATCCGACCGCTTCGGAGTTGGAGAAACGCCTCGAAGGGTTGCGGCGCGGGTTGGATCGGGCCGTACACGACGAGGACTTCGAGCGGGCCGCGGAGCTCCGAGACGAAATTCGTAGCCTCGAGCCTGCTTGACACGATTCATGGACCCCTTCGACGCGATTCCGGATCACGGGCTGGGTTGGCTGGACGCGAGCGGCGAGCATGCCGACATCGTGCTTTCCACTCGGGTGCGCCTCGCCAGAAATCTGCAGGGGTATGCGTTCGGGCAGCGAGCTCGGGTGAACGACCGTGAGGCGGTTCTTCGTCAGTTCAGGGGCTCGGTTGGGCGGACGAAGATGTTGCAAGGCGGGACGCTGCTGGAGATCCCCTCGGTGGCGGAGAGGACGCGTCGAATCTTGCTGGAGCGTCGCCTGGTAACGAGAGAACTCTTGGGTACGGATGGGGCTGAGCCTGAGCGCGCCACCGCGGTCCACCTGTCGAACCGGGACCCGGTGAGCGTCATGGTGAACGAGGAGGATCACCTCCGCGTGCAGAGCCTGCTGTCGGGCCTCAGAATCCAGGAGGCGTGGCGCATGGTCGACCGACTGGACGAGGAGTTGGGGCGGGAGCTTCCCTTTGCGTATCACCCTGAGTTCGGTTTCCTGACGAGTTGCCCCACGAATGTCGGATCGGGGCTGCGAGCCTCGGTCTTCATGCATTTGCCAGGGCTCGTTCTGACAAAGGAGATCGGTAAGACCTTGAAGGGGCTCGGTGAGTTGGGGCTCACCTTCAGGGGCTTGTACGGCGAGGGGTCCGAAGTCGTCGGAAATTTCTTCCAAGTGTCGAACCAGACGACGCTCGGGCGTACGGAGGAAGACCTGATCGACCACCTCGACCGTATTGTGAGGAAGGTCATCAACGACGAATTGCACGCACGCCAGGTCCTGCTTCGCGACGCTCGCGGCGTGACCGAGGACAAGATCTGGCGGGCCTACGGATTGCTGCGCTACGCTCGCTCGTTGCCCTTCGAAGAACTCATGAATCTGTTGTCGGGAGTGAGGCTCGGGGTGAGCCTGAAACTACTCCCGCGGCTCCGTGTATATACCCTCAACAAGATGATGATTTTCACGCAACCGGCTCATCTGGAGCAGGCAGCCGGTCGCGACCTTCCTCAAGCCGAAAGCGACGTGCACCGAGCTTCATATGTGCGACGCATCCTTATTACGGAGGGGGATGTTCCCTCGGACGACGACGCATCCGACGGTGACGAACTCTCAGAGCAACCCTGACGGGTAATGAACTACAACTTCACTGACCGAGTACGGAAGGTTCTGGCGATGGCGCGCGAGGAGGCCATCCGTCTACAGCACGACTACGTCGGCACAGAGCACATTCTGCTCGGCCTCATCCGTGAGGGTGAGGGAGTCGCTGCTGCCGTGCTCGAGAACCTCAGCGTCGATCTCGAGCAGATTCACGAGCGCGTTGAGGAGTCGGTCCGAAAGGGCAAGGCGACGATTGCGCTCGGAGAACTGCCCTATACCTCGCGGGCCAAGAAAGTGCTCGAGTTCGCGATGGCGGAGGCGCGGGACTTCAACCACTCCTACGTGGGTACCGAGCACCTCCTGCTCGGACTTCTTCGTGAAGAGAAGGGGATCGCCGCGCAGGTCCTCAACTCGCTCGGCGTCTCGCTCGACAACGCGCGTGGAGAGACGCTCAAGGTTCTCAATTCCGACGTTGCGCCGTCCGAGCCTGCGGGAATCGGCGGGGGTGGCGACGTGACGCCTGGCGGTTCCGAGAAGTCCGGGGCCAAGAAGTCGAAGACCCCTGCGCTCGATCACTTCTGCCGCGACCTCACCGAGCTCGCTAGGCAGAACAAGCTGGATCCAACCATTGGACGGACCAACGAGATCGAACGAGTCATCGAGATCCTGTGTCGTCGGAAGAAGAACAACCCGGTCCTCATCGGAGAGCCGGGCGTGGGCAAGACGGCCATCGTCGAGGGACTGGCCCAGATCATTGCGAGCGGCGAGGTCACCGAGGCGCTGAAGGGGTTCAGGGTACTTGCACTCGATATGGCAGCCGTAATCGCCGGCACCAAGTACAGGGGGCAGTTCGAGGAGCGCCTGAAGGCCGTCATGAGCGATATCCTGCAGGCCAAGACGGTCATCCTCTTCATCGACGAGTTGCATACACTCGTGGGTGCGGGTGCGGCCGAGGGGGCCATCGACGCGTCCAACATGCTGAAGCCGGCGCTCGCGCGGGGCGAGTTGCAGTGCATCGGGGCATCGACGCTCAATGAATACCGGAAGTACATCGAGAAGGATGGGGCGCTCGAGCGGCGTTTCCAGCCGGTGGTCGTCGAACCTCCAGCCGTCGAGGAGACCGTCGAGATCCTCAAGGGACTGCGAAAGCACTACGAGGATCACCACCGCGTAATCATTTCCGACGAAGCGCTGGAGCACGCCGCCAAGCTCGCCGATCGCTACATCACGGATCGCTTCCTGCCGGATAAGGCGATCGACGTGATCGACGAAGCGGGCGCGCGTGCGCGCATCGCGAGTCAGGTTCCGCCGGCCGATGTTGAGGAGCTCAAGAAGCAGCTCGCGGAGATCGCTCGGAAGAAGGAAGAGGCGATCGGCGAACAGGACTTCGAGCGCGCAGCGGAGTTGCGAGACGAGGAGCGAGAGCTCGGCGAGGCGATTCGAGAGCGTCAGGAGGCATGGGAGGAGGAGCGCAAGCAACATCGGCCTGAGATCACGACCGAGGAGGTCGCGTTCATCGTGGGTCGGTGGACGGGGATTCCGGTTCAGCGGATCCGCCGGACGGAGTCAGAGCGCCTCGTTCACATGGAGGAGGAGCTTCATAAGCAGATCATTGGGCAGCACGACGCCGTACAGGCGATCAGCCGTGCCATCCGACGGAGTCGGGCAGGGCTCAAGGACCCGCGCCGTCCGATCGGTTCGTTCATCTTCGCCGGTCCGACGGGAGTCGGTAAGACGGAGCTCGCCCGTGCACTCGCCGAGTTCTTATTCGATGACCGCGAAGCGTTGATCCGCGTCGACATGAGCGAGTACATGGAGAAGTTCTCCGTTTCGCGCCTCATCGGTGCGCCCCCGGGCTACGTCGGTTACGAGGACTCGGGCGCGCTGACGAAGGCCGTCAGGCGGCGCCCGTACTCGGTCGTTCTGCTCGACGAGATCGAGAAGGCTCACCCGGACGTGTTCAACATCCTGTTGCAGGTTCTCGACGAAGGGCATCTGACGGACAACTACGGTCGCGTAATCGACTTCAAGAACACCGTCTTGATACTGACGTCCAACCTCGGTGCTCGTGATATCAGCAAAGGCCCCGGTCTCGGGTTCCAGGCTGCCGATGCGCAGACCAGTTACGACATCATGAAGGACAAGGTGTCGAAGGAAATCGAGAGGGCGTTCAACCCGGAGTTCCTCAACCGGGTGGACGAGATGATCGTCTTCCATGTTTTGACCAGGAGCGAGATCGGGGAAATCGTCCACCTCCTCATGAAGGACGTGCGCAGTCGCCTTGAGGAGGAGAACATCACGCTCCACTGCACCGATGCCGCGATCGAGTTCCTCGTCGAACAGGGTTACGACGAGAAGTTCGGAGCCCGCCCGCTCAAGCGTGCGATTCAACGCTATTTGGAGGACCCGCTCTCCGAGAAGATTCTGCAGGCTGAGTTCAGTGACGGCGACGAGATCGAGGTGGACGTCGATCCTGACGCCAAGGGGCTCATTCTTCGTGCGGAGTCGAAGACCAAGACGTGAGCCAGACAACGATTCGAGCCCGCCGCATCTGGGGGAAGGCCACCGCGCTTGCGGGGGCCTTCTTCGTTGTGCTGGCGGCCCAATCCACCACCACTGTCGTCGCGCAGTCGCTCCAGCAGGTGGGTTTGGTTCGCGTGGATTCGCTCGTAGTGAAGGGGAACAATCGGATTCAGGCGCAGGTGATCCTGTCGCTCTTCGCGATTCAGCCGGGTCAGGAGGTCACCTACCGGGCGATTCAGCGCGGTCTCAAGGAACTGCTGGCAACGGGGCAGTTCAGCGACGTCGTCGTCCGCGCCCAGCAAGCGCCAGGGCAGCCGTACGTCGTCATCATCGAGGTGGAGGAGCAGCCGATCATCCGCCGGGTGACGATCGACGGGCTGCAGAACGTATCGGCCCGCGAGGTTCGGGACACCACGGGTCTCGATGCCGGCTTCCCGCTCAGTCGGCAGGCGATTCTCGATGCCAGGGCGTTCATCCGGTCCGAGCTCGCGTCCGAAGGCATCCCCTTTGCGGAGATTGCGGAGCGGATCGTTGAAATCGAGGACGCGGAGAACGAGATCGAGGTGATTCTCGTCGTTACGGAGGGACAGCGAGTCACCGTCGCCGACGTCCGGTTCATCGGCAACGAGCGGCTCGGAGA
>SMUY01375427.1_pt1 | contig 10208 bp, 7 predicted proteins | sample 2456441 | NCBI WGS metagenome assembly SMUY01 (sample SAMN11095931, study PRJNA526329) | marine sediment metagenome | biome: Marine sediment; feature: Surficial sediment; material: Deep marine sediment; isolation source: Hadal surficial sediment | place: Pacific Ocean | collected 2014-11 | depth 0-1...
ACCCGGAATTTACGCGGAAGTCAGCCGGGCGGAAAAAATCCGTATTTCTGCCCTTGACGCGGACGGGAATCCCTTTGAGGAAGCACTGGATGGCATGCACGCTGTGTGCTTCCAACACGAAATGGATCACCTGAAGGGAAAACTGTTTATCGACTACCTGTCACCACTCAAACGACGTATGGTTCGTAAAAAACTGGAAAAACAGCGCCGGCAGGAGATCCAGAACGCCACCGGGCCCCGCATGTAACCCAAATGTCGAACGACCCGAATTTACGGATTATTTATGCCGGCACACCTGATTTCGCCATCCCGGCCCTGCAGCGACTGCTTAGCCATGGGTTCAGACCTTTAGCCGTCCTTACCCAGCCGGACCGGCCGGCAGGACGAGGCCGCCGCTTGCAGGCAAGCCCGGTCAAACAAGCGGCGAAAGCGGTAAATATACCGGTGTATCAGCCAACATCCTTGACAGGGCTTGATGTGGCAGAACAGATTTCAGCACTTCAACCGGATCTGTTGATTGTCGTCGCCTACGGGCTGATCCTGCCGCCAACCATTCTGAATGTACCGACGCACGGCTGCTGGAACATCCATGCCTCGTTGCTTCCTCGCTGGCGTGGCGCCGCCCCCGTTCAGCGTGCCATTGAAGCGGGAGATTCCGAAACGGGTATTTGTATCATGCAAATGGATGAGGGGCTCGACACCGGGCCAGTGCTGCATCGTGTCATCCTACCGATAGGCGAGAACGAAACCGGCGGTTCCCTGCATGATAAATTGGCGAAAGCGGGCAGCAATGCCTTGTTATCCTGTATTGAAGCTCTTACCAGGGGCGCGCCACCAGTACCGGTCGGGCAGGCCGAGCAAGGGCTCAGCTACGCACCCAAACTATTGAAAGCAGAAGCGCAGATCAGCTGGCAGGAACCTGCTCAGCAGCTGGAACGACGGGTCCGCGCTTTCAACCCCTGGCCGGTGGTCTGGTGCACCATCAACGGTGAGCACACGCGCATCTGGCGCGCCACACATGAAAAACGGGATCACGACAAGGAACCGGGAACGGTGTTGAAGGCAAACAAAGCAGGCATTGAAGTCGCTACCGGAAAACAGATTTTGCGCCTGCTGGAATTGCAAAGACCAGGCGGAAAACGAATTAGCACCGCGGAATACCTCAATTCCCGCAGCCTGCCTGGACGCCTGGATGGCTAAAAAAAACCCCCGGCAAAACCCCCGGCTAAGCGCCATCAAAACCCTCGCAAACGTACTGGATAAAGGCCAGAACCTGTCCGATGCTGACCGCACCGCTGTGCTGGCGGATGAACGCGACCGGTCACTCGCCCGGCACCTGGCTTACGGGGTGTGCCGCTGGCTCAACAGCCTTGAATGGCTGTCGAGCAAGTTGTTGCGCAAGCCACTGAAAAAACGTGACAGAGACATCCACCGCCTGATCCTGATGGGGCTCTTCCAGCTATGGCACGATGGCACGGCCCCATACGCGGTGATTAACGAAACCGCAGAATGTGCCCGGCTGGCCGGAAAAGCCTGGGCTGTAGCCGTTATCAACGCTGTGTTACGGCGTTTCCAGAGGGGTCGCCAGCAATGGCTGGATCAACTGGGAAACCAGCCGGAACAATTTGCACATCCCGGTTGGCTGCTGCAAAAAATACAGGCAAACTGGCCGGATGAGTGGCAGGAAATCGTGCAAGCGAACAACCATGCTGCACCCCTATGGCTGCGAATCAACCGGTCAAAACAAAAGCAAAATGACGTAATGAACCTGCTCAGCAGCAGTGGGTTCACCGTCGTCAGACACCCGAGCGCCCCGGATGCCATCAAGCTGAACCCACCCGCCCCGGTGTCCAGCATCCCGGGTTTCACCAAGGGACTGGTTTCCGTGCAGGACCCCGCCGCCCAGCTGGCCGCCGACCTGCTGGAACTGGATGATCATCTCCGGGTACTGGACGCTTGTGCAGCCCCCGGCGGCAAAACCTGCCATATCCTGGAGCGGTTTCCCACGATTTCTCTGACCGCCGTGGAACTCAACCATTCCCGCCTGGCCCAGGTGCGGGAGAACCTTGACCGGCTCGGCTTTGCGCACAGCGCTGGCCTGAAGTTGCTAACCGGAGACGCCGCGAACCCGTCATCATGGTGGGACGGCGTTATGTACCAGCGGATACTGCTGGATGCCCCGTGCACCGCCACGGGCGTGATTCGCAGGCACCCTGAAATAAAGTGGCTGAGAACCATAGAGCAACTGGAACAAGCGGTCCTAACCCAGGAAAGACTGTTGCAACACCTATGGCCACTGCTGGCTCCGGGCGGTATCCTTGTCTACGCAACGTGCTCGGTGCTGGCAGATGAAAACGTTCGGCAAATCAGTCGCTTTATGGCAGAACATGCCGATGCCGAGGCTCTGCCCCTGGGGGCTGAATGGGGCCGGAAGCAGGACTTTGGCCGGCAGATTCTACCCGGTGAGGAGGAAATGGATGGATTTTATTATGCCCGCATTGGTAAAACAGGTTAGCCCGCATATTGCATGAGTTGCCGGAATTGTCGGTTGATTTCACGAGTGCAGCTTGGTTGATCGTGTGCAGAAGCATGGTTAGAGCCATGGTTCAAGCGGGATCAGCCGGGATGTGCCGTGAAATCAGGCGACAAACCGGCAGCGGCACAATTATATTTTTTATCAATCCTGAATTGTGCTTACATGTCATTGAAATTATGAAATAATCAAGCATACCCAGCGGAACTCATGCAATATGCGGGCTAGGCTTTTTTTATTCACTTTTGTACTGATTGCAGGATGTGAGCGACCGGCGGATGACCGTCATTTTCAACTGGGACAGGTCGACACGAGCTGGTCCAACGGTCAATTGAACGTGACCGTGCACCAGAAGCTCATGCTGAGCAGCGAAGCGAAAGAAGCCCTGGATCACGGCGTTCCGCTAACGCTGCAACTGGAACTGGTTATCAGGCCTACCGGGGGCCGGATCCCGATTATAAAAAACATCTACAACTACGAAATTCGTTATCTACCCCTGATCAAACACTATCAACTGACCCAGCCGGGTGCGGTTGAAATCAGGACATTCCCGAGGCTGCGCCATCTGCTGGCCAACTTGTCCACGGTCAAGCAGTCATTCAGCACGGGCGATCTGCCGGAGGGAAGTTATGAGTTGGCGGCCAGAACCCACCTGGACCATAAAAAGATGCCACCTCCCATGCGCCTGCCGATGATTTTCTCTGCTCAATGGCAACACGATTCGGACTGGACGGTGTGGCCGGTTGGAAATGAATAAGAAAACTGCAAAGCAGAACAGGCGGCTGCAGCGCTTGGCGACCCTGGTGGCGACCCTGGTGACGTTGCTGGTTGCCCTGTTCCTGGTCAGTGGTGTGCAATTGGACTCCCTGGGCGCCAGAAACACTTTTCTTGACGACAAGTATGTCTGGGTACTGATGGTCACAGCGCTGGCCCTCGTGGTCCTTCTGTGGACTATTGCCCACCGCTTGATCACACTCCTCCGCCGGGTTCGCGCAGAAGAACCCGGTGCCCGGCTGGCCGCCCGTTGGGTTAGAAATTTCCTGGTGCTGTCCTTGCCACCTGCACTGATCGTGTATTTCTTTTCAGCTTGGTTCCTCACCAGCACAATTGACAGCTGGTTTGATGTCCAGGTGGAAGCGGCGCTGGCCGATTCTCTCCAGCTTGGCCAGAAGTTTCTTGACACCCGCACCCTGGAAGTCAGGAACCACCTCCATGAGGTCGCTACCGACCTGGGTTCACTACCCGAAGACGGCGAAATGTTACGCCGGGCACTGCTCAGCCGGGTAAGGGCCTCAGGCCCCACGGAATTGTCCGTAATGGAAACCAGCGGCACCATGATCGCAACCGCCAACATCAACGCCTTGACCGGCCTGCCTGAACGCCCCAGCGACTTTGCATTGCTGCAGACCAGCGAAAGAGGCGAATACACAGCGGCCGAGCCGACCCTTGATGGCGGCCTTCAAATTCGCGTAATTGCGTTGATGCCGACCACCTATCCAGGATCATCCGCCCGAATCCTGCAGGCCATTTATCCCCTGCCGGATGACTTCACTGCATTGACTGGCTCAATCGAGCAGGAGTACCACCGCTACCAGAATGTCAGTTACCTGCGCAGTTCCCTGAAGCAGAGCTTTCTGCTGATCCTGTCACTGGTGCTGTTGCTCACCATCCTGCTGGCGATACTGGTAGCCCTGACTGCCGCGCGCCGAATGGTGACACCGCTGTCACGACTGTCAATGGCGACCCGGCAGGTCGCCGCCGGGGATTTCGGCCGTGAAGTTGAAGCCAGCGACAAGGATGAGATCGGTTTTCTCGTCAGTTCTTTCAACGACATGACTCAGGCATTGAAAGCAGCCAGCCAGTCCGCCGAAGAGAGCCGGGCTGAACTCCAGGCCCAGGGTGAATACCTTGAAACCGTGCTGGGCAACCTGTCATCCGGCGTGCTCACGCTGGATGACGAAGGAACCATAATCACTGCCAACGCCTCATGCCGGCGGATCCTGAGACTGCCGGCTAGTTTCGCCGCAGCACTTGCCCAAGGCCGTCCGGCAGCACAGACCCTGGAAAGCCTTTCCAGTATCGATCCTTTCCTGGAGCCGTTTGTCTCGGCCATCAGACACCAGATTACCCGTGGCAAGGCTGAGTGGCAGCAGGAAATCCGGTTGGAAAGAGCGGAAGCACCCCTGGTATTGCTGATGAGAGGTTCTGTTTTGCGCAATGTTGCCCTGCCAGGCGAAGTCGTAGGTCATGGCCAGGTCGTCGTGTTCGACGACGTGACCATCCTGAACCAGGCCCAGAGAGATGCGGCCTGGTCTGAAGTTGCACGCCGGCTCGCACACGAGGTCAAGAACCCGCTGACGCCCATCCGACTGGCCGCTGAACGGCTGCGCATGAAATTGAGTGACAAGCTCGAAGCCGAGGACAGAGAATTGCTGGACCGCGCTTCACGCACGATCGTTACCCAGGTCGAAGCCCTGCGAACCCTGGTTGATGCTTTTGGCGACTATGCCCGCGAGCCGGTCCTTAGCCGCACTGCCGTCAGGCTGGATGAACTGGTTAAAGAAGTGGTCGCCCTGTATCAGCAAGGAGAGTCGCAAATGCAATTCTCATTGCAGCTTTGCCCGGGACCGGATGGACTGGCCGCCGACAGTGGCCGTCTGCGTCAAATGCTGCATAACTTGTTCGCGAATGCGCAAGAAGCCAGCCAAGGTGATCCGGTTTCAATCCAGATAACAACCGGCGTGACCGGCAATGACCACCAGGCAGAACTGGAACTGGAAGTGATGGACAATGGACCCGGTTTCCCGGAGATGGTGCTCGACCATCCTTTCGAACCTTACGTGACCAACAAATCCAGTGGCAGCGGGCTGGGCCTGGCCATTTGCCGCAAAATTGTCAGCGAGCACAACGGCAAGATTTCCCTGTCCAACCGGCCCGAAGGCGGCGCCAGGGTCAGCATCCGTTTCCCGCTCAACCTGCCTGTTGACAATGCGCCTTCCAATTGAAGCTACATTCCAGAGCCGGGGTCAGAGCACTTTTTCTTTAAGGGCATTGCTAAATAAAAAGTCAATTCTTAGAAAAAGTGGTCTGACCCCGGCTGTGCGGTAGGCAGACCGATTTTATTGGAGTAGCATGTTGCGTCGATACAACACATTTAAGATTTTCCGATGGATCCAGCTAATATATTAGTGGTTGATGATGAACCGGACATTCGGGATCTCGTGCGCGAGATCCTGGAGGATGAGGGCTACGAGGTCACGGTAGCGAAGGATGGGGCAGCAGCACGAACGGCTTTTGCGCGTGACAAGCCGGATCTCGTATTGCTCGATATATGGATGCCGGATGTGGATGGAATCACGCTGCTTAAAGAGTGGTCCGCAGGCGGTAAACCGAATTGTCCAGTGGTGATCATGTCCGGTCATGGAACGGTTGAAACTGCCGTTGAGGCCACGCGCCTGGGAGCACACGACTTCATACAAAAACCCGTTTCCCTGGCCAAGCTGCTTGCAGTCGTCAGCCAGGCGTTGGATTCTCGCCAGGCACAGGAGAAACCCGCCAATCGCACAGTCCCACTTCTCGCCAGTGAGCCCATCGGCAGCAGTGCCCTGATGCAAGTGCTACGAAAAAAGGCAGAACAAGCAGCCAGGCATGATTCACCCGTACTCATTACCGGCGAGCCGGGTAGCGGTCGTGAAACCCTGGCTCGCTACATCCATAAACTCAGCAATCGGGACGGTGAATTTGTCGTTCTGGATCCTTGTGATCTCAAACTGGAGATGCTTGGTACATTCATGCTGGGCAATGAACAAGACGATGGAGGCAAGCGGGGTGCATATGGACAGGCCCGCGAGTGCAGCCTGTTCATTCCGGAACTGCAGGAACTCTCAGCAGATGCATTGAAAATCATCAACCAGGTGTTGGAATCGGATCGCTATTTACACCAAGGAGGCAGCAACGGCTTGTCATCAAATTGCCGTGTGATTGCCAGTGGCGGCACTGACCTGATCAATCGGTCGCAGGAAGACTCCTTGCTGCAACAACTGTATTACAAGCTGAACGTACTACCCATGCAGCTACCACCGCTACGCGACCGGAAAGATGACATCCCGGAACTGGTCCGGTTCTATGCACAATGGTTTCCCAATCATGAGAACCTGCCCTATCGTCCGTTTTCAGTCTCGGCCCAGAACCGGCTGCGCAACCACAGCTGGCCGGGCAACCTCCGCGAGCTGGGCAACCTGGTGAGACGTCTGCTGATCCTCGGTGGGACGGGTGAAGTGACGGTCGATGATGTGGAAAATGCGCTGCGTGAGAGCCCCGGCACACAAGCTGCCGGTGGACCGCAACACCCGAAAATCTTCGATCTGCCCTTGCGCGAAGCCCGCGAACAGTTCGAACGTGAATACCTTACCTTCAAGTTGCGTGAAACCGGCGGAAGCGTGGGTAAATTGGCCGAGGCCGTCGGCATGGAACGTACCCATCTGTACAGAAAGCTCCGGGCCTTGGGTATTGATCCCAAAACGACTGTCCGTCAAGGGCATGCAAGATGAAAATAATCGTGCTAGGCGCAGGCCAGGTTGGCGCGAGTGTAGCCCACAGCCTCTCTAACGAGGAAAACGACATCACAGTTGTCGACACGGATGCCTCCCGGCTGAAAGTACTGCAGGAACGCCTGGATATCCGGGCCGTGGTCGGTCATGCCTCGCACCCCAAGGTCCTGGTCCGGGCTGGTATCGAGGACGCCGACCTGATCATCGCGCTGACCAATAGCGACGAAGTCAATATGACGGCCTGCCAGGTCGCCTACACACTGTATAACACGCCTACCCGAATTGCCCGGATCCGTTGTTTGGACTACATCGAGAATTCCGAGCTGTTCGACCGCGAACATTGTCCTGTTGATGTGCTGATCAGCCCCGAAACGCTGGTGACAGAACACATCGCCCGACTGATTGAGTACCCCGGAGCCCTGCAGGTGCTGGATTTTGCCGATGGTCGCGCCCAACTGGTGGCCACCCAGGCTAATGCCGGCAGCCCGCTGGTTGGACACCGCCTGCAAACCCTGCGTGAGCACATGCCGGCGAACGCAGATGCACGCATCGCTGCAATCTACCGGCAGGATAAAACCATCATTCCGGACGGAAGTACCGTCATCGAGGAAAATGACATAGTCTTTTTCCTGGCGGCCCAGCGCAACATCCGAACCATGATGAAAGAGCTGCGCCCCCTCGGCAATCCAGCCCGTAGAATCATCCTGGCTGGTGGAGGAAATATCGGCAGCAACCTGGCCCGGCGCCTGGAACGCCGGCACCACGTGAAAATCATCGAACAGAATTCCGATCGGGCCGAAGCGATTGCGGAACACCTGGAGAAGACCATCGTGCTGGTTGGCGATTGCGCCGATGTCGAATTGCTGCGCGAAGAAGCCATCGACACCACGGACATCTATTGTGCTCTGACCAACGATGACGAGGCCAACATACTGTCTTCCATGCTGGCCAAGCAGATGGGGGCAAAAAAAGTCATTGCGCTGGTCAACCGGGCCGCCTACGTTGACCTGATTGAATCCGGACCCATCGATATCGCCATTTCTCCGCAACAAGTGACCATTGGCGCCCTGTTAACCCATATCCGGCGAGGCAATATGGTGCGTGTCCACTCCCTCAGGCGAGGGGCGGCGGAAGCCATTGAGGCCATTGCCCTGGGCGATAAGCGGAGTTCAAAAGTCGTGGGCAGGACCATAGAGGAAATCGACCTGCCCACAGGCACAACCATACCTGCTGTTGTCAGGGGTGATGAAGTAATCATCGCGCATCACGACACGGTGATTCAGGAACACGACCACGTCATCCTGTTCGTGCCTGACAAACGACAGATTGCCGCCGTGGAACGACTTTTCCAGGTCAGTGCGCTTTTTGTCTGACCCGATGCTGATCTGATGAGATTGGCTGCCGTGCAAAAGGTTGTGGGATTCCTGATCGCAGGTTCCAGCCTGATGATGTTGCCACCGGTATTGATTTCCCTCTGGTACGAGGACGGTACGACAAACCTGTTCTTGCTCAGTGCGGGCATTTTGCTGCTGACAGGAGCCATGATTTTCCTACCGGTCCGGCACGCTACCCAGGACCTTCGCATCCGCGATGGTTTCCTGATCGTCGTGACAGCCTGGCTGGCACTCGTGCTGGTTGGAGCCCTGCCTTTTGTACTGCTGACATCACCCGAACTCAGCTATATCGATGCGGTGTTCGAATCCATGTCGGGCTTCACCACCACCGGTGCAACCATCATTACTCATATCGACACCCTGCCCAGGGCGGTGCTGTACTACCGTCAGCAGTTACAGTGGCTGGGCGGAATGGGCATCATCGTGCTGGCCGTGGCCATCCTGCCCATGTTGAGGATTGGCGGCATGCAGATGTACCGGGCTGAAACACCCGGGCCGATTAAGGATCAAAAACTCACGCCGCGCATTAAAGAAACGGCAAAAGCGTTGTGGCTGATTTACTTCGGCATCACGGCGATTTGCGTGTTCGCCTACTGGCTGGGCGGGATGAAACTTTTCGATGCCGTGGGTCACGCTTTCAGCACCGTGGCGATTGGAGGGTTTTCCACCCATGACGATAGCCTGGCGTTCTGGGACAGCCCGACACTGGAGATGGTGGCCGTCGTTTTCATGATCATTGCCGGTGTCAATTTTTCCCTGCATTTCACCGCCTGGCGCCGGGCCAGTACGCAACCTTATATCCTGGATCCGGAACTCAAGGTTTATTTGTCGCTGCTGTTGGCTTTTGTCATCCTCGCAAGTTTTGGCCTCTATTTCACCGGCCACTACGATTCACTTGCCTCTTCTTTCCGCTACGGCGGTTTCCAGGTCATATCCGCGATGACGACTACCGGCTTCACTACCGCGAACTTCCACACCTGGCCCGGTTTTTTACCGGTCCTGTTGATCTGTATCGCGTTTATCGGTGGCTGTGCCGGCAGCACAGCGGGGGGCATGAAAGTCTACCGGATCATCCTGTTGTACCGCCAATCCATTCGCGAATTCCTGCGTCTGATTCACCCCCACGCCATCATACCGGTCAAAATCGGCGGACAGAAAACTTCAGACACGATAATCAGCGCTGTTTGGGGATTTTTCTTTCTCTACATAGCAAGTTTCGTCGTCATGACCGTGCTGCTGACGGCCACCGGCCTGGATGCCGAAACCGCGTATTCAGCAGTTGGCGCGTGCCTTACGAACCTGGGGCCCGCACTGGGTCAAGCCGGGCCCCACTATGCGGACTTGAATGATATGGCAAAAGTCATCCTGTGCACTGCCATGCTGCTGGGACGTTTGGAAATCTATACCCTGCTGGTGATTCTGACGCCTGCCTTCTGGCGCGATTAAGCCGTATATTGCCCGTCAACCATAGAACGGCGGTTCGCCCTCCGGGCGGGTCTTGAACCGCTTGTAACTCCACAGGTACTGTGCCGGGTCGATGGCGATACATCGTTCCACGCCATGGTTTACCGCCGTGAGCGCCGTCAGCAGGTCCTTGGAATAGATTTCTTCATCGGCCGGCATGAAGTGCACGCGATAGCGCCCACCCGGCAGTCTTTCACATACGGTCAAAAACACCAGACAGCTGGTTCGTTGCACCAACCGCGGCGCCAGGACACCAGTCAGTGCCTG
>SMUY01131985.1_pt1 | contig 10207 bp, 8 predicted proteins | sample 2456441 | NCBI WGS metagenome assembly SMUY01 (sample SAMN11095931, study PRJNA526329) | marine sediment metagenome | biome: Marine sediment; feature: Surficial sediment; material: Deep marine sediment; isolation source: Hadal surficial sediment | place: Pacific Ocean | collected 2014-11 | depth 0-1...
ATCGGGCATCCGGGAGAGAGCGCGATCGACGCAGTCATTCCGGGCGTGCTCTCGGTGGTCAGCCAAGGATTCATCGACACCGACAAGATCGGGGTACAGGGCCACTCCTGGGGCGGCTACCAGATCGCCCACATGGTTACGCGCACCAACCTGTTCGCGGCGGCCGAAGCCGGCGCTCCAGTGGTCAACATGACCAGTGCGTACGGCGGAATCCGCTGGGGGAGCGGCATGGTGAGGCAGTTCCAGTACGAGCGCACGCAGAGCCGGATCGGCGGATCGCTCTGGGAGCGTCCTCTCGAGTTCATTGAGAACTCACCTCTGTTCCAAGCGGACAAGATCCAGACGCCATTGTTGATGCTCCACAACGACAAGGATGGCGCGGTGCCCTGGTACCAGGGAATCGAGATGTTCTCGGCGATGCGGCGACTCGGCAAACCTACGTGGATGCTAAACTACAACGGCGAGGCCCACGGACTGCGCAAGGAACAGAACCAGAAAGACTGGGCAATCCGTATGCAGCAGTTCTTCGACCACTACTTGATGGACGCGCCCCCAGCCGTGTGGATGGTGCGCGGCGTTCCGGCTGTGTTGAAGGGAAAGACGCTCGGCCTCGAGCTGGTGACCAAGCCTATCAGTGAGCAACAGGATGGTGGTGGCCACTAGGTAGATCTGATAGCCCCGGTGGGGGTGTAGCCTGTTCTACGCCCCCGCCGGCTCTTTGAAAAACGCGCGGTAGTGCCACGATTCGCGCGCCGGCCGCTCCCAGCCCCCCTCTCGCACCTGGGAGAGGCGCGTCACGGTGTTGTCGAACACCACCGTGTCCGCACCGATCTGATCGGCCTCCGCCAGGGCTTTGAACTCCGCCCTGGTTACGCGCCAGACCTCGCCGTCCTCCAGGTACCAGACCGCGGCATGATCCACGATCGCGACACCGAGGCGCCGCTGTTCGTCCTTGAGCACCTGTACCATGGCGTCGATGGAGCAGCCCGACGGGGGCTCGGAAGCCTCGTCCACCGCAACGAGTAAGAACCTCCCGTGCCGCCAGTCACGACCGCACCTGAGGGCGTGGCCGTGTGCCACCCACGCATCGAGAAAGCCGTCGACGACCGCCAGGAAGCTGGCCTCCTCTGAGGCCGAGAACCCCTCGCTCACACCGAATACCCAAACCCGCGATGCGTCCGGCAACTGATCGAAGTCAATGCGCGCCATCAGGCCACACCGGCCTCGCCCGTGGGATCGGGAGCTTCCGGAGACGAATCCACGACCGAGTCGTCGAGGGGCGGTGGGGGAGCCGCCCCGGCCGCCGCCATAGCCAGGTGCGCTTGTGGCGGAGTCTTGTCGAGCAAGACCGCCACCCAGCGCAGATCTTCCGTGTTCTCCAACATGATTCTAACGACCATGGTCAGCGGCACGGCAAGCAAGGCCCCGATGGGGCCCCAAACCCATGCCCAGAAGATCAACGATACGATCACCACCAGCGTCGACAGCCCCAAACGTCGACCCATCAGGTTGGGCTCGATGAGGTTGCCGAAGACCATGTTGATGAACACGTATCCACCCAGCACCAGGACTGCGTGCCCGAGGCTGCCAAACAGGATCAGACTCAGGAAGAGTGCGGGAATCGCGGCGAGAATCGAGCCGATCGTCGGCACATAATTCAGGACGAACCCGATGAGCCCCAGGAGCACAGGGAAGTCCAGACCCAGGAGCCATGCCCAGGTTCCGATCAGGAGCCCTGTAACCAGGCTCACCGCTGTCTTGATGCCCAGGTAGATCTGTACCTCCCGGATGATCTTGGTCATACGCTGGCCGCTGCCGGCCCTGCGGCCCATGATCGCGCGCAGCTTGTACGGGAAAACCGTAGCCTCGGCGAGCATGAAGACCATCATCAAGAGGATCAGGAACGTGCTGGAGAGGAAGCTCCCGGCCTGACGGACGGCTCCCCCGAGGAAGTCGAAGACGGCTCCGGTCTCGATCACCTCCAGGGTCAGATAGCGGTCCACCGCAAGGTTCCCCAACAGCTCGTTCCTGCGCACCCACTCGACCGCGCCTTGGCCCAGCTGAGTGAGGCTCGACCGATAACGATCGAGCTGCGGCTCCAACTCCGAGAACGACTGAACGGTCAGCAAAATCAGTACGCTGAATAACGTGACCGTGACAAGCACCGTGAGCACGATGGACAACCACGACGGGACGTGGCGTTGCAGCCAGAACATGATCGGCAGGCTCATCACGGCGAGGAATAACGCGAGTGCGAAGGGGAGCAGGATGGGCGCACCGAGCTTCAGTCCGCCTACGACCACCACCACTGCCGCCGCAACCAGGAGAAAGCGGGCTCCCGAAGTCTCAGCTTTGTCGAGAATCATCACGATGTTCCGTTTCCACCGGTAGGTGGCACCTCACGTCGGTCTGTACCCCTCAAGATAGCGCCCCGCATGACGAATGCCCCTTTTCTTACAATCGCCCACTGGTTTTCTTCCAGCGGCGGCACGACCGACCCAGTCGTGTGATCATCCGCCGTGTACGCCGCATCCAGGACGCAGAGCGCCTATGCCTGAACACCCGTCAACGCCGCTGGTTCCGATTCCGGACGACGATCGCGGACTACTCGCGGAATGCCGCATCGATACGTTCCGATCCGGCGGCAAGGGCGGGCAGCATCAGAACGTGACTGAGAGCGGCGTCCGCCTCACACACCGGCCGACGGGCATCGTGGTCACGAGCAGGCAGGACCGGAGCCAGCACCGAAACCGGCAAATCGCTCTCGACAGGTTACGCCACCGGCTCGAACAAAAAAACACCAGGAAGCGGCGACGAATCAAGACAAGAATTCCCGCTCGCGACCGGCGGCGGCGCCTAGAGGATAAACGCAGGCGTTCGCAAACCAAACGTGCCCGCAGAAAGCCGCGCCTGGACGGGTCCGAATAGGCCCAGTATCATTGGCAAGGTTGGACCCCCCAGTTGGCGCGCGAAGAGCACCAACGACTTGGAGGACGCTTTGGAGGCCAACACCATTCGAGCACTCCTGATCGACGACGACCAGGGGGACTACGAGATGACGAGAGCCATCGCCAGCCAGATCGAGGACCCCCCCGTTCAACTCGACTGGGTCTCGACCTTCGAAGAGGGCCGTGATGCGTTCGAGGCCGGCGAGCACGACATCTACATCGTCGACTACTTCCTTGAGGACCGAACGGGAATCGACCTGCTCAAAGAAGCAAGGCGGCGGCGGCTCAAGGCCCCCGTGATCATGCTCACCGGTCGTGGAAGTCACGAGGTGGACAAAGAGGCCATGCGGGCGGGCGCGGCCGACTACCTGGTGAAGGGGAAGATCGACCCCCAGATCCTCGAACGCACGATCCGTTACGCCCTGGAGAGCGCCCGATCCCGCGAAGCTCTCAAGGAGAGCGAAGAGCGGCACCGCAGCATGTTCGACCACCTCCCTATCGGCCTTTATCGCTGCACTTCAGACGGTCACTTTCTCGACGCCAATCCCGCGCTCGTGCGCATGCTGGGCTACCCGGACCCAAAGACGCTCGAGAACTCGTATGCGTCCCTCCTCTACCTCAACCCTGCGGATCAGCCGGCATTCGATGAGGAGTTGGAAAAGTACGGGGTGGTGCGCGGATTTGAAACAACACTAAAACGCCTCGATGGCTCCGAGGTCCGTGTGCGCAATACGGCTCGCGCACACCGCGATTCCAGTGGCGAGATCGCCTACATCGAGGGAGCCATCGAAGAGGCTGTAGACATGGCACAGGCTGCCGAAGCCGCCCGGTACCGTGCACTGTTCAGTATGGCGCGGCGGGCTGCGTTGGTGGTTGCCGACGACGGCACCGTGCTGGAAGCCAATGACGTCTTCTTAAAGGCCTCGGGCTATCCCCTCGCCAGCGTGACGGGCGCACCCTATTCGGACTTCTGGGAGGAAGCAGATGTCGACATGGTCGAGCAGGAGTGCCGCGCGGCCATGTCTCCCGAGGCCAAACCCACCAAGGCCGAGCGCCGGTTCGTGACGAGTGACGGTTCACGCCTCTGGGCCACGGTCACCACCGTCCCGATCCTTACCGGACCCAAAGCGGGCCGCCAGGTCATCGTGCTGCTCGACGACCTCTCGGAGGCGGCCGCGGGCTGACCCAGCCTCTCGCGACGCTCGCGGATTCCAAAGTGGGCCCGGCTGGACTCGAACCAGCGACCCTCGGATTATGAGTCCGGTGCTCTAACCAACTGAGCTACGGGCCCTGCCATTATGCGGCAAAGGTAGCCCTTGAGCGATGGCTTCGGTAGAATCTCGACACGCTACAGGCGGCCGGCAAAGTAGTACGAGTCGTTCGCAGGGGTTTCATCTTTTCAGCAGGACGGCATGAAGGTAATCATCATCGGCGCGGGCGAAGTGGGCTTCCACCTGGCCGAGCGTCTTTCCGAAGAAAACCAGGATGTGGTCGTGATCGAGTCCGATCCCGATCGGGCCGAGGAAACCTCCGACCAACTCGACGTCATGACGATTGTCGGGAACGGCGCGTCCCTCCCCGTGCTCGAACGGGCGGGCGTGCGGGGCGCCAACATCCTGATGGCGGTGACGAGCAAAGACGAGGTGAACCTGATCGCATGCTTGGCCGGTGCGCGCATGGGAGTGGGTTACACCATCGCGCGCGTGAGCAACCCGGAGTATCACGCGAGCGGTAGCGTGTTGTCTCAGGACGTGCTGGGTATCGACCTCATGATCAACCCTGCCCGCGAGAGTGCGTGGGAAACGTTCCACCTCCTGAGAAGCCCCGCCGCCACCGACGTGGCTTCGTTCGCGAACGGCCGCCTTCAACTCCTCGGGCTCATGGTCAAGGAGGGTGCGCCCTTGACCGGCAAGACGCTGGCTCAACTCGACCAGGAACTCGAGGGCATGCACTACCTGCTCACCGCCATCCTTCGCGACCAGGAAACCATCATTCCGACCGGTGCGACACGCATCGAGGCCGGCGACCAGGTGTACCTGCTCTCGCTCACGACCGAGGCTCACCTGATCCCGCCCCTGGCGGGCTACGAGGAGTACAGGCTCAGGCGTGTCATGATCGCGGGTGGGAGCCCCGAGGGGGCTTACCTCGCGGAGATCCTCGCCCAATACCACATTGAAGCCACCATCATCGAGCGCGACCGTAAGCGGTGCGTCGAACTCGCCGAGGCTCTTCCCAAGGCGCTGGTTCTCAACGGCGACGCCACGGATCTCGAACTCCTCGAACTCGAGGGCGTGGCGGGCATGGACGGCTACCTTGCCGCAACGTCGTCCGACGACACGAACATGCTCTCGAGCCTGATCGCCAAGCAGGCCGGCGCAAAGAAGGTCGTGAGCCTGATCAATGAATTGGACTATCTACCCCTGGCTCCCAAGGTCGGCATCGACGCCGCGGTCTCGCCCAGAATCTCCGCCGTAAACGCAATCCTCCGGTACGTGCACCGGGGACGGGTGACGAGCGTCGCAACCCTCAAGGGCATCGGCGCCGAGACCATTCAGTTCACCGTCACCAAAGACTCCCAGGTGGCCGGCAAAGCCCTCAGGGATCTTGCACTCCCCAAGGGCAGCCTGATCGGCTCGATCATTCGCGGTGATGACCTCATGATTCCGCGCGGCGACAGCGTGATCCGGCCCGGAGACGACGTCATCGTGTTTGCTCTGCCGGACGCGATCTCTGAAATCGAGCGGGCCTTCGAGTAATGTCGCTCAGGCACGTGGCCAACGTGGTCGGCCTCCTGCTGGTCTTCGTCGCGGTCGCCATGGCCGTTGCCGGCCTGGTCTCATGGTTCTACTCCGACGGCGTAACCGGAGCATTCTTCCTCTCGGCCCTGATCACGCTGGTTGTTGGGCTCGCCGCATACGGCCTCACGACAGTCTCGCATGACATCACGGTTCGCGAGGGCTACGCGATCGTAACCTTCGCATGGACCGCAATGGGGCTCTTCGGCGCCCTACCCTTCCTGCTCTCAGGGACGGCGGACTCGGTAGCCGGCGCCATCTTCGAGTCCATCTCCGGTTTCACCACGACGGGTGCAACGATATTCACGGACGTCGAGGCCCTCCCCGAAGGCATACTCTTTTGGCGAGCCCTATCACACTGGCTGGGCGGAATGGGGATCATCGTGCTGGTCATCGCGGTGCTCCCCTTCCTCGGGGTCGGAGGGATGCAACTCTTCAAGGCCGAGGTGCCCGGCCCGACACCCGAGCGGCTGCGCCCCCGTATGACCCAGACCGCCAAGCTGCTGTGGCTGGTGTATGTCGGGCTGACCGGGGCCCAGGTCGTGCTCTACATGGCTGGAGGAATGAGCGCGTTCAACGCCGTGACACATGCGTTCGCCACGCTGGCCACCGGTGGCTTCTCCACCATGAACGATTCCCTGGCCGGGTTCGACTCGGCCTACATCCAGTACGTGACGATCCTGTTCATGTACTTCGCTGGAGTGAACTTCACGCTGCATTTCTACGCGTTCTCTGGGAAGCCTACTTTCTGGAGAGACACCGAGTGGCGCTTCTACAGCGCGCTGATCCTCGCAGCGGCCGTGATGCTCGCGGCGACCAACCTCACGACCGGCGCATATGCGGGCGTGGCAGGAGGCATCGAGCGCGCTGTGCGTGATGGGCTCTTCCAGGCCGTGGCCATTACCACCACGACCGGCTTCGTGAGCGCGGATTTCCAGGTCTGGCACCCCTTCGCGCAGGTGATCCTCTTCGTGCTGCTGTTCACGGGTGGCATGGCCGGATCAACGGGCGGCGGAGTGAAGATCATGCGGGTGCTGTTGCTCATCAAAGCCACGGCGATCCAGCTCAAGAAGCACCTCCACCCCAGGGCGATCCTGTTGGCTCGAGTCGGATCTCGGGTGGTGAAGGAGGACGTCCTCGCCAACATCGTGGGCTTCGTGATCCTCTACGTGCTGCTCGTGCTGGCAGGTGCTCTCGTCATGGGATTTCTGGGGATGGACTTGCTCACGGCTCTCGGCGCGAGCATTGCAACGGTCGGTAACATCGGGCCCGGTCTGGGTAACGTCGGCCCGACGGACAACTACGGTTGGATGTCGGGGAGCGCACTCACGGTGCTGAGCTTCCTGATGATCGTGGGAAGGCTGGAGATCTACACGGTGCTCTTGCTGTTCCACCCGGGCACCTGGAAGGCCCGCCGTAGCTTCAAGTAGGGCCGTAGCTCAGATCGTGCCGAACAACCGGTCCCCCGCATCCCCCAACCCGGGCAAGATGTAGCCCTTGTCGTTCAGTTCGCGGTCCAGCGCCGCAGTGTAGATGGGCATGCCCGGGTGGTCAGCGCTCAAGCGCTCCACGCCCTCGGGCGCGGCCACCAAGCACATGAACCGGATGCTCACCGCACCTCGATCCTTGAGCAATGTCACCGCCGCCGACGCCGAACCCCCGGTGGCCAGCATGGGGTCCAGCACGATGAAGGTCCGGTCCCCAGGGTGTGGCGGCACCTTACAGTAATACTCGACCGGCTGGAGCGTCTCCTCGTCGCGGTAGAGCCCGATATGACCCACGCGCGCACTCGGCACAAGCCGGAGGATACCCTCCACCATGCCGAGTCCCGCCCGCAGGATCGGGACGAGCACGAGCTTTTTTCCCTTGAGGCGCTGACACGTGACTCGCTCGAGAGGGGTCGTGACCTGGACGTCCTCCAGCTGGAGCGAGCGAGTGACCTCGAAGGCCATGAGCATGGCGATCTCGTCCACCAACTCCTTGAAGCCCTTCTTGGGAGTATCGACGCTTCTAAGGTGCGAGAGCTTGTGTTGAATGAGCGGGTGGTCGAGCACGGTGAGGTTCGGAAATTCGGTCATGCCGTGAGGTTACGCCTTCGACTCCGCGCGTGAAAGGTCCTCGGGAAGGCTGGAGGAAGACGATACCATCCCTAGCCCTCTTCAGTAGGCCCAGCGACGATTGTTCTCAGCGCCCGGACCTCATCTTCCGTCAGTTCGCGCCATTCCCCCTTTGCTAACTCACCTAATTCGACAGGCCCAAACCGAACGCGCCGAAGGGCCAGCACCTCGTGCCCCACCGCACTCAACATGCGCCGCACCTCACGCTTGCGACCCTCGGCCAACACCAGCGTGAGCCGGGTCGAGCGTTCCAGCCGTTCCAACGTGGCCGCCCGACGGGCGCACGCCGGGCCGTCGTCGAGGCTGACGCCCGCCGTGAGCCTCTCGAGCGTCTCGCGAGTCACCACCCCCTTCACGGTGGCCTCGTACTCCCGCTCTACCCCCGTCCTGGGGTGAAGCAGGCGGCTCGCCAGGTCTCCATCGTTCGTGAGGAGCAGGAGACCCTCGGTGTAGAGATCGAGACGTCCGACGTATCGGAGTCCCACCATTTCACCGGGCAGGACATCGTAAATGGTCCGTCGCCCACGCGTGTCACGCTCCGTGGTGAGTACTCCTGGGGGTTTGTTGAGAGCGATGAAGCGTGGCGCTTGCAACTCCACCAGGCGCCCATCGAACATGATCTGGTCGCTTGCCGGTTCGACCCGTGATCCAAGGACGGTAACCACCTCTCCGTTCACGCGGATCCGTCCACTTTCGATCAGGTTTTCGGCCTGTCGACGGGACGCCACCCCGGCACGGGAGAGATACTTCTGAAGCCGCATCGACCGGTCCGCCTTAGTCGACCTCGGGATCGTCTTCGGCCGACTCGGCCGGGTCGGCCATGGGTGGGGCGGACTCGGGCGGTCGAACGTCGACATCACCCGCCTCGGGGTCTTCGCTCTCATCCAAACCACTCGCCGTCGACAGGACGTCGCTCACACCCGGTTCAGGTGTGTCATCGTCCTCGACAGCCTCCTCATCCGGCTCGGGGTCGGGGTCTTGGAGTGGAGTCCGATCCCGAAGGATGATCGGGAGCTCCTCAGGACGGGGGAGGTCGTCGAGCGAGCGAAAGCCGAAGTGCTCCAGAAAACGCTGTGTCGTGCCGTAGAGGAGTGGGCGCCCGATCCCGTCGCCTCGGCCGACCACATCGATCAATGCTCGGTCTTGAAGCGTACCAATCACGCCCGCCGACGCGACTCCGCGGATGTACTCCATCTCGATGCGGCCGATTGGCTGACGATATGCAATGATGGCCAGCGTCTCGAGGGCGGGGCCCGAAAGTCGCGACGGCCGGGGGACGGTGTCGAACCGCTCCAGGTATGTCACGAAGTCGGGCCGGGTGAGGAGTTGGTAGCCCTCGCCCAGCTCGCGGATCTCGAACGCGCGCTCGGAATCCGAGTAGGCGACGTTCAGCGCGCGGACCGCCTCCTCGACGAGGTCTTCGTTGAGGGCGCCGTCCGCCCGGGCGATCTCCTCCGCCTTCAGCGGCGCATCGCTTGCGAAGAGCACGGCCTCCACGATCTGGGCTGCGTTCACGAATCCTCCGGTAAAGCGTCTCTTGGAGCAGCATCGTCCGCTGGCTCGACGACACGCTCGTTCCTGCGATACACCCACAGCTCGCTGAACGGCCTGACCTGCCGCAGAAAAATGATCCCGCGTCGCGTTAGCTCCAGGCCCGCCAAAAACGTCATGACGCTATGCGTGCGGTCCCGGAACGGCTGCACGAGTCGGGTGAACTCGATTCGCTTCACCCGCTCCAATGTGCCGAGAATCAAGTTCATCTTGTCTTCCATCGCAACCGGCCGAGTGGTCACGAAATGCTCGCGCCTTCCCGGCGGCGGCGGGGCAATCTCGAGGGCCGCCTGGAATACTTCCTCCCAAGTGGTCTCGAGAGGCGTCTCCTCCATGGGAGGACGAGCCCTTGGTTCCACGTAGCCCTTGCCGAAACGGCGAGCCTGCTCGGCCTGCGAGGCGGCTAGGCGGTCCGAGATCTCGCGAATCTGCTCGTACTCTAGAAGGCGACGAACCAACTCCGCCCGAGGATCTTCCTCCTGGCCCTCCTGGGGCCGAGGAAGGAGCATTTGTGCTTTTACCCGGATGAGCATGGCCGCCATCTCGAGAAACTCGCCCGCGTTGTCGAGATCTTCGGCGTGGATGCCTTGGACGGCTGCAAGGAACTGGTGTGTGATCGTGGCGAGGGGGATGTCGAAGATGTCGATGTCCTGCTGCCTGATGAGGTGCAGCAGCAGGTCGAGCGGTCCCTGGAAACGGTCGATGTCGATGACGAGAAAATCCTCGCCCGCGAGAACCGAGCCCGCGCCGCTCAGATCCATAGGTACATCAGGGCGTTCCACCAATCCATGATCAT
>SMUY01185064.1_pt1 | contig 10207 bp, 10 predicted proteins | sample 2456441 | NCBI WGS metagenome assembly SMUY01 (sample SAMN11095931, study PRJNA526329) | marine sediment metagenome | biome: Marine sediment; feature: Surficial sediment; material: Deep marine sediment; isolation source: Hadal surficial sediment | place: Pacific Ocean | collected 2014-11 | depth...
CCGGACCTGGCGTCCCCTCGGCTACAACGCTCGCCCGCGACGTCTGCACGCCATCGCCCGGGAGGTGGTCGCGCGCTACGACGGTCGGCTCCCGTCGGACGAAGACACGCTCCGGTCGTTCAAGGGGATCGGCGCCTACACCGCCGGCGCGGTGCAGAGCTTCGCGTTCGGCCGGCGCACGCCGATCGTCGACACCAATGTCGCTCGGGTGCTCGTTCGCGTGTTCGTCGGACGCGGGAACAGCAACGAAACGTCGCTCGAGAAGCGTCTGTGGTCGCTCTCGGAGACGCTCCTCCCACGTCGCGACGTGTTCGACTTCAACCAGGCACTGATGGACCTCGGCGCGATGGTGTGCGTGGCGCGGCGGCCGCGGTGCCCGATCTGCCCGATGAGCCCGATTTGCAAGGCGTACCCGTTCAACCCGGACCAGGAGGAGACAGGGTAATGGCAGCCGGCCCGCAGGAGCCACGACCGGTGGTGGTGGTCGCCGCGGTTGTCGAGCGGGCGGACCGGATTCTCGTCACCCAGCGGCTCGCCGGCACGCATCTGGCCGGACACTGGGAGTTTCCCGGCGGCAAGATGGAGGAGGGCGAAGACCACCGCCAGTGTCTGGAACGCGAGATGCGCGAGGAGCTCGAGGTCGGGGTGGAAGTCGGCGACGAGCTGCATGCGACCAGCTTCGACTACCCGGATCGAACGGTCGAGCTGCACTTCTACCGCTGCGCCATCATCGGGGAGCCGAAACCGGTCCTGGGACAGCGGATGCGGTGGGTGTCGCGGGCCGAGCTGAAATCGCTGCGCCTTCCGCCAGCCGATCTCGAGCTCATCCGGCTGCTAGCGACGCGGAGCCTCGCTAGACGGCGGTCGGCAACGGCAGGAACGGACGCCGGGTGACCACGCCGGACAGCTGCCGCTCGCCGTCTGTGGCGACGAGCTCGGTGCCCGGCTCGGCCAGCCGACGCTTGACGTAGCCGAGCGCGATCGGCCGGTCGAGCGCCGGCGACCGCACCGAGCTCGTGATGGCGCCCACCGCCTTCTCGTCGTCCCGGGTGGTGAGCGTGGCGCCGACGGCCGGCGGCGCGTCGTGTGGCTCGAAGGAGATGCCGACCAGTCGACGTCCCACCCGACCCTGGCCACGATGCAGGATCCGGATGATCACCTCCTGGCCGACGTAACAGCCCTTGCTCATGCTGATCGCGCGGTCCTCGATGCCGGCCTCGAGCGGTATCGTCTGCTGGTCCATGTCGGCGGGGAACGCCGGACGCCCCGCCTCGACCCGGAGCAGGTCGAAGGTGGCCGCGTCCAGCTTGGCCGCGCCAGCCTTCGCCAGCGCGTCCTCGAGCGCCGCGCTGACCCCGGCATCCGCGTAAAGGATGAACCCGATCTCGCCGGTCTCATCGCTGCGCGCCGTCACCACCGGAACACCCTCGAACTGGCCGACACGGTGCCGGTACTCCGGATATCCGCCCAGCTCGTCCGCGCCGACCGCGGCAGACCCGTCGCCGGCACCCGGGCGAACCACCTCGCTGACGACACGCGCCGACTCCGGACCGTGAACGCCGAACGCCGCCCACCGGGTCGTCCGGTCCTCGAGGGTCACGTCCTCAGTGAAGACGAAGTCGCGAAGACGCTCCACCAGCATCGCGGTGACGGTGGGATGGACGTCGAGCAACAGCTCGTCACCCAGGTCGAGTATCTGCAGGTCGGCGAGCATCCGACCCTGCGGCGTCAGATAGGCGGCGTAGCACCCGTGGCCGGACGACAACGCCTCGATGTCGTTGGTCAGCAGCCCCTGCAGATACGAGGCCCGGTCGTCACCGCCGACGGCGATCCTGCCGCGCGCCGACAGGTCGACGAGCGCCGAGGCGCGGCGTGCGGCGTGGTAACTCGGTGGCACCGGCATGGGAAGGCGATGAACGGCGCGCGGCGCGCGCGGTGATATGATCTGGGCGATGCGCGCCTCTGCGTATTGTACTCTCGCCACCCTGCTCCTGACGGGCCCACCGGCAGCTGCGCAGCAGCCGATCGAGGTGACCCCCGGCACGGCCACGTTCAACGTGTTCGTTCGCTCGACGCCGATCGGTTTCGAACAGATCGAGGTGTTACGCGGCCCGAACGGCTGGATCATCCGATCGCGCGGTGACCTGTCCCAGCCGATCGATCTCCAGAACCGGCTCTTCGAGGTCGAGTACGACGAGCAGTGGCGCCCGCAGACGCTCACCATCGACGCTGTTCGGGCCAACACCCCGTTCTCGATCCGCACGACCTTCGATGCAAACGGCGCGACCACCGAGCTGGAGGAGGCCGGGCGCCGGTTCAGCGTCACAAGCCCGGTGCCGCCCGACGCCGTCGTGCTACCCGACTACTTCTTCGCGGCCTACGAAGCGCTGGCCATCCGGCTGGCCGGCGCCGAGCGCGGCGACGAGATCCCGGTCTACGTGGTGCCCCGGGGCGTCACCCGCGTCAGGGTCGACCAGATCCTCACGCAGCAGATCGACACCGGGTCGGAGATCTTCGATGCCCGTGTGTACCGCCTCTCGTTCCTGAACGCCGACGGCCCGTTGACGGTGGAGGTCTGGACGGACCCCAACCACCGGCTGGTGCGCGTATCGATTCCCTTCGCTGCCATCGATGTCGCACGCGAGGACATCGTGTCGTCGGGCGCTCGGGTGCGGCGGGTCCCTCACCCGGGCGATGAGGACATCCAGATCCGGGCCGAGGGGTTCGGGCTGGCCGCTACAGTGACGACCCCCGTGGACCGCCCGCGGCCGTCGGCCGGCTGGCCGGCTGTGCTGCTCGTGCCGGGTGCCGGTGCCGGCGACCGTGACGGCACCCTATCCGGTGTACCGGTGCTTGGACAGATCGCGGGCGCGCTCGCCGACGCCGGTTTCCTGGTCGCCAGGTACGACGCGCGCGGCGAGGGCCAGAGCGGCGGCCGGCGCGAATCGGCCGATGTCGAGGCCTATACCGACGATGCGCGAAAGATGGTGCGATACCTGGACGACCGCGACGACGTCGACCGGGACCGGATCACGGTGTTGGGGTATGCCGAGGGCGGATGGATCGCCATGGTCGTCGCCGCCAAGGAACGGCGGGCGGACAATCTCGTACTGGTCGGCACGCCGGGGACGACCGGCGTCGAGCTGGTCATGGAACAGCAGCGCGCCGTGCTCGACCGGCTTGGCCTCTCTGAGACGGAACGGGCGGAGAAGATTGAGCTGCAGCAGCGAATTCATGATGCCGTACTCAGCAACGGATCGTGGGACGGAGTGCCGGAAGCGATGCGCCGTCAGGCCGACACACCCTGGTTTCGCGACTTCCTGGACTTCGACCCAGCCGACACCATCCGGCGGACCCGGCAACCGATCCTGATCCTTCGCGGCGCGCTGGACAGTGAGGTCGGTCCGCATCACGCCGAGCGTCTGGCAGAGCTGGCGCAAGCCAGACGCCGGAACAGATCCGTGGTGCTGGTGACACTCGAGGGACTCGATCACCAGCTCGTCGCGACCGAACCAGGTGCGGTGACGGACTACGATGACCTCCGGAACCGGTCGATCAGCCCGTCGTTCATCAACGCGCTGACCGACTGGCTGCACCGCGCGCCCTAACCACATGTGGATTCTCCGGTCGAACGACGAAGCGGAGGGGGGGCCCTACACGTTCCGGATGACTCCGGGCCGTGTCCGCACGCTGGGTCGAGGGCCACGCGCCGACTTCGTGCTGGACGCCGCCCTCGTCTCGCGCGTTCACTGTCGTCTGGTCGTCGCCGATGGCGAGCTGGTCGTCGAGAACCTCGGGAGCACCAACGGCACTTTCGTCAACGACCGCCAGGTCGAGCGCGCAACCTTGAAGGCGGGCGACCGGCTGCGGACCGGACGCGTCGAGCTGACCGTCTCGGCCGAATGACTCCCACCGTCGCCAAGGCTACGGCGGGCAGGCCTGTCTGCTAACTCCTGCCTGCCCTGAGCGACGTCGAAGGGTCTTCTTCCCGGGCGTGTGCCGACGCCTCACCTCAGCCACAGCCAGGTTGCACCCGCCAGCGCCAGAAGCGCCAGAAACGGGATCAGCCATCGCGAAGACCTGCCCGACCGCGCTTCCGTCGCGGTCACGAGCGACGGGGGCTCCCGGTCGCCGCTGCGAACATCGAACATGGCGCCCACGCTGCGCAGCTCCGCGGCGAACGACACCGCGCTCTGATACCGGTCCTCCACCCGATCGGCCATCGCGCGCTCGACGATCGAGTCGAGCTCGGGCGGAACCGCGGTGCTGACCGCGGTGGGTCGCGGCGGGGTCGGCGGACCCCCCGACGCCCCGTCGGCTGGCACGCGACCCGTCAGCATCTCGAACAGAATGACACCCAGCGAGAACAGGTCAGACCGATGGTCGGGCGGCTCACCGCGTCGCTGTTCCGGCGATCGATACGGGTCTTCCCGGTCCCCGGCGCCCCGATCGTCAACCGACCCCGCGGTGCGCTCGGCCCGGCCACGCGTGGTCCACGCGGACAGACCGGTGTCCAGCAGCTTGGCGTGCCCGCCGAGGCTGACCTTGATGTTCGCTGGTCTGACGTCGAGATGCAGCACGCCACAGGCGTGCGCGGCACCGAGCGCCTCGGCCAGCTGGACCCCGAGGTCGACCGACCGGCGGACATCGAGCGGTCGCCCGGCCTGCAGCTGGTCGAGGGTCTTCCCCGGCACGAACTCGAACACGAGGAACAGCTGGTCGGGCCGGTCGCCGACTTCGAACAGCGTGGCCACGTTCGGGTGGGAGACCGTGGCGGCGGCGCGCGCGTCCTTCAGGAACCGTTTCCTCACCAGCGGGTCAGGTCCCACCCGCTCGGCGGCGTTCTTGACGAGCACGGTTCGCCCGAGCACCGTGTCGCGCGCCCTGAACGCCGTGCCTAGCCCTCCCGCGCCGACCCGCTCGAGGAGGTTGTAGTGACCGAGTTGCTCGGGCATACGGCGTGCCACTAGCTGCGGGGTACCGAGGGGCGTAACTCGACGCGACTCGGCAGACTGCGAGGTGGGTGACGCAGCAGATCGACCACCGTCTGTGCGACATCCGACGCCGCCAGTTTCCAGCCTGAGTCTTCGGAAGGCTCGTTCCCGGCGAATTCGGTGTCGACCGACCCCGGCAGCACGCAACTCACGCGGATGCCGTCGCGCCGGACTTCCTGCATCAGCGCTTCGGTGAACGCGTTGAGACCCGCTTTCGAGGCGCAGTACGCGGTGCCGCCGGCGAACGGGTGTGTGCTGGCGAGGCTGCTGACATTGATGATCCAGCCGCCCCCGCGCCGTTTCATGGCGGGGATCGCCGCCCGGCAGCAGTAGAAGACGCCCGACAGGTTCGTGTCGACCGTCTCCCGCCAGTCGTCGATCGTCAGCTCGGCCAGCGGCGAGAATCGCCCGACCCCGGCGTTGTTGATCAGGATGTCGACGCCGCCCAGTTGCGCGACGGCTGACTCGACCAGACGCTGCGCCTGTTCGGGGTGGCGCACGTCGGCCACCGCGGTGGCGACCGGGCCGGCCGCGGCCGAGGCTGTCGCGGTCACGATCCGGGCGGCCGCCGTGTCGAGCCTGTCCGCGGACCGGCCGCAGATCAGGACGCCGGCGCCGGCCGATCGTAACGCGATCGCCGTGGCGAGTCCGATGCCTCGCGACCCTCCGGTGACGATCGCCAACCTGCCGACGAGTTGCGACGTGCCGGTCATCGATTCACCGTGCTCCCCTCCATGAACGTGCCGCCGGCGCGGGCCGGGGCCACAGGCATCGGGGCATATGGTATGAACCGCCGCGACCGCCTGGCAAGACGCTGCGTCACCCGACACAGATCCACTGGACCGCAGCGCACTTGCGCAGACATCCGTGGGGCAAGGCTGTCCGCCTCCGGTCGCGCGTGCGACAGGCGACCGTTGGCGAGATCTCGCCGTAGCCTCGGCGCAGGTGGACAGCCTTGCCTAGCGAACCTGCACCGAGTGTCGTCTGGGCGATTTGAGGCACAGGTTCGCTAGAATACGCTGGCCGAGGGCGCTGTCGCGACGCGTCGCCGGGACCAGCGCGAAACCGACCATGTCGTTCATTGCCATCCTCGGTGCCGGCACGCTGGGTGGGGCGCTGGCTCACAAACTGGCCGGGCGTGACCGGGTACGCGCGATCCGCCTGATCGACCCCGCCTCGGGTGTGGCGGCAGGCAAGGCGCTGGACATCCAGCAGGCCGGTCCGGTCGAGCGATTCGACACGCGAGTCACCGCCGCCAGGGAGATCGATGCGGTCATCGGCGCCGCCGCGGTCGTCGTGACCGGCCCGGCCGACACACCGGACGAAGACTGGCAGGGCGAGGCGGCACTGGCGTTGCTGGACCAGGTTGCAGGCCTGACCCGGCGCACCCCGATCGTCTGCGCCGGCGCGTCACAGGGCCCCCTGGTCGCCAATGGCGTGCAGCAGCTCGGGATCGACCGCCTGCGGATCTTCGGGTCGGCTCCGGGAGCACTTGTGTCGGGTCTGCGGGCGCTCGTCGCGCTCGAGGCCGGTGTCTCGCCAGGCGAGGTCGCGATCAACCTGCTGGGCGTGCTACCAGCACACCCGGTCGTCCTGTGGAGCAGCGCCACGGTCGGCGGCTACTCGCTCGAGGACACCCTGTCACCGCCGCAGCTGGCGCGTCTGCGGGATCGTGTCGAACTGCTGTGGCCACCCGGCCCCTTTGTCTTGGCCTCGGCGGCCGCACGAGTCGTGGAAGCGCTGGTGGCGGGCAGGGCGCGGCGGACCTTTACCTGCTTCGTCGATGAAGGCTCGGGAGAAGGGCCGGGCGCCCAGTCGGTCGGCGTCACGCTGGGCCCCGGTGGGATCGAGGAGATTCTGCCCGCAACGCTCAGCCGCTTCGAGCAGGTACGGCTCGAGAACGCGCTTGGCGGCAGAGCCTGACGACGACCATTTGTCTGGGCGGTTCGAGGCGGAGCCTCGCTCGCCTCAGGCGACCGAGCGCATGGCCAGCCCGTCGGCGAAGTCGGCGAGCTGCCCCCGAAGAATCAACCGGCCGCGGTGCAGGCGCGACTTCAAGGTCTGAGGCTTGAGCCCCAGCACGGCGCTCGCCTCCTCGGTCGAGAGCCCCTGCACGTCCCGCAACAGCACGGCGGCCCGGTAGATGTGGGCCAACCCGGAGAGCGCCGACACGAGACGGGTCCGCATCTCGCTTCGCAGCAACCGGTCATCGGCCAGGTCGGACCAGTCGGCCACCTCGCGTGGCGCACCCTGATCTCCCGCGTCGGTCCGGAACACCGTCTCGTGCGGCACCTCGGCCGGCCGGCGATGCTTGAGCGTCCGCAGACGCGACATCGCCGCATTGAAGGTGATTCGATAGATCCAGGACGAGAGGGCCGCGTCACCGCGGAAGGCGTCGATCTTCCGGAATACGCGCAGCAGCACGTCCTGGGTGACCTCCTCGGCATCCTCGCGGTTCTTCATGTACCGAAACGCCAGCTGGTAGATCCTGGTCCCATATGTGGTCTGCAGCTCGGGCACGGCCGTCGCGTCGCCCTCTCTGAGCCGTTCCACCAGCTGCCGGTCGCTCGTGTTGTCCCACATCAGCTTCCTCCGTCTGCGAGCGAAGCTGCGTCTCGAACCGCCCAGGCGACAGACGACACAGCTTCGCTCGCAGAAGCTTTTCTCACAGCCCCGCTACGCGGGGGCTAGACATCTTGCGGTGTGACAACTTGCTTCAAATGTCTTCGAGCAGACGTCTAGTCACCAGAACACGCCGCGGACCGGTCTTATTCCCGGAGCCGGAGCCGTCGGTCGAAGACCCGGGCGAATGCGGCGGCCACCACCGCCTCGAGCTCGGGCCTGGGTGGCACCGCGCCGGTGAGCCGCTCGAGCGACGTGACGCCCCGCCCCGCCAACCCGCACGGCACGATGAGGCGAAACTGGTCCAGATCCGCGGCGACGTTGAGGGCGAATCCATGACTCGTGACCCAGCGTGAGAGACGCACGCCGATCGCGGCCAGCTTATCGTTGCCAACCCAGACACCGGTCAGACCAGCGACCCGCCCGGCCACGACACCGAACGACGCCGCGGTCCGGATCAGGACCTCCTCGAGATCCCGGACGTACCGGTGCACGTCACACCGGTCCGGCTTCAGGTCGATGATCGGATAGCCCACGAGCTGCCCCGGGCCGTGATATGTCACGTCGCCCCCTCGGGGCACGTCCAGCACCTCGATGCCGCGGTTCCGCAGCTCGGCGGACGACGCCAGCACATGGTCCTGATGGCTGCGGCCGCTGACCCCGACCGTGATGACGGCCGGGTGCTCGAGGAGCAGCAACTGGTCCCCGGCCTCCCCTGCCTGACGGGCCGCCACAAGCGCGCGTTGCATCTCGAGCGCGGTCCCGTACGGCACCAGCCCCAGCGATCGAACCGCCAACACCGGCAGGTCCGCCGCGGCACCCACGACCGCTGCGCGCTCGTTGTCAGCCCTCACAACGCGAGGCAGACGAAGCCCTCAGACTCCTCCTGCCGGCCTCCTGCCTCCTGCCTGCCCTGAACCCGGTCGACGGATGGATGTGGCTCACGGTCGACCCTGACCTTGTCGAAGGACCTCCGTCGGAACGCTCTCCAGCGTGTCCTTGACCCGGGCCAGGAACCGATCGGCGCCCGCGCCGTCGATCAACCTGTGATCGAATCCGAGGGTCAGAAAGGCTCGGAGACCCGCGACGACCGCATCATCCACGACGACGGGCCGCTTCTCGATCGCGCCGACACACAGGATCGCGGACTGCGGCTGGTTGATGATCGGCATCCCGAAGAGGGAACCGAAGCGGCCGGGGTTCGTGATGGTGAAGGTGCCACCGTCGACATCGTCTACAGACAGCTGCTTGGACCTGGCCCGTGTCGCGAGGTCGATGATGGCGGCGTCGATCTCGTCGACGCTCAGCCGGTCGGCCTGTTTGATGACCGGCACGATCAGGCCCCAGTCGAGCGCCACCGCGATGCCGAGGTTGACCTGCTCGTGGTAGACGACGTTGTGGCCGTCCACCGAGGCGTTGACGACCGGCATCGCCACCAACGCGTCGGCCACCGCCTTGGCGATATAGGATAGGTAGCCCGGGACCCCCACCGCGGCCGACCCTGCCGCCCTGAGCGCGGCGACGGCCGAGAAGTCGACCTCGAACACCGTATGCACATGCGCCGACGTCCGCCGGCTCGTCACCATGTGCTCGGCGATACGCCGCCGCATCGCGCTCATCGGCTCGACCCGCCTGCCGGGCCCGCCGGTGAGGGCCGGCGCCGGACGGGCCGCCGGGGCGGTGCTCGACCCGGCGCGACCCGCCACGTACGCCAGCACATCGGCCTTCGTGACACGGCCGCCACTACCGGTACCTCTGATCGCGGCCAGGTCGACACGATGCTCGATGGCGAGTTTGCGCACCACCGGCGACCCTCGGCGGGATGTCGACGCGCCGGGGACCGCCCCGCGTGGAGGTCGGGGCGAGCCGACGGCGGAGACCCTGTCCTCTCCTTCGACGGTGTCGGCCTCGGCCGGGGCCGGGGCCGGAGCCGGGGCCACCGTCTCACCCTCGCCGCCGATCACCGCCACGACCGAGTGGACCGGCACCGTCTCCCCCGCCTCCGCGCGGATCTCGGACAGCACACCGCCGGCCGGCGACGGGATCTCGGCGTCGACCTTGTCGGTCGAGATCTCAAACAGCGGCTCATCCCGATCAACGGTGTCGCCGACCTTCTTGATCCACCGCACGATCGTGCCCTCTGCGAGGGACTCACCCATCTGGGGCATCAATACATCAGTTGGCATCTGCTAGTGTCCCGACTCGGAGATTTGGAGGTAAGGGCTGCCCCGCCTGGGAATTATGTATCGAACTGCTGATACAGGACACTCGCAGCCGCGCGCCTTGCTTTCACCTCGACCCCAACTTACAATTTGAGATCGTCGTAAGTCTATGAGCCCAAAGACCAAAACAGTTCTCATCGTCGATGACGACGAAGGGATGAGAGACACGCTGAAGGCGATCCTGAAGCGCGACTACCTCGTCCTGACGGCGGCGACCGGCGAGGAAGGCCTTACTGTCCTCAAGCGGGAGGACGTGGACCTGATCCTCCTGGACGTCCGGTTGCCCGGCATCAACGGTCTGGAAATGCTCACCATCGTCAAGGAGAACTACAGCCTGGTCGAGGTGATCATGGTCTCGGCGCTGAGTGA
>SMUY01440449.1_pt1 | contig 10206 bp, 10 predicted proteins | sample 2456441 | NCBI WGS metagenome assembly SMUY01 (sample SAMN11095931, study PRJNA526329) | marine sediment metagenome | biome: Marine sediment; feature: Surficial sediment; material: Deep marine sediment; isolation source: Hadal surficial sediment | place: Pacific Ocean | collected 2014-11 | depth...
AGACTGTCAATCGCTGGCGGCTCTTTACTTTTCCGCGTTATCCAATTTGTTATCCAATCAGCTCTGCATAGAAAACTAGGAAGCCAGCATATACGCTAACTTCCTGTTTGTATTTCTAAATTTGGCTCCCCGGGTCGGATTCGAACCAACGACCTAGTGATTAACAGTCACCCGCTCTAACCAGCTGAGCTACCGGGGAAAAATGTGCATCGCTTGCGGGATCTGACCGGGTGCAATCCGGCAATGTGCGATCCAGCAAGGCGCGGTATTCTCGGTGCTTTGTGTGGTCGAGTCAAGAAACCCTGCGGTTTTTCTGTGCTTTTTCTGGATTCATCCATTGACCAAACTCTCAGAGGACCGGGCAGCTTGCCTCATTGCCTTTATTGAGCTTTGATCGCCGGATGCGGCCGCTGTTGGATATGACGAGTTTACGTCCTCCGCGAAAGCCGCGTTGATCACAAAAGATGATGCTGCTGTTGCTGCCCGGCGCTGAGCCACCGGGGAAAAAGCGGACCTGGTGACGGCTGGCAGAACTCCGGACGGTCATGTTTTCAAGTTCATTGGCCGTGCGCAACACGGGCTCCGTTTGTTGCCAGGCGCGGTCGCCGTTCAAATCCACAAACACCAGCCAGCCAGACTGCCACCGGGACTGGCCCGTGCAGCCTGTTACGGTTGAACCCGGACAGGCTATGGTGGTGGTATTCAGGCTGATGGCGTCATTGCGCGCCAGGTTGAGATCAGCGTGCAGCGAGGCAATCGCTGATTTCATTTGCTGGTTCAGGCTGTATTCGCGCAGGCCCGGAATCCCGGTGACTGCAAGAAGCGCCACCAGGGCCATGGTGATCAGCAGGTCCAGGGCAGTGATTCCTTTCGGTGTGGTTTTCATTACACGGTTCGGTTTGATGAATACGAGGATTCACGATAAGCCCTGAAGGTGCTGGCGGCGAGAGCCGATCCGCATCAGTTTTGTCAACGAAAATTGACAAATTCTGTAAGCAGTCGCCCTAGATCGAAGAAAGTGCCCGTTTAATACGCGCGATGCAGGATTCCAGGTTTTCCATGCTGGTGGCAAAAGACAGGCGCAGGTGGCCAGGGGCGCCGAATGCGGTACCCGGTACCATGGCAACACCGGCGTTCTCAAGCAACCACGACGCCAGGTCCACGTCATCGCGGATGTCCACAAGGCGCTCAATCACCGCTTTGAAAGAAGGAAAGGCATAAAAAGCGCCGTCGCATTCGGGGCACTCTACACCGTCAATTTCGTTGAGTGCCGGCACCAGGTATTCATAGCGGCGCTTGAACTCTTGGCACATGTCCTCCACACACGCGAGCGGCCCGTTGAGGGCCGCAGTAGCCGCCGCCTGGGAAATGGAGCAGGCACCGGATGTGCTCTGGCTTTGGATCTTGTTCATGGCGATGATGAGTTCTTCGGGTCCGGCGGCGTAACCAATGCGCCACCCCGTCATCGCAAACGCCTTTGACACCCCGTTGACCACAACGGTACGCTCGGCCAGCTCCGGACAGGTATTCAACATGGTCTGGAACGGTTTTTCCCCCCAGTAAATATGCTCGTAAATGTCATCACACACCACCAGCACCTTTGGGTGCTCCACCAGCACCTCGGCAATTGCCCGGTACTCAATGTCGGAATATACCTGGCCTGTCGGGTTCGACGGAGAGTTGATGATCAGCAAGCGCGTGTTATCGGTCAGCGAATTTTGCAGTTGTGGTGCAGCGATCTTGAAATCAGACTCGACACCCGCTGTCAGAATCACCGGCTGGCCGCCCGCCAGCTTGACCATATCCGGGTAGGAAACCCAGTAGGGCGCCGGGATGATCACCTCGTCACCCTCGTTCAGGGTCGCCATCAGCAGGTTGAACAAAGACTGCTTGGCGCCATTGGAAACAATGATCTGTCCGGGTTCAAACGCCAGCCCATTGTCCCTTTGGAATTTGCCGATGATGGCGCTCTTGAGTTCGTTGGTGCCGCCGATCGGAGGGTACTTGGTCTTGCCGTCGCTAATTGCCTGGCTCGCCGCAGCCTTGATGTGATCGGGGGTATCGAAATCCGGTTCACCGAAACTCAGTGAAATAATGTCCCTGCCGGCCTCGCGCAGTTTCCTGGCCTTGGTACTGACCGTTACCGTAGCCGAGGGCTTGATTTGGGAAACACGTTGCGAAATTCTGATCGACACATCCGAATCCTTGTGCTGCGCGTTGAAGGATTTATTCTGAGGAGCGACGGGATTCCGGCCCGGACACTGCTTTCCCCCACGTGGCTATGATAGCAAGTTAATGGCACCGCAATGATTCCTGCCGGAGTCTATAATGGATGGTTTCGTCTAGCGGACACAAAGCGTGAGAGAGCAGCACCGGCCATTCGTATTACACAGCGATTTCAAACCGTCCGGGGACCAGCCCGAAGCGATTGCCGGGTTGATCGATGGCTTGAGAAACGGTCTGTCACACATGACGCTGCTGGGTGTTACCGGTTCGGGCAAGACCTTCACCATGGCCAACGTCATTCAGAAACTGCAGCGTCCCACGCTGGTGATGGCGCCCAACAAGACACTGGCGGCGCAATTGTATGGTGAATTCCGGGAATTCTTTCCACAAAATGCGGTGGAATATTTCGTTTCCTATTACGACTATTATCAGCCGGAGGCCTACCTCCCCGCTTCGGACACCTATATCGAAAAAGACGCATCCGTTAACGAACACATCGAGCAGATGCGTTTGTCAGCGACCAAGGCCCTGCTGGAACGGCGCGACACCATTATCGTGGCCACCGTCTCGGCCATTTACGGCCTCGGAGACCCCACCCAGTACCTGAGCATGGTGCTGCACCTTTCGCGCGGCGAGTTGATCGATCAGCGTGGCATCCTGCGGCGCCTGGCCGAGATGCAATACAGCCGTAATGACATGGAATTGCGCAGGGGGACGTATCGGGTCAGGGGCGACATTATCGACATATTTCCCGGTGACGAGGAAACACAGGCGGTGCGCATCGAGTTGTTCGATGACGAGGTTGAATCCATCGCCCTGTTCGATCCGCTCACCGGCGAAGTGCTGCGCAAACTGCCACGCATCACGATCTATCCCAAGTCCCATTACGTGACGCCCCGGCAAATCGTGCTGGATGCGGTGAAGTCCATCGGTGTGGAACTGAAAGAAAGGCTGGAATACTTGCGCAACCATGACTGCCTGGTCGAAGCGCAAAGGCTGGAACAGCGCACCCGGTACGACCTGGAGATGATGCTGGAACTGGGTTATTGCGCCGGCGTCGAGAATTACTCCCGGCACCTGACCGGGCGGGGCCCCGGTGAATCACCGCCAACCCTGTTTGACTATCTGCCCGAAGATGCATTGCTGATCCTGGACGAGAGCCATGTGCTGGTGCCGCAGTTGGGCGCCATGTACAAAGGTGACCGCTCGCGCAAGGAGAACCTGGTGGCCTATGGTTTCCGGCTGCCCTCTGCACTGGATAACCGGCCCCTGAAGTTCGAAGAGTGGGAGGCCAGGGCCGGTCAGGTCATATTTGTATCGGCCACGCCGAGGGCCTATGAACTGGAACGTTCCGGTGAGGTGGTGGAACAGGTGGTGCGGCCCACCGGATTGGTCGACCCGGCGGTGGAAATACGCCCGGCCAGCGATCAGGTGGACGACCTTTTGTCAGAAGTCAATAAACGTGCAGCCATGGGTGACCGGGTGCTGGTCACCACGCTGACCAAGAGAATGGCGGAAAACCTGACCGAGTACCTGGCGGACCACGGGGTACGCGTACGCTACCTGCACTCTGATATCGAAACCGTGGAGCGGGTGGAGATTATCCGCGATCTGCGCCTGGGAGAATTTGATGTGCTGGTGGGCATCAACCTGCTGCGCGAGGGCCTGGATATGCCTGAAGTGTCCCTGGTCGCCATTCTTGATGCGGATCGTGAAGGATTTCTGCGCTCGGATTCATCCCTGATACAGACCATGGGCCGGGCGGCACGCAATATTCGGGGCAAAGCCATCCTGTATGCCGACAAAATGACGGGTTCGATGCAGCGGGCGATCAGGGAAACTGAAAGACGGCGTAAAAAGCAGGAGGCCTATAACGAAAAACACGGCATTACGCCGAAAAGCGTGCACAAGAAAGTCATCGACATTATGGATGGCGCGCGTGCTGCAGCACCCGGACGGTTCAGAAAGCGGGTTGCAGAAGAGCGGGCGAAGTACCAGGACATTTCACTGGCCGACCTGGGTAAGTCCATTGCCGAGTTGGAGCAGAAGATGTTCCGTCATGCGGAGTTGCTTGAATTTGAGGAAGCCGCCAGCGCCAGGGATCAGATCAAGACACTGCGTGACCGGGTGTTGAAGCAACCCGGCTTCGGCTGAGCGTCATCCGATGCAGGCCCTAGCCTGCATATTTCACCAAGGCGGACAGCAAAATGACAGTTATCGTTTTAATGCAGGGCTTTACAGGACAATTGAGCGATTTCCTCATTTACAGTTTGTCCTATCCGGTTTTGCGCGGCATCTGGCTTCACATTTCGGCGAATTCTTCTCAACCCATAGCTATCGCTATGATTTTTCTAACAATTTACCAAACTGTTTCGCCAGCTACAGCGCAAACTCCGGATCCTTGGTGAAATATGCAGGCTAGTCGCCAGCCGGGAAGGAAATATCCATCCACACCAGGCGGTGGTCTGAAAATTCAACAATTTTATGGCCCGGTTCTCCTGCGGCAGGCCAGAATACGCCGCAGCGATCAACCGACAGGCTCATTGAAGGAAGCAGGTAATCAATTCTCAGGTTGCCGGCAGTGTCGTCGTTAAAATCAGAGGTATCCGTCGCGGGGTCACCGCGATGCTGCAGGTTGATGCCGGCCTGTTGCAACTGCGCATCTGATCCACCCCGGCTGCCTGGTATGCAGGTGGCATTGATCTGCGGGTGTTGCAGCAATTGCCGGATGGAATCGACGGCCCAGTTTCCATCGACAGGATCTGCATTCAGGTCGCCTGCAATCAGGAATGCGGCACCCGGCTCCAGACCGCCGGATTGGCCGTTGTCATCGCCCAGGTAGGCCGCCGCTCCGGGCCGGACATAATCAGCCCACAGCCGGTTTTCATCGTGGTTGCGCCTGCCATTACGGTCTTCCGGGCCATCGAACACGGTCGGGGTAGGGTGACTGACCAGGAAATGCACCGTTGTGCCGTGTATCTCCAATGGCAGATCCCAATGGCTCTTGGAACTGAGTCTCAGTTGTTGCCAGGTGGCCCCGGGATAATAAGCTTCGCCATTTTCCTTGACGGGTTGCAATGCCCCAGGCAGGTCCTTCCAAAGAAATTGCCGGAATGTTCTTGCCTTGCCCGGATCCAGCGGATAGCGGGACAGAACCAGCATCCCGTACTGGCCCGGGAATTCCCCAAATCCCCAGGCGTCCGAGGGCTCGCCGCGCTGGCCGTTGTTATCCAGGTCCAGACCGCTGTCCAGGCCGGTGTTAACGGTGGCGCTATACGACCAGGGATAGGCAATGGGCTGCAGTCCGTTTTGCGACACTTCCAGGTAATTGCGGTGCAGCCATTTTGCTGCATCAATTTCTGCCTGATAATCGAACTCGTTAAGGAGCAGCACATCGGGCCTGACCCGTTGCAGGATTTCCGCCAGTGATTCCAGTCCGGAGTCATTCCCGTCTTCAAGCCGCTGTCCAAGCGCTCCGGGATCGTGCAGGCCCATGGCAACGTTGAAGGTCGCAAATCGCACCTGATGCGAAGTCTGCCTGGTGGTGCAGGATGCGAGGGTCAGGAAGGCCAGGCTGAAGACAAGGTAAGCTTTGATGGCGCTTATCCGGTGACGGCGGTAATTGCCGGTATGATAACTGAAGGCCCGCATATCGAAGAGATGTTTCATGCCATACATCAACGTAATTCCACCTGGGGATGCCGGGGGAAAGCTGGAAAACTTGTATCAACAGGTCAGGGGTCCCGGTGGCCAGGTTGACCAGGTATTGCAGATTCACAGCTTGAGGCCGCACACGCTGGAGGGACACATGGCTTTGTATAAGGCCGTACTGCACCACCCGCGCAACAAACTGCCGCTGTGGTTCCTGGAAGCGGTCGGTGTGCTGGTGAGCCGGCTGAACGGCTGCGGGTACTGCGACCGCCACCACACGACCGGCCTGCGCCGGTTAATGGAAAAGAGCGCCTTGCCCTTCGAAGACTATGACCATGCTTTGAAGCAGCCGATGCCTGGCGTACCGTTCAGCCCCACAGAGCAGGCCGCACTTGGCTATGCGGCAAAATTGACGCACACCCCTGCAGAGATTGAACAGGCTGATATTGATTACCTGAAAGAGCAGGGTATGAGTGATGGGGAAATCCTGGAACTGAACCAGGTGGCCAGCTATTTTGCCTATGCCAACCGCTCAGTGACCGGGCTGGGTGTTTCGATTGAGGGCGAGGTGCTGGGCCTCACGCCACAGCCGGGTGAAGGCGATGACGCCTGGCGGCATGATTAGGGCGTGGCCGGAATGCATCCGGCGGGACGATTGTTCTCCGGCAGTTCAAAGTTATCCGGCCCCAGCACTGTTTGGATGGTTTCCAGGGCGGGCAGGAGTTCCTGCCAGGTGGCATGACTGGCATTCTCATCAAAAGCCGCCACGTTGACGTCTTCACCGGAATAGCGCCAGGCACGGACCGGTACGTTGAGCGTGCTGAATGTCTCTATCACCGCATCCAGGTTGGCCTGTTTGTCATCCAGCATCAGGATGACGGCCGGCATGGGTGTATTGCTGCGATCCAACAACGCTTTGAGCATGGCGCCTTTGTGCTGCCCGGTGGTCAGGAAAACCCCATCCTCGTAACGCGCTGGCCGGATACCGTTATCCGGAACGAAATCTTCCGGCCAGCCTCCATCGGGCCCAATGGCTGTGCGCCGAAAGTCATAGCCGTTGCGGCGCAGTTCCCGAAAGGTCGGCAAACGGAATCCCACGCCGCGGGAAGTCAGTGCAATGACCGGTATGCCTGCATCCTGGATGCGGCGCACCAGTTCCGGTGCAGTAGCCTGGGTGGTACGCATCGCACTGGCGAACAACATGGCGCCCTGTACGGCGAGCCGATTGGCGACAACGTGTTGATCGCAGGGATCGCTGGTCGAATGCTCTTTTTGCCATTCGTACCATTGGTCAGACCCAAGACCCTGTTCCATGGCCAGCAGGGTATTGTCGATGTCGAACACCACCAGGATATTGCCCAGGCCCAACTGCGAACCAGCCTGCAGCACATCGTCGACGAATAATTCCATTTCGCCGGTTTCACTGGCAAGCGGTTGGATCGCAGGCGTCGCACAGGCCATGCACAACAGGCCGCCCAACAGGGCGGTAATGATCGGGCGTTCGTAGCCGGTTCGTGTCATGTTGTTCATATTGATATTTTTGAATCGGCTACTTTGCCAGTGACGCCTGAATTGCGCAATCGCTCGCGTATAATTAATCGATGATGACGGCTTAAAGGGCGCCCCGAGGAGTATTGATGTTTAATCATTGCGAAATTGCGTTGATCACAGCCAAAGCATCCCCTAAAATTGCCGCCCTTCCATGGCCTTGATATGTATTACGGAGAGGTGTCCGAGTGGCTTAAGGAGCACGCCTGGAAAGTGTGTATACGTTAATAGCGTATCGAGGGTTCGAATCCCTCTCTCTCCGCCAAATATTATCGTAAGATATTGAAATGAAGCACCTTTAATACGAGGATTTATTTTGTTACCACCATTGTACCCACTTCAGCATATCCATGCTTTTGGACAGACTTCCTATAAGAATGAGTCCATGTTTATCTACTGACAGATCATGTCAGGTGGTGAATACGCAAGTTCATTAGTAACTCGCCGGATAAAACCAGCAAAGGTAAGTACAAGAACTAAATAATTCAATTTATGACAACAGCGAAAGGATCCCAAAGAATAACTAGAGCATATCAGGCCTGGAATGTAGTTTTTATCAAAATCAAAGAATGTAATAACTCATCAGGCAAGAATGGGTAAAAAGTAGTGTGCTCATGTAGTAATTCAGCTTTCCTATAAACCCTTAAACAGCACCATTCCCGCAGTTACAAAAAGATCAATGCTTTAAATCATCGGGTAGTTGGGGATTGCTGTAAGACTGCTTATAACCATCCCCCTTTTTAACCGATAAAAGATGGTACAAGAAAGTATTAAACCAACAGATATCAATCAATAAAGAGGGTTTATCAAATTTATATTGACCTCTATAATCAGCAGAAAAGCCCATCTGAGGCTAGATGGAAAGGGCCCGTTTAACGGCCTCAATGAGCTTCTGATGTTGTTTTGTGACGACAGGGCCCATCTGCATGGCTTTGCTCTGGATGCCAATCTCAAGCTCCGTTTCCCGCGTTCCTAAAGGTTTCAGGTAGATCGGGTAATAAAAGCCCCAGCTTGTCGCACTGGCCGCATCACTCACGCGGATAAAGTCCTCTGATGCCTCTTCCAGCCTATAGCCGCTAAAGGGCAGGGCGTCCGTTAATGTCTTGATAATGGTCGCTGGTGCCAAATGGGCCGTTAACGTGACTCGTTTTTGTGGCTTTTTCTGTCGAAAGTCGGTCAAACGACTGCGCTTGGCTACGATCCAGAAGAACAAGCCCAAGATTGCAAGTGTTGCCCCAGTCATGATAATTCGTTTGATGATGTCCGAGAGTTCGATATCCATTCGTTTTTGCCTAACACGTGTTTTGGGACAAGTGAAGTGATGAGGTCCAGGTGATTTTCCAGCTATTCGAGACACAAGTCCTGTTAGAGACCATTACTATTTTGATGTATGTGGGGGCGATTGCACTCGTTTTCATATTACTGGGTGTGGGTGTGCGACGTCAGCCCATCATCGACTAAAAAAACAAATATATTCAAACTACCCTTCCGACAGAAATTTACTTATCCTACTAAAACGCCAGGTGTGTTGATTTGCATCCAAATTTGACCCAGTAGTTGCATCGAATTTTAAACCATAGAAAACCAATAAAATCATTGAATACACAAGAGGTTTCCAGTCAGGACTGGGTCACTTTTAAGCGCAAAACCTTGTAAAAACGGGTCAATTGAACACGCAAATCAACATCCTGATAAATCCTCGCAATGAACTGGGCCCACACGTTACGCCTTCCCTAAGCTATATTGAAAAGGAGCAATACGGCACCGGACCAGTGAACGGCAGAACCTCGACTGAAGCGGAAAAAATTTATCCGACGAATGCCCAGGGACCCTCTGATAAATGGAATCCAAACTGAATCGATTTATCGATGCCCAATCCCTGAGATTCGAATCGGTGATTGCCGAGCTTCGTCAGGGAAGGAAGGCCGGCCACTGGATGTGGTACATCTTTCCGCAACTGGGAGGCTTGGGTTACAGTGCAACAAGCAGGAAGTATGCAATTCGAGACGAGGAAGAAGCGGTTGCTTACCTGGCTGATTCAATCCTCGGGAACCGATTGATCGAATGCACCAGTATCGTGTTGGATTTGGATGGCAGTACCGCGGAAGAAATATTCGGTTACCCGGACGTCCTGAAATTTCACTCTTCCCTCACATTGTTTGACAGTATCTCGGAAAATGAAAGCGTCTTTTCAAAGGCACTGGATAAATACTATCGGGGAGGGCGAGACGGCAGAACATTGGAGTTGCTCAGGTCATGAAAACACAGCGAAATTGTAGCGCCGAAAAACGGAAGTGTCGGGCGGTGATGTTGTGACGGAATCTTACTTCCAGGTCGGTGGACGATATGTGAACAGGCGAGGCCCCTATACGGTGGTGTCCATCGAAGGTCAACACATGCGCATTCGTTGGGATGATGGTCAGGAGCTAGACACCGATGTTCACATTCAAGGGAGGATCCTCGAGAACATGGCTGGTGAGCAGGGCGGCAGCATCGAGGATTTCCTGCCTCGCTCCTCCGGTTCCTCGATTACAGAGGCCACGGAGAAGCCAGCCCGGGCCGAGACCAGCTACGAGTCTTCATCCACGGCCGATGACTCGACCATCTCCGGCCGAATCAGGGCCAACATTACCGAGATCGAGCATTGTAGTACTGGACACCCACACAAAATCTGATTTCTTACAATCCTTTGAACTGATCGGCTCTATCCGTTATCAAACGGCTGCCTCATATTGGCTATATGCCTCAGCCACGGAAACGCCTGGTTTCATTAGACGACAC
>SMUY01034674.1_pt1 | contig 10204 bp, 6 predicted proteins | sample 2456441 | NCBI WGS metagenome assembly SMUY01 (sample SAMN11095931, study PRJNA526329) | marine sediment metagenome | biome: Marine sediment; feature: Surficial sediment; material: Deep marine sediment; isolation source: Hadal surficial sediment | place: Pacific Ocean | collected 2014-11 | depth 0-1...
AGACACTCCACTCGGTGTAACATCGCCTGGTGTACTGGCTAATGATTTGGATCTTGATGGGGACAATCTGACAATTATTGCACATGATAGCATCACAGTATCTGGCGGAATAGTAGAACTTGACCCGAACGGTGGCTTTTCTTATACTCCGCCAAATGGATTTGAAGGAGATGATACTTTTACCTATGTAATAACAGACGGTAAGGGTGGGACCGATACCGCTTCAGTAAATATTGCGGTTATTCGGGGAGCAACTGATCCGGTAGCAAACAATGACGTATATGCCACGAATAAAAACACCGTGTTAATTATTGAAGCTCCAGGGGTACTTGAGAATGATACCGATCCCAACGGGGATGTATTATCTGTAATAGGATATGACAACACTGGGGCACAGGGTGGAACTGTTGAACTAAACACTGACGGTAGTTTCACTTATACGCCAGCCACGGATTCTATCAATACGGATACCTTTACTTATATAGTAAGCGATGGAAAAGGCAACATGGATACTGCATTGGTATCTATTCACATTATTGTTCCACCAGGAGGAGCTGATGGAAATAGCCCTCCAATTGCTGTAGCCGATACGGTTATGACCGATTTGGATCTTGAATTGGTGGTCACTGACCCCCAAGAAGGTATTCTGGTCAATGATAGTGATCCGGATGGAGACAAAATTACCGCATTGGAAGTAAGCAATGCGATTACAGATCAAGGAGGTTCAATTTCAATTAACGCGGATGGCACTTTTTCTTATAGTCCTCGCCAGGGATTCGTAGGAGTTGATACTTACGAGTATACCATCTGTGATGATGGTGAGCCGCAGCTATGTGATAGCGCCATAATATCAATCGAGGTAAAGGAGCTGCCTGTGAAAGTATTCGATGCTTTTTCACCTAATGGAGACGGAATAAATGACTCATGGGTAATACAGGGAATTACACAGTTCCCCAATAACCATGTACAAATCTTCAATCGGTGGGGCAATCTGGTTTACCAGGTAAGGGGCTACGATAACACAGCAAACGTATGGCAAGGACAATCCACGGAGGGAATTGTGTTTGGAAAAAATGAAGTTCCTGATGGTGGTTATTTCTACGTCATTAATCTCGGTGACGGAAGTAAACGAATAAGTGGGTTCGTGGTTGTTAGAAGGTAAACATTGAGTTCGAAAATGATTAAAATGAAATTCATTATTCTGTTTGTATTACTGCTCATCGTGGGGTTGACAGCTCAATTAAGCGCACAGCAGGAAGCCATGTTTACCCAGTATATGTTTAATGGGCTGGCCATAAATCCTGCATATGCCGGTAGTCACGAGTCTCTAAGCGCTACCTTACTGTTCAGAGATCAATGGACTGGATTACCCGGAGCTCCCAGTACCCAAACCTTTTCGGTTCATTCGCCAATAAGGAATGCTAAAATAGCCTTGGGTTTACAGGTTATTCATGACAAAATTGCAATATTTAACCAGTACGGTGTTAACGGATCTTATGCATATCGTATGTTTACCGATAAAGGAACCCTTTCATTTGGTCTGCAATTCGGATTTACCAGCTACAATGCGGATTTGTCAGCTTTGGGCCCTCAGGACCCTACCGATCCTGTTTTTCAGGGAGATGTTAATAAAGTAATGCCAAGTTTTGGTGCTGGAATATACTATTATACTGACAGGTTCTATTTAGGCTTATCGGCACCGCAACTGGTTACTAATAGCCTCACAGAAGACATTGTTGAAATTGATGGAGACGCCCGGCAGGATCGGCACTATTTTTTAACCGCAGGCCATATGTTTGAGCTCAGTCATAACGTAAAGTTAAAACCAAATATCTTGATTAAAGCGGTAGAAGGCGCCCCCATTCAGATGGACCTTAATGCCAATGTATTGTTCTCAGACGTTCTTTGGCTAGGCGTGTCCTGGAGGTCATTGTCTGATTTTGATGCTTTAATAGAACTTCAGTTAACCGATCAGCTGCTATTAGGATATTCCTATGACTTTGCCAGCACAACCGACCTTAGCAGAGTAAATTCCGGATCACATGAACTCATGCTCAACTACCGATTCAGGTATGCCAAAAACAAAGTAATTACCCCTCGGTATTTCTAAAAGTCACTGAATGAGAAGGGTAATAATATTATTTTTGACAACCTGTATTTCAGGTGTATTGCAGGCACAGATTCTGGGGGACAACCCCAATGTAGCCCGTGTAGGCATTGATCTTGCTACCAAACTGCGCAGGGCTGAATTACACTATCAGTTTTTCTCGTACAAAAGTTCTGTAGATCTATATCACCAGGTAATTAAGAAGAAAGGTGCCAGCGACGAATTACGCCTGAACGTAGCAGAATGTTATCGTAAACTAAATTGGCAGGACAGTGCAGCTTCATGGTATTCCAAAATTGAAGATCTATCAGTGATGGAGCCTTTGCACTATTTGTATTATGCACAGGCTCTGCAATACAGCGGGAATTATGAAGAGGCAAAAATTCAGTATCAAACATATCATGGTCTGGCATCAGGTGATACCAGAGCCTCTCTTAAAATAGCAGCAATCGACAATCGCGACGATTATTACCTGGACTCTGCACTATACACCATACAAGCCGCCCCAATTAATTCCCCAGAAGCAGACTTTGCTCCCAGCTACTTTATGGACGGCTTTATTTTTTCTTCGGCCAGGGAACGCCCGGCACTGATACAGAAGAAATTCAAATGGAATCAAAAGCCATATCTTGATTTATACTATACCGAAGTCATTAATGGATCCTATACTGACCCGGTTGGCTTGAGTAACCGGATAAATAGCAAATTCCATGAAGGACCTGTAACCTCCTATGAGGATGGAAGAAAAATGATTTTCACCAGAAATAATTTTCTACAAAGCAGAACCGGTAAAAGTGAGGATGGAATAGTAAAACTCAAACTATACAGCGCTGAGATCTCTGAAGAACAGGAGTGGTCCAACATACAGGAATTACCGTTTAATAGTGACGAGTATTCAGTTGGACACCCAACCATTAGCAGGGACGGTAAAACCTTATATTTCGTATCAGACATGCCTGGAGGTTTTGGGGGCACCGATATATGGGTTTCAACGTATGACACCATTTGGTCCGAACCTATGAACCTGGGAGGTGATATAAACAGTGAAGGTGATGAGATGTTTCCATTTATTCACCATGAAAATATGCTTTATTTTGCCAGCAACGGTTATGGGGGTTTGGGAGGCTTGGATATCTACAAAACATGGATAGTCACGGATGAACCTTCTGGGGTGATCAACTTGGGATATCCTATTAACACCACCAATGATGATTTTGCTTTGGCATTAGATGAAGCAGGAAAGAAAGGATACTTTAGCTCAAACCGGGAGGGGGGAATTGGCGATGATGATATATATTCGATGATATTAAATCGTATTGTTGTTGATGCTTACCTGGTTGACAAGGCCACCGGCGAACCTATTTTAGGAGGTTTGCTTTTTGCACTTGATAAAACTACCCAAAGACCGGTTCCTATCCTTAAGAATGCTAATAGAATTCAATATGATGCCATGCCTAATCGACTGTATGAAATCAAAGGAAGTAAGGATGGATATTTTGACAAAACCGTGCATTTACCGATTGGTAGACTGACCGGGGAAGAAAGAATAACAGTCATGGTAGAATTGGAGAAAATATCTCCTGTAGATATTCTGATCATAGAGAACATCAGCGGAAAACGTCAAAACTTTGTATTAAGTGATTCTGTCAAACTATATGAAGGCACCGAGGAACAGTTGCAAACATCGTTAGCTGCAAAGAACATACAAGTAGGCCAGGTAATTAGAGTAAGCAATATTTATTTTGATCTGGACAAGTCATTTATACGAGATGACGCAGTGACACAGTTGGACCGAATAGTAAAAATACTAAAAAGATATCCTTATATGACCCTGGCTATGGACTCCCATGCCGATAGCAGGGCCTCTAATAAATACAACGACACACTTTCCTTACGAAGAGTGAAAACTACTACGAATTACTTGGTTGAAAATGGGATATCGATTGATCGCCTGACCCAATATCACTTCGGAGAGCGGCAATTGGTAAATGATTGTGGGAACGATGTGCTTTGTACTGAGGCCCAGCATCAATTCAATCGACGCACAGAGTTTGAGATGGTAAAGTATTAGTTTATTCCAGCCCTTAATTTAAACCCAGAATTGTCATTGGACTTTGTAGCGGTTAAACCCTTTCCGGATACTATTTCTTGAATTGATCATTACCAATGTAATGAACTATAATTAATTGCCCAAGTAGTCATCCTGTCTATGAGTAAATTGTACCTTACCAGTATTCTGAGGTATGGGAGGTATTATTACAACATTGGTTTTACTAGTTGCGCTAGGGCTGGGACCTTTATATGGTCAAATTGGGCGTTACATTTCCTTGCGTTCAGAGAGTAGTATCAGAAATCATGCGGAGATATATTTTGAAAGGCAAGCATATTCCCATGCAGCTAAACTTTATCAAAAGATCATCCGGGAACATCCTGAAGACCAAAAAGTTAAATTAAGATTGGGAGACAGTTACCGTCTGCTGCGGGAACCCCATAATGCTGCATACTGGTATGGCCAGGTCATGCAGAAGGATCAATCATCCGCTGAGCACATATTTTACTATGCCTCTGTATTATGTTCCATCAAGAAGTACCAGCAGGCAAAATTTTGGTACTTAGAATATCTGAAAGCCAATCCAAATGATCAGCGTGCAATTGCGGCATTGAGCAGCCTGAATAATCCACAACTACTTTTTGATGATAGATTCGAAGTGAAACAGTTGTTGATTGAGCTCCCGGGGGCGGTGTTTAGCCCGGCAATATTTGAGGAAGGTCTGGTTGTTGTCGGCGAGGGAAATACCGGCAGCCTGGTTAAAACATTAACTACCTGGATAGAAGGCCCTTATTATGATTTATATTATGTCCCGCTAGCCGATGGCAAACCTGGATACCCAAAATATTTGGACGATAATTTAAATTCTGTACTCCATGAAGGCCCGGCGACCTTCTTTGAAGAAGGGAACAAGGTGATTTTTACCAGGAGTACATCTAACAAAGGAGATGGGGATACCAGACATCTTCAGTTAATGATCGCTGAACGCAAGACCTCGGGAAACTGGAGCAGCCCCAGGAAATTATTTCGCCATGAAAATTATTCAATAGGGCATCCAGCTGTCAACAAGGGGGGAACTACCATCTATTTTTCTTCTAATATGCCAGGAGGTTATGGAGGTACTGATATTTATCGTACCGATCTCATAAATGGAGTATGGCAAGAGCCGGTAAATGTGGGGCCGGGTATCAACACCGCAGGCAATGAACTATTCCCTTCATTAGACGAGGAAGGCAGGCTTTATTTTGCCTCTAACGGACTTGGTGGCTTAGGAGGGCTTGACATTTTTAAGGCGGACTTGAATGGCCATAATCAACCTAAGAACCTGGGTTTTCCCATTAATTCACAAGGAGATGATTTTGGTATTATTTGGGCTCCAAACAATACTTTTGGATACTTTTCTTCCAATAGAAAGGGCATAGATGGAATTTTCAGCTTTAAGCTTGCTAACAGAGCACTCGCGGAAAGAAGAAATTAATCAATCAGTAAAAGTAGCGGTTCCTGTAAGTTGTTTGCGTTGAAATTTTAGACTTCTCACTTTTCCCTGATACCGAATATGAGCCAAATTAATTTGGTCATCGAAGGTGTCGATAAGAGGTGTATATTTCACGAAAATTTCACCTATGGATGTTACTTCTTTAATTTCCAAATAGCACCAAACAACATGTTCTTCAATTTCAAATCCCAGGAATTGAGTTGTCCTGGAGCGGCCATCTATTGATACCTGGAGATGTTCCTCAAAGAATTCTTTAAGATCTTCCCTTATTCTAGATTCATTAACCTGGTTAAAGTAATCACTTGTACCACTTATTTGATTGAAGGCAAATTCCAGGTCATCCTGAAACAGACTGGTGGTAATCTGCAAAGATTTACTATCAATGTCATATTTTATTTCACAGATACTTATGTGAAAAGGATGCAAACAGCAGATTGCACATTCAAAAACCAATAGAAGTATTGCTTGAATCATTGATTGTGTATGGTCTGGAATTCAAAATTATGAATTAATATTGCAAATTGTTTTAAGATTAGTGTCAATAAAAGCTGGCGGTTCGGAATGAATGAATTTTATATGTATTTAAAGTTGGGAATGGGGCACATCCTGGATATCCAGGGATATGACCACATATTGTTTATATTGGCTTTATGTGCAATCTACGTAGCGGGAGATTGGAGGAAGATCTTTATATTGGTAACAGCCTTTACTGTTGGGCATTCCGTTACTCTGGCATTGGCTACATTTCGGGTCTTAAATATCGATCCTGATTTAATTGAAATGTTAATTCCTGCCACTATTTTCGTTACTGCTTTATCAAATATATTTAGATCCAGGTCCACCAGGAAAGCCGCTTATATTAACAATAATTATCTTCTTGCTTTGTTCTTTGGGTTTATACATGGCATGGGGTTTTCAAACTACCTCAGGGCGTTACTGGGAAAGGATGCGACGGTTCTAAAGCAATTATTTGCCTTTAATCTAGGTTTAGAGGTAGGTCAAATAATAATTGTTAGCATATTCATGTTAATCTCATTTATTTCGATCTCCATTTTAGGAGTGAAGCAACGGGATTGGAGATTAGTAATGTCTTCTACTATTGCAGGCATCGCTTTGATGCTGATTGTTCAATCTAATTACTGGAATTAGCAAGATGAAGAAATATATAAGAATAAGACTAATCGCACTGTTAATGTCTATAGGGAGCATTTCCTGGGCCCAGGAGTATCAACAAAAATTTGAACAACTAGGAACAATGCTTCCGACACCTAACTCATATCGAAGCGCCTCTGGAAGGCCAGGACATGAATATTGGCAGCAACAGGCAGATTATGATATATCTGTAACCCTGGATGATGTGAATCAAACGATCACCGGATCCGAGACTATAACCTACACCAATAATTCACCAGATCCGTTAAGTTATTTATGGCTACAACTGGATCAAAACAGGAGAGCTAAAGACTCCAACACCTACAAGACCAATAAAAGTAGCATTAGGGACAGCCTAGCAGCAAAATCCTTGCAGGAAATCACTCAGTATTTTAAATATGACGGGGGATTTAAGATCAACAAAGTTACAGATACTGAGGGTAATGCACTTATATATACCATTAACAGTACTATGATGCGGGTTGAAATTCCAAAGGTCCTTGATGCTGGTGATAGTTATATCTTTAAAATCGACTGGAGCTACAATATCAATGACCGGATGCTGGATCCCATGCTGGATCGAGGGCGATCTGGTTACGAGCTATTTCCTGAAGATGGGAATTATGTCTATACCATTGCCCAGTGGTTTCCAAGAATGGCAGTATATGATGATGTAAATGGTTGGCAGAACAAACAGTTCTTGGGGAGAGGGGAGTTTGCGTTGCCTTTTGGAAATTATAATGTAGCTATCACCGTTCCAGCCGACCACGTGGTAGCAGCCACTGGTACTTTAAAGAATTCCAAGGAGGTACTTTCCAAAGAAGAATATGATCGATTCCAACAAGCTAAAGATGCAGATGAACCAGTTATCATAGTTTCTGACTCAATTGCAATTGCCAAGGAAAAAGCTCCGGTTAAAGACAAAACCAGTACCTGGAAATTTAGCGCTGAAAATGTTCGTGATTTTGCATTTGCCACCAGCCGCAAATTTATCTGGGATGCCCAGGGAGTGCAGATAAAAGATAAAAGGCCTCTGGCTATGTCTTTTTACCCTAAAGAAGGAAACCCTTTGTGGGAAAAATACAGCACTGCAGCTGTTGTGAATACCCTAAGAACCTACTCCAAGTACACTATTGATTACCCATACCCGGCGGCTATCTCCGTACATGCCGCCAGCATTGGGATGGAGTATCCCATGATATGCTTTAATTTCGGAAGACCCGATAAGGACGGAACTTATTCGGATGGGGTAAAGTATGGTATGATCAGTGTTGTAATACACGAGGTTGGACATAATTTTTTCCCGATGATCATAAACTCTGATGAGCGGCAATGGACCTGGATGGATGAGGGGTTGAACTCATTTCTGCAATATAGGACAGAGGTAGAACAATACGAGAATTACCCCTCCAAAAGGGGGCCGGCATCCAGTATTGTGTCTTATATGAGTGGTGACAAAAGCTACATTCGTCCGATCATGACAAACTCGGAACAGATCTTGCAATTTGGCAACAACGCTTATGGTAAGCCAGCAGCAGCGCTTTCTATACTCCGCGAAACCATAATGGGGCCCGAATTGTTTGACTATGCATTTAAGGAGTACGCAAGGAGATGGGCTTTCAAACACCCAATGCCAGCCGATTTTTTTAGAACCATGGAAGATGCTTCGGCTATTGATCTGGATTGGTTTTGGCGGGGGTGGTTTTACGGTACTGACCATGTAGATCTGGGTATAGACCAGGTTAAATGGTATCGAATTAAAAAAACAGAGGAAACTGTAGAACGGCAGTTAACCAACAAAAAACAAAAAGTGGGCGGCCGCAGTGAAAACCACCAGGCAGAGAAACCCAGTGACTTTGAGGGTGGTTTCACGGAGTTTACCGTAGTCCCCACAGACGGACGCTATTATGGGGAATTCCTGGCCCGTGTGGACGATGAAGCTATTGTACAAAACCACTCAGACCAGAATTTTTATGAAATCACCTTTACCAATAATGGCGGATTAGTAAGCCCGATTATCATCGAATTTACCTATAAAGACGGGACAAAGGAAATTGAAAAAATTCCTGCGGAGATATGGAGGATGAACGAGTATGTGGCCACCAAAGTGTTTGTGAAAGAGAAAGAAGTGGTAAACATTTCACTGGATCCCAATGGTGAAACCGCCGACACTAATTCAGAAAACAACTTTTTCCCAAAAAAGCATGTGAAGTCCCGTTTTGAGCAATTTAAGGAGAAGAAGTAGGGGTGAAAAATTTATATATAGGAACTGGTACATTTGCTCATTTGATTCAGGATTAGGTGAATGATCGGTGCGATTGGTCATTCAAAATAATTATATTCTCTTTTTAGCATAAGTTTTTCAATAGCCTCTGGACTGGGTCTGGGCTTAAAATCCACTTTTTCATAATATTCCCCAACTTCCCACCTTAACTCTTTTCCCAGTGTTCGAGGATCCTTTGTCTTGATCAGGTAATCCTCTAAGCGTTCTGCTAGCTTTTCTTTGGGTCCACTGTATTCATCTCTATTAGCTACATTGACCATTTGATAGGGGTCATTTCTCAAATCGTATAATTCTTCTGGAGGTCGCTTGTCAAAAGCAAGATTAAATAATGGCTCTATATTGGGATCTTCCCGATTGATCAAAATGTGCATTTTAGTAGGTGACGGATAGTGCAGCATGTGAGCATCCACATCACCAAAGAGTGGTGGATCACCAGCCGGCCAACGATCGGATTCATAATTTCTAATATAGAGAAAATCGAAAGTCTGAATGGCACGGCCGGGATAACCGAGACCATTCTGACGACACAAGGCATGCCGCTCCCGGGCAGTGATTACAAAATTCCTTTCTAATTCAATTTGTCCTGAGAGGTCCGAAAAAAGTATATTTTTCAGGCTTTTCGCGGTCATCTCAACTGGAATTTCCAACTCGGCCAACTCAAGGAAAGTAGGAGCAAGATCATTCAGGTTAACAAAATCATTAACCAACCTACCAGATGAGATATGGTCCTTCCAAGTAATAATTAAAGGTATTCTGGTGCCAAAATCGTACAGATTGGCCAGACCCCTGGGCATTTGCCATCCGTTATCACTGCAGATTACAATTAGTGTATTTTCGGCTTGGCTACTTTCGTTGAGAGTTTTTAGAATGTTTCCTACCTGAAGGTCAAAATTCTGAATCTCATAGTAATAATCAGCGATATCTCCACGAGTGATGTCATTATCGGGTAAAAATGGAGGTACCTGTATGTTACTCAAATCCATCCCAGATGCAACTCCCGAACCTACCTCATAAGGTCTATGTGGGTCTTGACTGCTGTACCAGAAACACCAGGGGTCACCGGACTGATTGGCCATTAAAAAGGTGTCAAACGAATTATATTTTTTACCTCCGTGA
>SMUY01436283.1_pt1 | contig 10203 bp, 9 predicted proteins | sample 2456441 | NCBI WGS metagenome assembly SMUY01 (sample SAMN11095931, study PRJNA526329) | marine sediment metagenome | biome: Marine sediment; feature: Surficial sediment; material: Deep marine sediment; isolation source: Hadal surficial sediment | place: Pacific Ocean | collected 2014-11 | depth 0-1...
CATGGCAGTGGACCGGCGACATCTCGTCCTGGGCACCTTTGTCCGCCGACCAGGAACACGGCATTGTCTATATCCCGACGAACGGCGCGACACTGGACTTCTACGGTGGCTTCCGTCCGGGTGACAACCTGTTCAGCACCAGCCTGATCGCGCTGGATGTAAAGACCGGCAAGAGGGTTTGGCATTTCCAGATGGTCCATCACGACATCTGGAATTACGACACGCCGACGGCTCCAGTCCTTCTGGACGTCAATATCGACGGCCAGGAAACACCCATTGTCGTACAGCTCACGAAACAATCGTTTGCCTATACGTTCAACAGACTAACGGGCGAACCGATCTGGCCGATCGAGGAACGTCCGGTCCCGGAATCGAAAATTCCTGGCGAAAAACTGTCGGCAACGCAACCGTTCCCGACAAGACCTGCACCCTACGACAATCAGGGGCTGACGCACGATGATCTGATCGATTTCACGCCGGAACTCCGCCAGGCGGCGATCGACATCATTTCAGATTACGACATCGGGCCGCTTTTTAATCCGCCATTGCATCGCGATAACGACCTCGGGCTGAAAGGATCCCTCTGGTGTCCGGGCGACATCGGCGGCATGAACATCGACGGTCCGCCGGTTGCCGATCCCGAGTCCGGCATCTTGTACGTAACGTCTCGCAAGCACTGCACGACACGGATTATGGCGCCGGGCGCAGAAAGAGACGCTCTGCTGGTAAAACCGACCGGCACGACGATTGCGGATTTCGCGGTCCTGAGTGGATTTGGCGTCCGCGGCCCCGACGATCTGAACCTATTCAAACCACCCTACAGCCGCATCACTGCGATCAACATGAACACCGGCGAGCATCTTTGGTACATCCCGGTCGGTGAGACACCTGAGCGCGTCCTGAATCATCCACAGCTTCAGGACATCGACATCCCCAATACCGGGACCGGTGAGGCTGCGCAGATGACGGTCACGAGGAACTTGCTGATCTATGCCGGCAACGCCAGCGATGGCACTCCGCATTTGTATGCCATTGATAAAGCAACCGGAGAACAGCTCGGTAAAGTCGAAGCACCTGCAAACAGCTCGTACGGCATGATGACGTATGTTCATGAAGGCAAGCAGTACCTGATCCTGCAGACCGCCAGTAAGCTGACGGCCATGGCTTTGTACGAAGACTGATCCGGGATTGCATATGTTGCCAGCAGATCGAATGGTGATCCTGACCGTGAGCCTGATTGTGTGCGCGAACGCAACTGCTGATCCGCGCACGATCAATGACGCGATTTACTCCAGAGCACAGTCCGAAATCGGCGAACAACTGTACAAAGAACACTGCCTGATTTGCCACGACAAGAAGTACTTCCGGCCGGTGTTGAAAGCCTGGGACGGCCGCTCACTGGAACTTTTCTTCACGGTGATGAGCGCATCAATGCCGGAAAGCAATCCCGGGGCGCTGCTCGAAAAGGAGTACGTCGATATTCTGGCGTACATACTCTCGCTTGGCCGATACCCTGCTGGCGACACCGAGCTCGATTACAAAGATGGTGTATTGAACGAGATCACCATCGCGAATCGCAAGCGCGCCCAGGACAACTAGATGCTTACTTTCTGACGTATTTCTTGATGGCTCTCGGCCCGACCTCAGCACCGTAGATGTTGCCGGCAGCGTCCACTGCGATGCCCTCCGCTGCGCTCGTGCCGGAGTTGTCCTGATCGGGTTCGCGATCCGGAATGAAAGCCGCGACAAAGCCGTCTTTGGCGCTGCCGATGCGAATGCCTCGCTTCCAGCCTGTATTGCGGGATGCGTTCGACTCCGAATCGGCGGAATATAGAACGTCGTTCTTATCGATGAACAAACCACTCGGGCGTCCGAATTGCGTCCAGGTCGCGATGTGATTGCCGTCCTGATCAAAGATTTGAATACGGCTGTTGCCGCGGTCGCCGACGAACAAGCGCCCCTGTGAGTCCATCGCCAGCGCGTGTGGATCTCTGAACTCGCCGTTCTCCGATCCGACGGAGCCCCACTCCTTGATATATGTTCCGTCGCTCGAGAATTTGACGATACGGTTATTGCCGCTTGCGTCGTGTCCGTCCGCCACGAATATGTCGCCGTTGGGCGCCACCAGAACGTCCGATGGTTTCGTGAACGTGTCTTTGCCGGCACCTGCCACGCCTTTCTTGCCCAAGGTCATGAGCAGATCACCGTCCGGGCTGAATTTGTAGACGACATGCCCCCAGCCCTCCGGCACGGGCGCATAACCGACCGCATCGGCAATCCACACATTGCCGTTCGGTTCGACGAAAATGCCGTGCGGCCAGGCAATCATTCCCGCGCCGAAGCTCTTGATGACCTTACCGGACGGGTCGAACAGCATTACCGGGTCGAGATCGCTGTTAACACAGAGATTGGCGCCACAGCGTTCCGCGATCCAGATATTCTTGCCGTCCGGCGCCGGATACACAGCGCTGGTTGCGCCCCAGACACGCCCGTCCGGCAACTGTGCCCAGCCTGCGACGGTTTCATAGGGATTGGGCGTGCTGTTCTGCGCCTGGATCGTTGCGCTAATCAGCCCCGCGACCACGGTAGCCAGCGTGAGCAGCAGGTTCACTCGATTATTCTTGGGCACCGAAACTACACTCCGCAATATCCACGACATCATCGTTCATGCTTCCACGTTCTGCCACCGAGACGTTAGCGCGCCTGCACGCCTTTTATTGCGCCTTCAATCAGATTCAGTGCGGCCTGCCGGCTAACACCATGGGGATCCAGAGAGCCGGCGGGTGTAGAGGCAATTCCCAAGGCTATTGTTTTCGGGTTTCTGAACATCAGCGTCATCGCGGCCGCCAGATCTTTGCTGCTCGGCCCGCCTGGCACTGTAAGACTGTGTCCCGGGACTTCCGCGGGATCGAGCACATCCATGTCGATATGGACATAAATTGCATCGACACGATCGGAGAGCTCGTCCAATTGTTTGCGCAGCCTGTCGGACAGCGTTCGAATGTCCGCGACAGAAAACTGTTGAACGTCGTATTCCGTGAATCGGTCGGCTTCCAGTGGATCGAGGTCGCGAACGCCACCCCAGAGAATATTGCTCACCGGAACTGGTTTGCCCAGGCCCGCTGTAATCCGGAGGTTATGAAGGGCATGACCTGCTGCCACCGCCACTGGCATCCCGCCCAGCATGCCCGACAAAGTCGTTTCCGGCACGTTGAAATCGCCGTGTGCGTCGATAAAAACCAGGCCAACCCGGCGGGCGTTGCCGTCTGAGTCATACGTCAGGCCGGCAAGCATGCCGAGCAGGTCGTTGCAGTTGGCCTCCAGCCCAACAGTTAAAAGGCCGTCCTGCAAGCCGTCGCGGACGACAGCAGCGAAATTGGCGTTCGCCAACGCCATACGATTCCATGCGCCGTACTGCTTTTCCTGTTCCTCGTTCAGGCGAATATCTTGTACTGGCCGAGCCAGTTCGCCGCCCCACTCAGCGATGAGTCGTTCCAGACCCGCCGCATGGATGTAATCCGGGTTCAACGATATCTCGGGGACGTTTCGAGAACCGCCATAAGGGTTCTTGATGACGTCGACTTTGACCTTGTCTGCACCGTGGACAGCCAATGGCAATACGGCGATCAAAAGAGCAGTAGATAATGCGGGAAGATAGCGCACGAGAAACTCCGGGATGCTCGGATCGCCTGCCAGAACAGGCCCCTGTATTTTCTTTTATTCGGTTCGGTGCATGATACTACTACCGACGCGGCGAATACCCTGACACAGGGGGTCGGTATGGACCAAATATTGCTGGCGGAGAGAGAGGGATTCGAACCCTCGAAGGGGTATTAGCCCTTACTCCCTTAGCAGGGGAGCGCTTTCGACCACTCAGCCATCTCTCCGATACGTTCTATTCCTGTGTTTGTTCGATCCGCCGAGAGAGGGATAGATTCGGCGCTTCGCTTATCCCTGAGGTTATGCCCTCATCTCGGAGACGATCATTCTACTAATGGTCAGTCCGCATCAACCAGCAGAATAATTCCATAGTCCGCCTGCGAACTGCGGAGCGCATATTACTGATCGGAAAACGTGAGGTAAAGCCTGAATCGGGGCCTATCCGCCCTCGTCAGCCTTGGCCGCCTCCTCGGCGGCTTTCTCGCTCTGGATCCGCTCGTAGATCTCTTCCCGGTGCACAGCAATTTCTTTCGGCGCGTTAATACCGATGCGCACCTGATTCCCTTTCACTCCGAGGATGGTGATCGTGATATCGCTCCCGATCATGATCGTCTCACCGGCGCGTCGCGTCAGAATCAGCATGATTTCCTACTCCTGCCTGGCGAGGATCCAACCCCGTTCTAGTACGCGTCGTACATCCTTAAACCCTTGTAATTCTAGCTGATTTTCGGCCCGGATGCCCGCCACCGCCGCAACTCGCGTAATCTGCGGGCCGTGTCAGGATGTGGACAGTCGCGTCAGCGGAGTTGTTCCGCGACCCATGCGGACACCGATCCGAGCGCCTGATCGAGGGCATCGGGCTTGGTACCGCCCGCCTGGGCAAAGTCCGGCCGCCCGCCGCCCTTGCCGCCCACCAGTTCAGCGACGGGTTTGATCAGATCGCCGGCACGAATGCGATCCGTATTGTTTTTCGTCACACCGACCGCAAGACGTACTTTGCCACCGTCGACAGAGCCGACAACGACAATGGCATTCTGCAACTTGTCTTTGAAGTGATCCACAGCGTCGCGGAGCGTTTTCGCATCAGCACCGTCCATACGCGTCGCGAGCACCTTGATCCCGGCGATCTCCTGGACGTTGTCGGAGTGATCGGTTGCTTCGCCCATTACCAGCGCCTGCTTCGCGGCCGCGAGGTCCTTTTCGAGATCTTTGTTACGCTTCAAAAGCTGCTCAACTCTGGTCGCAGCCTTATCTGGCTGGCTGCGCAGCAATGCCGCAACGTCGTCCAGCGCACGCAAGCCTGCTTCGATCCAGGTCAGCGCGCCCCTGCCAGTCACGGCTTCGATGCGGCGTACACCGGATGCGATGCCACCTTCCGATGTAATCTTGAATACGCCGATGTCGCCAGTGCGATCGACATGCGTGCCGCCGCAAAGCTCGACCGAGAATGCGCCGAAGCGAAGCACGCGTACCTCGTCAGCGTACTTTTCGCCGAACAATGCAATGGCACCCGAGGCGACGGCATCGTCGTATTTCATCATGCGCGTTTCAGCTGCGACATTTGCCCGGACCTCGTCGTTGACAAGATCCTCTACCTGCTGCAGCTGTTCGGGCGACACTGCTTCGTAATGCGAGAAATCGAAACGCAACCGGTCCGGCGCGACCAGCGAACCCTTCTGCACAACATGTTCACCGAGTATTCTGCGAAGCGCCGCGTGCATCAGATGGGTGGCCGAGTGATTCAGGCGAATTGCCTGGCGGCGTTCAGCATTGACTTGCGCATCGACCTTGTCACCAAGCTTGAACTTGCCACTTTGCAACGTACCGTAATGCACGATTGCCTTGCCGCTCTTTTGTGTGTCCGCAACTTCGAACGACGCTTTCCTGACTGACAGCGAACCCATGTCACCGACCTGACCACCACTTTCGGCGTAGAACGGCGTCGACGACAGGATGACGCCACCCTCATCACCGGCCACAAGCGATTTCACGGCCTTGCCACTCTTATATATGGCGACGACCTCTCCTGACCCCTGCGTGCCCTCGTACCCCGAGAATGCGCTTTCGACGTCAGTCTTTAATGCAGCAACATTGACGACGCTGAATTTACTTGCGGCTCGCGCCCGATCCCGCTGTTGTCCCATCGCTTGCTCAAATCCTTGTTCGTCGATCGTCAGGCCTCGTTCGCGCGCGATGTCGGCCGTCAGGTCGAGCGGAAATCCGTAAGTATCGTAGAGCTTGAATACGACCTCGCCCGGAATTTCCTTGCTATCAAGATTGTCAATGGCTGACTCGAGCATCTCCATGCCCTGGTCGAGTGTCTCGGCAAATCGAGCGCCCTCTTTCTCGAGCACTTTCTCGACATGCGCCTGCGCCTTGACGAGTTCGGGATACGCGCCGCCCATTTCTTTGGCGAGAGGTGCGACAAGTTTATGAAAGAAAAGCTCATTCTGTCCCAGTTGTTTGCCATGGCGGATGGCGCGCCGAATTATGCGCCGAAGCACATAGCCCCTGCCCTCGTTGCCCGGCAGCACTCCGTCGACAATCAGGAAAGCGCACGCGCGGATGTGATCGGCGATCACATTCAGGGAACTGGAGCCGTCATTCTTGACGCCCAGCGTCCTGGCGACAGCGTGGATGAGATTCGCAAACAGGTCGATCTCGTAATTGCTATGCACGCCCTGCATGACGGCTGCGATGCGCTCGAGTCCCATGCCCGTGTCCACCGATGGCTTCGGCAGTGGCGTCATCTTGCCGTCGGCGGATCGATCGAATTGCATGAACACCAGGTTCCAGATTTCGACGTACCGATCGCCTTCCGCATCGGGTGAGTCCGGCGGGTCGCCAGCAACGCTGGGGCCATGATCGTAGAATATCTCGCTGCACGGCCCGCAAGGCCCCGTATCCCCCATCGACCAGAAGTTGTCCTTCTCGCCCATGCGTGCAAAACGCTTCGGGTCAACCTCGATATCCTTCAGCCAGATATCGGCGGCCTCGTCATCGTTGTCATACACGGTGACCCAAAGCCTGTCGGCCGGCAATCCAAGTACTTCGGTCAGGAACTCCCACGCATACCTGATCGCATCGCGCTTGAAGTAATCGCCGAAACTGAAGTTGCCGAGCATTTCGAAAAACGTGTGGTGCCGCGCTGTATAGCCAACGTTCTCGAGATCGTTGTGCTTGCCTCCTGCACGGACACAGCGCTGCGATGTTGCGGCTCGATCGTAACTGCGCTTGTCTTGGCCGAGAAAGACGTCTTTGAATTGCACCATGCCAGAGTTCGTAAACAGCAACGTCGGGTCGTTGCCGGGCACAAGAGGCGAGCTCGCAACGATTTCGTGCCCGCGCTCGCGGAAGAAGTCCAGGAAGGCCTGGCGCAACTCGTTGCTGTTCATGGATTTCATTGAATCTAGATCTGTGCCGGTGAGGCGAAGTCAACCACGGTAGTGTACGGGACTTGCCAGCCGGGATTAAGCGCTAATCGTCGTCTCCCCCGACCGCCGCCTGGATGTGGTCGTGTTCGAAGCCCCGGTATTGAAGAAAGCGCATCTGGCGAGCCTTCTCCTTGAAGTCGGTTGGCAAGCCTGTGCCGAACTTTTTGTGCCTGACCTCGCGAGCAAGCTCGTGCCAGTTCTGGCCGCTCTGAGTGAGGACTTCCGCGACCAGGGCGCTCGCTATACCGCGCTGGCGGAGGTCCGCACGCACGACCACGGGTCCCTTGCCCTGATGGATGCGTGACTGGACGAAGCTGCCGACAAAGCGGCGGTCGTCCTGCAGATTGTCCCTCCTGAGCTTTTCGACAGCCGCGCCGGCCACATCGGGCAAGAACCCCGCAGTCTCGAGTTTGATGCACAATTCCCGGTGCCCGTACTCACGCCGCGCGAGATAGTTCATCGCCTTTCGACGGGCTTCGGTGGGACTGGCGTAGCGATCGTCCTCGAGCGGCGGGACGAGTTCTTCGATTACGTCATGAATGGTGGGTTTATTGGGCACGGCGACCATCGCTCATCATATCGCAGGAGGGCCTTTAGGCCCGAATGGGTAGGTGCCCTGTAGTGGCTAAACCCGCTCCTACATAATCGCTGACAAATATCCCGTGGCCGGCGGTGGCGCTACGCCTCCTGCGCGACCGCTTCTTTCTCGTCACCAGCTGCCTTGACCGATTTCGGCAACAGCTCCGCACGAATCTTCTGCTCGATTTCGGCGGCGATTTCGGGATTCGTTTTCAGGAACTCGCGCACGTTCTCCTTGCCCTGGCCGATGCGATCATTCCCATAGCTGTACCACGAACCCGCCTTGTCGATGAAACCGTGTTCCACGCCGAGTTCGATAATTTCGCCAAGCCGCGAGATTCCCTCGTCATACAGGATTTCGAATTCCGCCATTTTGAACGGCGGCGAAACTTTGTTCTTGACGACTTTGACGCGCGTCTGGTTGCCGATGATCTCGTCGCCTTTCTTGATCGAACCAATGCGGCGAATGTCGAGACGCACCGATGCGTAGAATTTCAGCGCGTTGCCACCCGTCGTCGTTTCCGGATTGCCGAATACGACACCAATCTTCATGCGAATTTGGTTGATAAAGATCACCATCGTGTTCGAGCGTTTGATATTGGCCGCGAGTTTTCTGAGCGCCTGTGACATCAGGCGAGCCTGCAGCCCCATGTGCGAGTCGCCCATTTCACCTTCTATCTCCGCCTTCGGCGTCAGTGCCGCAACCGAGTCGATGACGATCACATCGATCGCCCCCGAGCGCACAAGCATGTCCGTGATCTCGAGCGCCTGCTCGCCCGTGTCGGGCTGCGAGACGAGCAACTCGTTAACATCGACACCCAATTTTTCGGCATAGGTTGGATCAAGCGCATGTTCTGCGTCGACGAAAGCTGCCGTGCCGCCGTTCTTTTGTGCCTCGGCGATAACCTGCAGCGTCAGCGTCGTCTTGCCCGATGCTTCCGGTCCGTAGATTTCGACAACCCGGCCCCTTGGCAGCCCGCCGATGCCGAGCGCGACATCGAGCCCGATCGAGCCCGTTGAGATGGTGTCCATCTCCCTTGCACCCACATCATCGCCGAGGCGCATGACAGAGCCTTTGCCAAACTGCTTTTCAATCTGTCCCAGGGCCTGTGCGAGTGCTTTCTTGCGGTTGTCGTCCATCTCTTGTTTGCCATCCGAAGGGTGAGGTGAGACCGCCATTATTCCACAAAGCTCCGCGCAGGACAGCCGGCCATCCGTTCTCAATCGGGGCGTTGTGTGAAGAAAATCGTCGAAGTTATTGTTTCATTGGGCGGTATGCCGAGCCGCCCGGCTGCGATACGGAGTCGATGAGGTCGAAGTCCGACCACTCGGTCACCGCCGCTCGCGCCAAACGCTGCTCATCGAAGAACCGGGCGCCACGAAGCACCGTGATGTGGGGCAGGAATCGCCGCTTCTCGGTGCTGACGCCGAAGTCCGCGACCATGTTGGTCAGCGACGTTACAAGGCGCTTCAGTTCAGGTGGCACAGTACCCGCGACCAGGCAGGCCAGCCTGGGTCGTTTCCAGAACTCCAGGCGATCGAAACACAGGCGGAATGGTTCCACGGCAATGGTGGCCGCCTTGGCCTGTAACTCGGGGATCAAACGCCCGGAAAACTTGCCGATAAAGACCAGTGTGACGTGCCAGGTGCCGCGATCAACCGGCGATCCGTCAACCAGCCCGACAACAGGGTCGATCGTATCGTGCAGCCGCTCGCGTTGCTTCTCTGATGGCCACAGCGCAAAAAACAGCCTCTTGTGGCTCACGTTTCAAGTCTCTCCTGCACGCCTCTCAAGGCGTGGACAACCGATTGCAGGCGAATGCGCTCACGGCTGCCCTCGAAATTTTGCCGGTCAGTATCGGTCGTGATGCCCGGCTTGCCGCGGACGGCCCACGCAAACCAGACCGTGCCAACCGGTTTGTCGTCGCTGCCGCCGTCGGGACCGGCAATACCGCTGACCGCAACACCGAGGTCGGCGCCGCTCAACCTGAGCGCGCCCTCTGCCATTTCCGCGACCGTGTCCGCGCTCACAGCCCCGTGATCGATCAGGGTTTGGCTCCGGACTCCGAGCAAGGATTCCTTCGCGCCATTGCTATAGCTCACAATTCCATAGGCGAAACACGCAGAACTTCCCGGGATGTCCGTCAATGTCTTCGCGATCCAGCCGCCCGTGCACGACTCGGCCGTCGACAGCGTCTTGCCGGCCGCATTCAAAGCGATGACCAGTGCCTGTGCCAGGTCGTGGACTATTGTGTCTTCAGTCATCGCGCACCGACTCGTACACATCGATGTGCTGATTTGCCATCGTATCGATCGAAAATTCCTGTTGCATCCTGATGCGGCCGGCTGCCCCGAACCGTTGCCTCATGTCATCGTCGTCGATGAGTGCGGTGATGGCGTTCTGCAACGCTTCGATATCCTCTGCCGGGACGAGCAGACCGGTTTTCTCATGGGCGACCGCTTCTGCCAGGCCGCCGGCCTGAAATCCGACCACTGGCAAGCCGGCCGCAGCGGCCTTGAGGGTCGCAAC
>SMUY01424383.1_pt1 | contig 10195 bp, 16 predicted proteins | sample 2456441 | NCBI WGS metagenome assembly SMUY01 (sample SAMN11095931, study PRJNA526329) | marine sediment metagenome | biome: Marine sediment; feature: Surficial sediment; material: Deep marine sediment; isolation source: Hadal surficial sediment | place: Pacific Ocean | collected 2014-11 | depth...
AGCCCCTCCTCCGATAGTTAGAAGACTGTTTAGGGTAGGAAAACGAACGTACTTGTCAAAAGACAGGTGCCTAATTTTTTTACTTTAAACTTTAACTATAGGAGTGTTTATTATGGCTGGTTTTCAGTTATCTAAAACACAAGGCGCATCAGGATATACCGGAAAGGTTCAAGATTTTACCTTCCTATCTGGTAATAGTGATGAGTCTGCTATCGGCGATGCTGTCATCGTGTCCGGTACAGCTAGTTCAGAAGGTATCGCAGCCATTGGCCGCGCTGCTGGATCAACTGGTACAGAAATCACAGGTATTATCAACGGTTTCGCCCCAGATCTATCAAACCTTGAACTAAAAGGACGCACTACTTTAACAGAGCGTATCACTAAGGTTCAGGTTGACCCTAATGCATTATATGAAATTGAGATCGGATCAGCTCTTACTGCTTCTGATGTTAGTTCTAACTTGCTCTTAACCGCTAACGCACCTACTACTACTGGTAATTTGGTACGTTCTGCAATGGTTACAGGTGCAGTTGATGCGGCAGGTCCACTACGTTTAATTCGATTAATTCCAGCTACAGACGGCACCGCTTTAGGCGCAGTTGGTAACTTGGCTTTAGTTAGTATTATCCGTTCTCAACAAACTAACTTAGTTGGAGTGTAATCATGGCTGGCGGAACTATTACAACTGGCAACACGGCCAGAATGCTCCAAGAAGGCCTCAATGAGGTATTCGGACAAGCGTATGACGAACATGAAGTACAATGGGATAAAATCTTTGACTCTAACACTAGCCGTAAGAACTTCGAGGTTGATCAACAATTCGAAGGTTTTACATTGGCTCCTGTTAAGCCTGAAGGCGACTCCATTTCATACGATACTCAAACTGAAGGTTTTACACCTAAGTACCCTAACCTAACTTATGGTAAGGGTTTCATCGTTACTGAAGAAGCTTTAGAAGATAACCTTTATGGCGTATTTAACCGTAGAGCACGATCTCTTGCTTTCTCAATGAATCAGACTAAAGAAGTTGTAGGAGCCAACGTGCTTAACAATGCTTTTGACGGTTCGTTTCAAATGCAAGATGGTGATGGTGTTGCGCTTTTAAGTACTGCTCACCCTAACGGCCCTACCGATACTGGTACGTTCTCTAACAAGTTGGCAGTTGATGCCGATTTGACTGAAGCTAGCTTAGAAGATTTGTTAATTCAGATTAACCAAGCAACTGACCCACGTGGTCTACGTATCGCATTGCAAGGCATTCGTTTAATCGTGCCACCTACGCTGATGTTTGTTGCTGAGAGAATCTTAGGATCTACTCTTCAGAACGACACAGCTAATAACGCGGTTAATGCTGTTAAGGTAATGCAATCTGTACAAGATGGCTTCACTACTAATAACTTCTTAACTGATGATGATGCTTGGTTTATTAAAACTAACTCACCTGATGGCATGAAGTATTTTACTAGACGTGACGTTCGTTTTGAGCAGGATATGGACTTCGGTACTAGCAACATGCGTTTTAAAGCAACTGAGCGTTACAGCTTCGGTTGGTCAGACGCTAGAGGCATGTACGGAACTTCAGGGTCTTAATCCCTCTAGATTAGGGGCTTCGGCCCCTTTTCCTTTTTATATTTGGAGATTTTTTAATGTCTACGTCTAATTTTATTAAAATATATGTGGGTGAAGATTACAGTACTGCTGTTGAAACAGAAGCTGATATAGAATCTAAAGTGATCAGATACAATCCTATAACTAAAGCCGACAGATATGCACTAACAGCAGAGGCTGGCATGGTTATTTATAACTCTGATTCTAACGTTCTTGAATTTTACAATGGCACCGTATGGGGCGCTGTATAGGTGATTTATGAGTTCTTATGTAAATACTGAATTTGATTTAGCAAATAGTGAAACAAAAGTAATTCCTGTAAACAGATGGTCATGGCCTAACTATGCTATTCAAGTGAGTGGTGGTAGCGCTAAGGTAGAAGGTACTTTAAATCTCGTAAATCGTGGTGAAACACCTGTCTGGAGTACTTTAAACGATGTTTCAGGTTCTGGTATGACCGCTGTAACAGGCTTTGAGGTATTTGAAGGCTCACCCTTAGAAGCAATAAAAATAACGGCTACAGGCGCAACTACAGGCCGCATTATGCAGCAAGGAGACTCTTAAAAATGAGGACATTAATAAAATGCCCGATAAATTCACAAAAAACAAAGTTTACTTATGTTGAAATAGTCGACGGATATAATTGTTGCTTGACAGAACTTGAAGCCTTTAATTTAGTTGATGTTGGTTCTGCTGAAATTGTTGATTATGATTTGTCTGCTCTGGATGTTATTAAAAAAATTGACGAGGAGAGATCATGGCGGGATTCTGAGTTAAGAAAGGTTGATGTTGAAATAAGAGATGCTGAAGATTTGGCGGGGAATTTTAATGCTCTAGAATGGCGCGCATACGCTATATTGTTAAGAAACTGGCCATCTCATCCAGATTTTCCCGACTCAACAAAAAGACCAATAAAATAGGACGCTAAAAAATGACCAAGATAGCTGGCAAGCCTTTTACAGTACTAGGAAACTTAAAAGTATCGGATAATTTAATAATAGGGGAAACAGACCAAGGCAGCTATGGAAGGCTTGAAACTTTATCAGGCTCTACCGATATAACTATCCCAGGCTCTAATATATTTACACTTATTGATCCAACGACTAGCACAATGTCTTCAGATTCTACAAGTGATTGGGTTCAAGAAGGTAACGGAGGTCTTAAATTTTTAGGGGATAATTTCAATGGCTACCTTAACGCTACTGTTTATGTTGAAAAAGCAGCGGCGGGGGTAGAGGGTATTAATATGAAAGTTTTTCAGGGAGCTAGCGAGATTGGAAGTTTTGGGTCGCAAGGGGAAATATCAGCAGCAGCAACTCCATACTTGATTAACATGAAAATTATAGCCGTTAAAAATGATGTTTTTACAGTTCAATGCGCGAACTTATCAAATTCTAATAATTTTAGAGTAAGGCAATACGTTTTAGAAGCAAAACCTTAGTTGGAGTAGTTTAATGCCTTCAATAAATGACAATCCGTTCACTCAGTTATTAAATTTAAACATTCTTGGTGAATTCACAATCAAAGGCGTTCCATTTTCGCCCACAACAAATACACCCGGCGGCCCTTTGAATTCTATTCAATTTAATAACCCGCTAGGCTCTTTTAATGGAAGCTCGGATTTAACATGGAACGGATCAACTTTAACCTCTCCAAATTTTAACGGCGTTGCTTTAACGAATGGCGGAATCGTTACTAATGTGTTACGTGAAGATGGAACTTATAGCCCGCTGGCATGGGGTGAGATAGAGGGTATTTTATCGAATCAATCTGATTTACAGTTAGCACTAGACGCTAAAAAAAATGATTTCTCTGAAAATACGGCTTTTAATAAAAACTTTGGCACTGGCGCCGGAACGGTTTTAGAGGGTAACACTGTTCTTGGTGGTGCTGTTGATAGCGTTACGGGTGACGGTGTTGGTGGCACGGCTGTTGATGTTGTGATGAGCTTTCCCGTTCCCGGTGATATTGGCTTGGGCAACGTAGACAATACAAGTGATGCTAATAAACCAGTAAGCACAGCCCAGCAAACCGCTTTAGATTTAAAGCTGAATTTATCAGGCGGCGCAATGACTGGCCCAGTTACAAGTATAAGCTCTTGGACTGGCACAGCTTTTAACGGCGTAGCTTTGACTACCAGCGGTTCAGCCGCTAATTTTCTTGATGAGCAAGGAAACTACAATCCGGTTTCAACATCTTCCGCGTGGGGATCAATTACAGGGACTTTATCTAGTCAAACCGATTTACAAACAGCATTAGATTCAAAGTTAAATTTGAGTGGGGGCGCGATCACCGGCCCTGTAACAAGTAGCAGCACTTGGACGGGGACAAGCTTTAACGGCGTAGCTTTAACAACTGGAGCGGGAGCAGCAAACGCATTAACGGGAGCAGGAAATTATGCGGCTTTTGTATCTAGTGTTTCGGAAGGTGAAAATATATCAGTCGATAACACCGACCCAAGCAATCCAATAATTAATCAGATTCTACCAAAAGTTTTAAGTGATAACGCTATTGATGTTAATACAACAACAAGTTTTGTAGACAAAATAAATGATACTTTTGTAGGAAATAAAGCGGGTGATTATCGAATACATTTTGAAACAAACCAATCCTACGATTCCACAAACACAAGTATTATATTTAGAGCGGAGATAGACGGAACCCTCCAAGGAACAAGCAACGAAGTTTTTAGAATGGAGCCGCAAGATAGCGGAGGAAATGACGGTGACGGAAGGGGAACAAGTCAAAAACATATATTCAAGCAATCATATCCTTTCACCCTTGCCGCTGACGGTGATATAGACGTTGTTTTTTCTTTTGCGGCTAGTTCTGGTGGAATTGAAGCGGCTATGTGGAACACATCAATAACGCTGGAGAAAGTAGAAAATGTTTAAATACCCTTTTACATATTCCAATCATTTTTCAAACGGCATTAATTATAACGCACTTCAGCAAGACATTGATGAATCGCCTTTAGGTTGTGAAGGGTTTCATTTTAAAAAAAGCGCGGATTCTATTTGTTTTTTATTCCCGAATGAAACTGTTTTTTCTCAAGCTATAAATGATTCTTTAGAAGAGTTGATGAATGTACATATAGGCAGCCCTTACTATATTAAAGTAGCTAAAAAAGATAAGAAACAAGAACTTAATGACTATAGGGATTCGATTCTATTGGCTGGACTTCCTTATAATTCGCCGCCTTTATCGTCTGAATTATATTATCAAGCAGATAGAGAAACCAGAACCGATTTAGGCACTGTGATTTCAAATGGCAAGGATGTCGAGGAAATAAACGGACCGGGCAGCTTTACGCATGAATGGTGGTCTGTAGATAATATCGAACATATTTTCACTTTAAGCCAATTGAAAGAGCTAAGAGTTACTTTATCCGATCCGGTAAGAAATATTTACAAAAATTGCAGGTATCACAAAGATAATGTTGCTATTTTAGAAGATGCCGATTCTATTAATAATTATGACTATTCGGGGCAATGGACGAATGAATTATTGCCATAAATTTAATATAAAAAGCGGTGGTTTCTGATGTACAAACGGGACAGTTTTTGTGGTCCCGCTGGGGACGGCCCTATATCAAATTTTCTATCATTAGTTGTTGATAAATCTTTGAATTTTCTCAAACTTAATTTGGAAAAATCTTGTGAAAATCATGACATTGATTGGGAAGACGGGCCGAGAACTAGAGATGATATAAACTTTGCGCTTAGCGTTTACGACGAAGCTAGAGAGCAAAAAGGCGCGGCGGTGGCGTGGATTGCTGCTTTGTTTGGTTTTATTATGGTAAGATCAACAGCAATAGTTTATAAATTGTTGAGTTAAATAAAATGTATAAAATAAAACAAGAGCAGTTACAAGCATTAGCAAATTATTTAGTAAAAAAGCCATACGAAGAAGCTAAACCACTGATAGAAATGTTATCAGCTTTAGAAAAAATTAAAGATGACGATAAAATAGAAATTAATAAAGTGGATTAAAGGTGATCAATATGACATTAGGATTATTAAACCCAATACCGGGTATGCATAATGTTATAGATGATATAGACGGTAGTAAGATTCGCTCTGACAAGGCTAGAAAGGATTGGCGCGGTCTTGTGATGAGTGCTGAGAACTGGTCACCTAAGCACCCCCAGCTAGATCTAAGAGGCCGCGAAGAGAAGATAAATGTTACCCCTACGCGTGTTAGACCGCCTGATAAGTTTGTCACATCCGTAGATCCTAATTCACTTAATGGGCGTCCATAATGGCTACTAGTGGTTCAATAGATTTTACAATGACAGGCTTTGAGATAGTAGAGAAAGCCGTTGCTATCGTAGCTGAAAGAAGTTCAGAGATACCTTTACAGAATAATGAAGTATCTGACGGTCTTAATGCTTTAAACCGGATGGCTAAACACTTTCAGGGCCAAGGCCTTCATTTGTGGAAGAGAGAAGAGGGCGTTTTATTCTTAGATCCCGGTATTACTTCTTATAAGCTGGGGCCGCAAGGCGCTGAAGCTACCATGCTTGATGATTTTATAGACGCAGAGATTACCGTAGCTGCTTTGTCAGGTGTTAATGTTATTACTGTTGATGACACTACCGGAATGCAAGGTCTTATAGATAGCGGCGTTGCTGACTTCATCGGTATTGAGCTAGACGATGGTACACGACAATGGACAACTATTGCTAATGTTAGCTCCTCTACAGAGTTACAAATAACGGACAATCTAACCGATGATGTCGCAATAGGTAACAGTGTGTTTACTTTCACCACTCTAATTGAAAGGCCATTAAGAATTGAAGCGGCTAGACGTTTAAGATTGGGTGATAACTCAGAGATTGAGCTAAACAAATGGGCTAGGCAACAATACTTTGCTCAAACTAATAAGAATTCTAAAGGTACGCCAACTAATTTCTACTACACACCTCAACTAGGTAATGGTGAGATATTTATCTGGCAAACTGCCGATAGTGTTAATCAGTTATTAAAATTTACGTTTCAAAGAAGCATTGAGGATTTTGATACCTCTGCTGATACTTTGGACTTTCCGATTGAATGGGCCGATGCACTTGTATGGGGCCTTGCAGCAAGAATAGGATTTGAATACCAAGCCCCGCTTCAGAAAATGCAGTTAATTAAACAGAATGCAGAGCAATTCCTAGATGATATGCTGGGATGGGATGAAGAAACCGTGTCTTTAAATATACAACCGAGTCCAACACGTGCCTAGAATACCAGTAGATATAGCCAATGGCTTTTATGAGTCATTCTCACCTCAGTTAGCGGATTTAATCTGTAATAATTTAAGGCCTTATGTCGCTGAATCTCCTGCTTATAGTAGGAATTCTTTAAGGTCTACAGATGGTATTAGGTCTTTTGTTGACACTACTTTTAAGACTAGCCGAGGGGCTATAGAGGTAGGTGACGTAGCTTATTTTATTCAAGATGATAGGTTTATTAGTGTTGATTCATCGGGGACTATCACAGACTACAGCACCTCTAGCGGTGTATTTGTCGCGGGTTCTGGTAGGGTTTCTGTCGCAAATAGCCAAACTATTATTTGGATTGTTGTACCGAATGGTAATTCTTACTATTTCACGATTGCTACTGGGGTACTTACTTTAAATCTAGACCCCGGATTCCTTGGGCCAGCTACTTCAGTGTCTTTTTTTAGAAGCTTCTTCTTCTTTACTACAGATAAAATAGTATTCAACTCTAATTTAGATGGTATTACTTTTACCCCTACAGATTTTGGTACTGCTGAAGTAGACCCGGATATTATACAAACCAGCATTGTGAGTAACGGTCAATTATATGTGCCGGGTACTCGGACTATTCAAGTATATCAAGTGGTGGGTGGGTCTGGTTTCCCTGCTTCCACTATCCCAGAGGCTACTGTCGAACGTGGACTAGCGGCAAGATTCGCTATCACCAAGGCTGATAATACATTCTTTTTTATGGGCGGTGGTGATCAGCAAGAAGTCGCTATATGGAGATTTCAAGGCGCCAACCCTATTAAGGTCTCAACCCCTGCTATCGATCATTTCATGCAAGGTTTAGATGATGACGAGATAAAAGCAGCATTTGCTTTAAGTTATCAAACAGAGGGGGAGGAGTTTGTAATATTCTCTTTTGCTAACCGGACATTTGTCTATCAGGTTGAAGCATCTAGGAGAATGGGCAGACATATTTGGCACGAACGATCCACAGAAGGTACACGCTGGAGGGTTAATACTTTGATTCGCGCTAATAATCAATTATATGTGGGTGATGAGAGAACAGAAAAGATTGGTATTATTGATCCTTCTATATTCACTGAGTATGGTGATGTTGTTACTAGAGAATTTAGTACTCAGCCTTTTAATTTTGATGGTGCCCCTGCTTTTGCCGGATCTTATGAGATGGTAATGGCTACAGGTGTGGGAAATGATGAATCTCCCAAGCCTGTAGTTAATCATTCTTTCTCTGATGATGGTGTTAACTTTATTCCTACCATTAATAGAAGTATGGGAGAAAAAGGGAAATTTGGTCATCGTGTTGAATGGCGCAGAATGTCTAGGCTTCCGCGTGACAGGGTAATGAAGTTCCAAACACATGAACCTGTAGAGACTTCCTTTTATCGTTTAGAAGCAGAGGTATCAGCGGGTGCCTAGAGTATTGCAGAGAAACGAAGCTTGGCTAAATAAAGATCTTACACCGACAGAGCGATTTGCAGCGGCTATAGAAGAGATTATAAAAGAGATAAACGAAATGACGACTAATGCTAATTTATTTCTAGGTACTCAATCGGTCATTACTCCGGTTAAAGTTTACACTTCTCCTGAGTCCTCGCAAGGGGGCAAAGGCACAGCTATTACTCAGTTTATGGCTACAGACCCAGCGGGAGCCGCTACATATAGTGTTTATATTGGAACAAGTGCCACAGCCAGTAATAAGGTTATATCTAGTAGAACAGCCGCAATTGATGGCGATAGCCCAACTTCTATTCTAAATGCCTTGGTTATGCCGGGAGATTCTATATTTGTAGAAGCGAGCGCAGCAAACACCATAGTATTTAATATTTCAGGTATCGAAAGACGATGATATTAGAAATTACCCAAGACACTAACTTAATCAGGGATATTATGACTAATGAGGAGATTTGGGAGAAAATAAGAGAAGATGGCTATTCAAGAGAGAATTTTAACCCTGTTATACCCGCTAACGTCACTATACTAGCGGCACGCACACAAAAAGTGATAGGATTACATAGGTTTACACAGCATAAGGATAGAGTTTTATTCCATCCAGTGCTATTGAAACAATATCGGAAAGAATTCGGGCGACAGTTTTTTGATAAGGGGCTTGATTGGTTTTTCGGTAATACAGATTTTAACGCATTAGAAGCAGAAATACCGGCAACGCATAAGGCCACTATAAATTTAGCCAAGCATCTAAATTTTAAAGAAATAGGCACCATAGAGAATGGTGTTAAGAAAGATAATAAAACTATTGATTTAAAAGTACTGAGGTTAGAGAAATGGGCGGCGTAAGCGATATTGTAGGAAGCGTGACGGGCGGGCTACTAGGAACGGGTTTCGAGACAGTCGCGCCGACAGCGGTTCCCGAGTCATTCGGTGGACAAGCACTTGGCGAAGCAATTGGTCAAGGTGCAGAGATTCAAGGCCAATCAATTCAAGATGCCATTGCGCAACAGCAAGCATCACTTGGTCAGGCTGGAGAATTATTTGGCCAAACAGCAGGTCAGTTTGATCCATTTATCCAAGGCGGTGGCGCAGCTTCTCAACAACAAGCAGCCCTATCAGGCGCATTAGGTCCTCAAGCACAACAGCAAGCCTTTACTCAATTTCAAGCCTCACCCGGCCAACAGTACCTACAACAGCAGGGAGAACGTGCATTATTGAGAAATAGGGCAGCTACTGGCGATTTGGGCGGTGGTCGTACTCAACAGGCTTTACAGCAGCAAGGTATCGGATTTGCTCAGCAAGATTTCGGTAATCAATTCGCTAGATTAGGTCAAGTAGCAGGTCGGGGTCTAGGTGCTACACAGGCTCTAGGCGGATTAAGGCAGGGCTTTGCTCAACAAGGTTTAGGGGCTGGTCAGAATATTGGTAACTTACAAGTTCAAGGTGGTCAAGTGGCGGCTGGTGGTTTAACAGGTGAGGCTGAAGCATTAAGGCAAGAGAAAATACAGCAGTTTAACGCAGCTAATATAGCTAGAGGTCAGGAAGTGCAGAATCTGCAAGCTCAACAGGCCGCTCAGGCTGGAGGGATAGAGAACTTAATAGGTCTAGGCTCATTCGGTATGAGCTACGGACTTGGCGGAAAGACAGCGGCTCTTGATTTCTTGAAAGGAAACGAATAATGACTACTCCAAATATATTAGGCTCAATACAACAAGGCTTGGGCACTCGCGCCCAGCTCGAGCAATTGGGCGCCATTAGAGACAATAGAGAACAAGCAAGACTCGCCGCTAAACAGCAGGAATTAATAGGCGGCTTGCGAATAAAGTCTCTTGGATTGGGTGGAGAAACACCGGCTCAACAACAAGAGGCTAGATTAGAGCTATTATCTGCTAACCCTGCGGC
>SMUY01283023.1_pt1 | contig 10189 bp, 6 predicted proteins | sample 2456441 | NCBI WGS metagenome assembly SMUY01 (sample SAMN11095931, study PRJNA526329) | marine sediment metagenome | biome: Marine sediment; feature: Surficial sediment; material: Deep marine sediment; isolation source: Hadal surficial sediment | place: Pacific Ocean | collected 2014-11 | depth 0-1...
GCTCCGGCAAATCCACCATAGCCATGACCATCGCCGGATTGTTGCCACCGAGCGCCGGTCGGATTCGCTATGGGGAGCAGGATCTCACGTCCGTAGTCGAACGCCGTCCGACTGAGATGCGCCGCAAGATCCAGATTGTCTTTCAACACCCCGAAGCTTCCCTCAACCCGCGCCATACCACCAAGCAGATTCTCGATGCCCCTCTGCGACTTTATTTCAAGACCGACCGAGAACAGCGCCTGGAGCGCTCCGCCTCGCTGCTCGAAGAGGTGCGGCTCACCCCACGATATCTGGAATGGTATCCTGGCCAACTATCCGGTGGCGAAAAACAGCGGGTTGCCATCGCGCGTGCCTTTGCCGCCGAGCCGGAATTGGTGCTGTGTGACGAAGTGACCTCCGCGCTCGATGTTTCGGTTCAGGCTGCCGTCCTGGATCTGTTGGCCGAACTCCAGGCCGATCGGGGCGTGTCCTACCTCTTCATCTCGCACAATCTGGCAATTGTCCGCGCCATCGCCGATCGAGTGGTCGTACTGTATCAGGGGCGGATGTGCGAGGTAGGGCCGGTCGAGCAGATTTACGCGCCGCCCTATCATCCCTACACCGAGACGTTGCTGGCAGCGGCGCCGGAGCCCGTCCCGGGCGCGCGGGCGCGCCTGCTCGCCAAGGACGTGCAAGAGGCGGAACCACCGGCACGCGGTTGCTGTTTCCAGCGACGCTGTCCACGCCGGGTAGGGTCTATCTGCGACGAAGAGACGCCCCCCTGGCGGGTTGCGGCTGAGGGGCACGTCATTAGCTGCCATATCCCGCTTGATGAACTTCGGGAGTCACAAGTGGATCTCACTAGCACATTCAGCGCCGCAGCACACCCGGTTGTGGTTGATGGTCCGTAATTTGGCGCGCGACGTTGCCGCTCAATAAACATGAGCTCCGACATAGATCCCAGGCTGCAACCATCAGCATGAATCCCCCCGCTACGCAGCGCCCGGCTGCGGGCACTGTATGACTCGCCTTGATCTTGAAATCCCCTGGGCCAGCTAGATGGGATAGGATCGGGACGAACACCTGGGCGCCGATGGCGCGCCCACTGCCGGGGCTGGTGGACGTGGCGCACACGACTGGCTTGTGCGCTGTGCGTTTTTCCACAACAACGAGGACTTCTCTATGTCACAGCCCCTATCCCTTTTGAAAGTGCTCAATCCGCAAGCCGGCTGGTATCGCGGCGACTTCCACGCGCACACCAACTACTCGGATGGAGTACACACACCGGCCCAATTAGTTGAGGTGGCGATCGCCGAAGGGCTCGATTTCTTCGCCGTCACAGACCACAACACCATTGACTCCTTCTCCAAATTCGGCGATGACCCAACCACTCTAATTATCCCTGGCTTAGAGGTCACCCTCAAGGAGGGGCATTTCAATGTCTTTGGCATGGAAGGTCGGCTCGACTGGATGGAGCACATCTGCACCGGCCAGGACACACCCGAATTGACAGGCATTTATGGGACGACAACCGCGCTGATGAAGCGCGGCTCCTCGCAGGGGCTGCTCAATTCGATCAACCATCCGCTCATGCCTTGGGAGCCCCCCCTAGAGTGGCGCGACAGGGCGACCGACCTGCGTTATCTGGACTGCCTTGAGATTTGGAACGACCCCAGTTGGCCGGAAAACGATCACGCCAACCCCAAGGCAGTGGCCTTGTGGACAGATTGGCTCAATGCCGGCTATCGGATAACTGCAATTGGCGGCAGCGATTATCATCAGCCGGCACCCGAGCCGGGTCAGGACAAGCCACCCGAACGCCTGGGATTGCCCAGCACTTATGTGTATGCGGAGCAACTCTCCGGCGCCGCGATTCTGGAGGGACTGCGGCGGCGGCGCGCGTACGTAAGCGTGGGCGCGCGGGTGACCTTTCAGGCACAAGCCGACGGCACAACGTATGAGATTGGGGCTGACCTGGGGGAACTGAGTGGAGCCATCGATTTCAAGGCTACGGTCACAGACTGCCCCTCGTCGGGCCGCGCCCAGATCGTAAGAAACGGCCAGGTCGTCTCTGAAACGCCGATTGAGGGCGGCCAGGCTGTCTTGCGGTGGAGAAACGATGCCGACCCGGCCCGCTCGGACTGGTGTCGACTCGATGTGTTCGGCGAAGAGGGCCAGATGATGGCCATCACCAACCCCATTTACGTTGGCCCCCGGCGCAGGCCTGTTTCTCACAGCTACGGGGATTTTGCAAGCGCGCCTAGCGGTAAGCAATCGTAGTTAATGCCTCCCGTGACACAACGTCTCACACCGTAGCTGGCGGCGGTCGCCCCACAGCATGGATCCTCTTCGACAAACACGGCACGCTGCGACTGGTGGGGTTCGACGGCGTGCTAAGTATCGAGTACGAAGACAGGTTAAATCAAAGACTATCTGAGGCGCTTCAGAGGAACGTAGGGTGACGGCTGTGGAAACCATCAACATTGGGCTCATCGGGACGGGCTTCATGGGCAAGGGCCACGCGATGGCCTATGAGATGGTGCCGAAGATTTTTCGCCCTGCCCCTGCCTTCCCGAAGCTCGTGGTGGTGGGGGATGTTACGGAGGATCTGGCTCGGAGAGGAGCCCGCGATTTCGGGGCTGAGAAATGGGTCGTCGGCTGGGAGCAGGTCGTTGCCGATGAGGGCGTAGACTTGGTTGACATCACCACGCCGAATAATCTACACAAGGAAATTGCTCTGGCGGCGGCAAAGGCTGGAAAACACATCTATTGTGAGAAGCCGCTGGCCCTTAATGGAAGAGATGCCAAGCAGATGTACGAAGCGGCTGCGAGGGCTGGGGTCACAACCATGGTGGGCTTCAACTACATCAAGAACCCAGTCGCGTTGCTGGCTAAAGAAATGATCGAGGCAGGCGAGCTTGGGGAGATTTACCATTTTCGGGGCTCTTTTCACCAAGACGTTCTCGCCGATCCGAATGCGCCCTTCTCTTGGCGTTTTGATCGTCTCATCGCGGGTTCCGGCGCACTGGGTGATCTTGGGGCGCATGTGATTGAATTTGCGCGGTTCTTGGTGGGTGATTTCGAACGTGTGTGCGGATTAGCCAAGACGTTCATCAAAGAGCGCCCGCTGGCGGCAGGAAGCTATGGCTACCGAAGCAAAGCCATCTCGGAGGGATCCAAGCGTACCGTGGAGAATGAAGATTCCATCCATTTTCTGATCGAGTTTAAAGATGGAGCCACAGGCACGATCGAAGCCAGCCGCATCGCAATGGGCCGGAAGGTTTTCATGGCCTATGAAGTCAACGGCAGCAAGGGTTCTCTGCATTTCGTACACGAACGCATGAACGAACTCAAGGTCTACCTTTCCACGGACCCAACGGGTCGGCAGGGCTTCAAGACCATCTTGGCGGGTCCCGAGCACCCTTATTACGGCTCATTCTGGCCCGTGGCGGGGATTGGCCTGGGCTACGAAGACATGAAAATCATCGAGGTCTATGAACTGCTCGACGCATTGGCTAATAACGAGCCGACCTACCCTGACTTTAAGGAAGGTTGGAAAGTGTGCCAGGTCATCGACGCGGTGCTCCTTTCGGTGGAAGAGGGCCGCTGGGTATCCGTGGACGAGATCTAGGCCATCCGAGTCCGCGGCGTAGTTTATGCGCTAATCTGCGCTCGCTCCTGCTATTGCTATGAAACTCGGGCGCGGCGCTCCAGCCCTGATCCTGAATGAGGTCCGCGTGAGACGAAGAGAGCGAAAGGAGAGTGACGCCGCGTGATAAGGTTCTGCCAATTCGGTGTCGGCTTGATCGGCTCCGTTCATGCGGCCAATATCGCCGAGAACCCCAAAACTATACGGCGGAGGGTTCCCGACAGGAGGGTACCTTCGACTCCTGGCTAGACCGATTTCTCGGTTCCTATAGAGTGGAGCTGGATCACTTCATCGATGCGATCGAAGCCGGCACAAAGCCGATGGTTACTGAACAGGATGGTCGGATGGCGCTCGTGCTGGGAGACGCCGCGCTGAGATCTTATGAGACGGGCTCGCCGGTCAGAATCTGAAGGGGAGCACCAGCGCCTAAAGTGAACTGGATAGGCACAACGCGGGGAGAGAACCCATGCCTGGAGGCGATCCCAGGGCTCAAACGCTCGTTCGGAGGGGTGTCACGGACATCCACTGGGAGGGAATGTCATGAGTGAGCGGGGTGGGCGTCGGCTCCGCCTGGGGATGGTGGGAGGAGGTCGCGGCTCGTTTATCGGCGCGACTCACCGCATCGCCGCCCGCCTCGATGACCGCTACGAGCTGGTTGCCGGAGCGCTTTCTTCAGACCCGGATCGGGCCAAGGCTTCGGCCCACGAGCTTCTGATCCCGCGAGATCGTGGCTACGGCAGCTACGAGGAAATGGTGCAGGCTGAAGCGGAGCGCGCGGATGGCATCGAGCTGGTCAGCGTTGTTACGCCCAACGACAGCCATCATGCCATCTGCCGCGCGTTTCTCGACCGCGGCTTCGACGTCATCTGTGACAAGCCCTTGACGACGAACCTTGAAGACGCCCTCGATCTGGTGGCGACGGTCCGCGAGACTGGGCTCATCTTCGGCATAACCTACAATTACACCGGCTACCCTATGGTGCGCCACGCTCGGACGATGGTGGAGCAGGGACAACTTGGCCAGATTCGATTGGTGCAGGTCGAATTCGCCTCGGGCTGGATGTCCACGCTGTTGGAGCAGACCGGCCACAAGCAGGCGGCTTGGCGCACGGACCCGGCACGGGCCGGGCCTTCCTTCGCAGTCGGCGACATCGGCACCCATGCCCATCACCTGGCTGCCTTCGTTACGGGCCTTGAGCTGGCGGAACTATCCGCCGACCTCAGCGTGATGGTGCCGGGCCGGCGGCTGGATGACAACGCCCACATCTTGCTCCGCTACACGAATGGTGCACGTGGCATGCTGTGGGCAAGCACGATCGCGGTGGGCAGTGAACATGGCCTTCGCATCAGGGTCTATGGCGACCAAGGCGGTCTGGCCTGGGAGCAGGAGAACCCCAACCACCTGAAATTCTCTCCCCTGGATGGGCCGACACAGACCCTCGGGCGTGGAAGCGAAGGGCTCTCAGCGGAGGCGGCTCGGGCGACGCGGGTCAGTTTGGGCCATCCGGAAGGGTTCTTCGAAGCTTTTGCCAACCTTTACTCGGATATGGCGGACGCGATCGTCGCGCGGCGTGCTGGGACCCCGGCCAACTCGCCGGCCCTTCAGCTTCCGACAGTGGAAGACGGGGCGCGAGGCGTGAAATTCGTGGAGGCCGCGCTGGAATCGAGCGCCAAGAACGGCGCCTGGGTCGACGCCACGTTACCTTTTTGAACGCAGCCTTCAGAGGTCGCATGTCCCGACAAATGGGAGGAACCCAAGGCTTCATATGGGGCGCGGGATCGATTCCCTTGCGCAGAATTTGTTCTCGTCGGGTTGCTCCAGGAATGGAAATAACAGTCGCCTCCCGTGGGTCCGACATTTGTAGGCCGGCGTCCCACTTTAGTCGGGTTGTGTTGGCATTTTCGACCTTGCCCCTCTATTGAATCAGAACCTTGAGTCGACTCCAACCTGGCAATGCAGGGGCACACCCTTGTTGGAGTAGGCGAATCTCCCGAGGTAACCATGGCCGAAGCTCTGTCACTTTCGAAGGTGTTCAATACACAAGCGGGCTGGTATCGTGGTGACTTCCATGCTCACACCAACTATTCGGATGGGGAGCATACGCCCGACGAATTGGTCGAAGTGGCACGGGCTGAGGGGCTGGATTTCATCGTCGTAACCGATCACAACACGATCAGCGCCTTCGTTAAATTCGGCGACCAGCGGGAGGTCTTGGTGATCCCCGGCATGGAAGTTACCTTCCGCGACGGCCACTTCAATGTCTTCGGCGTGGAGGGGTGGTCCGAGTGGATGGAGGGCTTTGTCCATGATAGGGACATAGGCGAGCGGCCGGGCCGGGCGCCCTCGGATATCCTGCGACAGACTTCAGCCCTGGGCTTGTTGAATTCTCTCAACCATCCCCTGCTCGAGCCGTGGGAGTGGAGGGATGGAGCAGCGGAAATGGGGGATGTTCACTGCGTTGAGGTTTGGAATGACCCAAGCTGGCCCGATAACCTAGAGGCGAACCCCAAGGCCTTGAAGCTGTGGACGAAATGGCTGAACGCCGGATGCCGGGTTACCGCAATTGGGGGTAGCGATTACCACCGCCCCGAACCGAAGCCGGGTGAAGACAAGCCCCCCGAACGGCTTGGGTTGCCCAGCACTTATGTGTATGCGCAGCAACTCTCCGGTGCCGCGATTCTAGAGGGACTGCGGCGTCACCGGGCCTACATAAGCATGGGTGCCCGGGCGAGCCTGCAGGCGCAGACCAACGGAAAGTCCTATGAAATAGGCGACGACCTTGGGGAATGGAGTGGAGCAATCGATTTCAAGGCTACTGTCACAGACTGCCGCTCGTCGGGCCGCGCTCAGATCGTAAGTAACGGCCACGTCGTCGCCGAGGCACCGATTGAGGGCGGCCAGGCTGTCTTGCGGTGGAGGACCAATACCGACCCGGCCCGCTCGGACTGGGTTCGACTCGATGTGTTTGGCGGTGAGGGCCAAATGCTGGCCATCACCAACCCCATCTACGCCGGCACACAACCAACACCGGCGATGCAGAAATTCGGCGATTTCGTCAGCTTGAGATAGGCATGAGGCGACATACGACTTTGAGTTCACAGCAAGCAAGGGCACGGACCTCGTTAGGCGCCATTGACCGTTGAATAGCAGCCCGGCAAGCTTCTCTGCAGCTGCGTTTGGCCGAAGTACCCCTTTATTCCACTTCTGGTTTCGGAGCGTTGGGTGACGAATCTAGCTCCTGGCAGTATCAGGGCGCCGGTCGAACGCGGCAAGGGGAGAACAGGCTGGACGATGGCGATGGTCGCAACAATCGCCTTTAGCACTTCAGCGCCGGTCGCCAAGGTCGCCTTCTCAATGGGGCTAGATCCAACAAGCCTGTTGACTGTGAGATGGTTGATGGCTACCTTACTGCTCTCAGGCACCATCGCCGTCTCTTCCCCGAGCCGTTTGCGTCCGGAGCCAAAGGCGGTGTTGATGTTAGGGGCGGCGGGTTTGGCATTCGGAGTGACGTCGCTGTCCTTTTTCTGGTCCCTCACTCGAATCGACGTCTCAATAGCTTCTATGATCTTCTCCCTCTATCCACTGGTCGTATTGGGGCTGCTAGCGCTGCAGGGCGAGAAGTTCACGCATCGCAATACGATTCGGCTGGCGCTTGGACTGGGGGGAGTGTATCTGCTGATCGGACCCGGCGGGCAGGTGGACTTGCTTGGCGCCCTACTGGTGCTCTTCTCGTGCTGCACTTTCTCCGTCTATCTTGTCATGATGCAGTTATATTTGCGTGATTATGAGGCGCGAACTGTGACCCTATACGTTGTGGGCACGATGTCGCTATTTACGCTTGGATGGTGGCTGGTACAAGGCGCGCAATGGAGCGACCCGGGTTGGCAAGGCTGGCTGGCGATCGGGGTACTGGTGCTGGTGGGCACCTACCTTGCCCAGCTGGCGTTGTTCGCTGCGGTGCGCAGCATCGGCAGCGCGCAGATGGCCCTGCTAGGTCCGTTGGAAACCTTGCTTACAGTGATATGGTCGTTGTTGTTCTTGCAGGAGCGCCTCAGCGTGGTTCAGTGGGCTGGGGGCGGGTTGATCTTGTTCGGGGCGGTCTTGGCCGGGCAGCGTATTCATCGAATTCGGTGGCGGCCGCGATTGAGGCTGTGACCCGTGGGGGTATCCCGTGCAGCGGGGAGGATGCGGGGCAGGCGTCAGGGCATCAGCCTAAGGCGTGGGCTGCAGTTGCCAAGTTTGACATCTTGGCGACGGCGGTCTCCCGGTCGAGCATGCCCAGGCCGCAGTCCGGGGCAGCGATCAACCGTTGAGCGTCGATGTGCTCCAGCGCCTGCTCGCTGGGGACGCCAAACCCGGCGGCGGTTTAGTCAGTCATGTGGACGCTCTCCGTTGGCGCTGACGGCTTGCCCACGGCTGTTCGGTAGGCCCCCCCGCCGGAGTAGCTAGGCTAATCGTGCTGCGTGCCGTCGGGCATGATTGCGCCCTTGAGCGACGTGGCGCTTGCTAATTGCTCCTCGGTGACCTCGGCCCGGCTCAGGTTGGCGTCGCTCAGGTCGGCCCCGCTCAGGTCGGCCCCGCTCAGGTCGGCATTGAACAGGTCAGCCCCGATCATGGAAGCCCCGCTCAGGGAAGCCCCGCTCAGGTCGGCCCCGAACAAGTCGGCGAAGATCAGGTCGGCCCCGCTCAGGTCGGCGTCGCGCAGGTCGGCCCGGCTCAGGTCGGCGAGCCTCAGGTCGGCGCCGCGCAGGTCGGCCCCGCGCAGGTCGGCACCGCCTAGGCTAACGAGTGCCTCGCCCCTGATTAGGTCTAACTGGCTTAGGAACCTCAGCAGCAGCCCTTTCCGTTTCCCATCCAACTCGCGCACTACCGTCAGCGTGCGCGCCCGCGCTACAGCCCGCACCTGAGCTCCCTCCTCCGAAGTGCGCAGCCCATTGTCAAGCAACAGTTCCGTCACGCCGTCCATGTACTCCCGCAATACAGCTTCCTGTTGACGATCTTTCTCAATCTCGAGCTCGATCCCACGCTGCGTCGAACTGATCCAGAATGCAGCCCCGGCCAGCACAATTGGAAGCATAAGAAGCCGCATCCAGTCCCAAAGAGTCTTCCCACCGAAGCCTGTCCGGGTCCAAAATCGTCCCAGGACTCGCTGGATAGCCTGCCGCCTGCTCATGGGTGTCTACCTTGCTTTCTCAACCCGTTTGATCATTGGCCAGCCTCCAATAGGAAGGAACAGCAGTACAAACGAGACACACGCCCAGATGGGAAAGGCATTGAGTGGCGCATACTCAAAGCGTATTTTATGTTAACGTCTTGGTCAATGGTGTAATTTCTGTACACTTCCTCAGCTTTGACCCGGACAATTCAACTGTCGCTCATAGAGCCCATGGAACCTAAAAAAAAACGGACAATCCCATAGATGGCTGCCACGATCCACGCCTTTTTGCCGGCTACGTGCCATAAGGATTTTGGCATTTTGTTCATGTCGCCTCTCATCAACCTCTCCCGATCCAGCGGATCAATGATCTGGGTCATTCCCCCCGCCGCGTCGACTTTCGGCTGGCGCTCGGGTTGGGGGCGGGTAGATCTTGTTCGGGGCGGTCTTGGCCGGGCAGCGCCTGCATCGAATTCGGTGGCGGCTGCGATTGAGGCTGTGACCCGTGGGCGTGATCCTGAGTAGCCCGGAGGATGCGGGGCAGGGGTTAGGGCATCAGCCTAAGGCGTGGGCTGCAGTTGCCAAGTTTGACATCTTGGCGACGGCGGTCTCCCGGTCAAGCATGCCCAGGCCGCAGTCTGGGGCAGCGATCAGCCGCTGAGCGTCGATGTGCTCCAGCGCCTGCGCGAGCCGGGAGCTTATCTCTTCCACCGGCTCCACTCTGGAGCGTGCGATTGCGATCACGCCGAAGATAACTTGGGTATCGGTGAAATGCTCAAGCAGGGATAGGTCGTTGTGGCGGTGAGCGTCTTCGATCGAAACGGCTTGAATGCTGGACTCGTCCAGCGTGGGAGCCAGGCTGAAATAGGCATTCGGGTCTGCCTTCGGATAGGCTTCGTTGTCTAACATATCGGGGTACCCGCAGCACATGTGCATGCTGCGCGTGACGCTCGGGGGCGCGCCATGAAAACAGCGTTCTAAGTTTTCGATCCCGAAAGCTAGGGCCTTCTCCGGTTCTCGGGCGAAAACCGGCTCGTCCACCTGGATCCAAGTGCAGCCGGCTTTGGCCAGGGCTAGAATCTCGTGGTTGATGGCGTCTGCCAAGGCAGCACCCAGCAGCCTCTCATCCTGGTAGTAGGCATCGGCTACCGTATCTGCGATCGTTAGGGGTCCGGGTAGGGTGATCTTGACCGGCCGGTCTGTTGCCGACTGAGCGGCCTGCCAGTCTCTGGGCAAGAAATGGCCGCGCGGCTTAATTGGGCCCACGATGGTAGGCACCTCGGCCTCCCAGGTTCCCGCGCGCATCACTTTCTTGGTGAGCTGAGAGAAATCGATTCCGTCCAGCTCTCGGCAGTGATAATAGATGTAATTTTCTCGCCGGACCTCCCCGTCGGTCGGGATATCAA
>SMUY01241155.1_pt1 | contig 10188 bp, 4 predicted proteins | sample 2456441 | NCBI WGS metagenome assembly SMUY01 (sample SAMN11095931, study PRJNA526329) | marine sediment metagenome | biome: Marine sediment; feature: Surficial sediment; material: Deep marine sediment; isolation source: Hadal surficial sediment | place: Pacific Ocean | collected 2014-11 | depth 0-1...
CTCCACGATGGGACCTGGGGTGTCGATCGACCCCGGTGATCTGATACCGAAGTAGCGACCCATGGCTATCAGCAGAGCACAGAAAGAACAAAGCGTGGAGGAGCTGCGGGCCGAGCTCGCCGAGATCCAGCACGCGATCCTGGTCGACTTCAAGGGGCTCAACGTTGCCGGCGCGAGCGACCTTCGGCGCAAGCTACGCGCCGAGGAAGCGCAGTTCAAGGTGGTGAAGAACTCGATCGTGGAGCGTGCCATCGGGGATCTGCCGCTCGCCGAGCTGAAGCATCTTCTTGTCGGCCAGACGGCAATCGCCTACACCGAGGGCGACGTGGTCGGCCTCGCCAAGACCCTGAGCGAGTTTGCCAAGGAATTCGAAACGCCGAAGTTCAAGGGCGGCATCGTCGACGGTGTGCCGATCTCCGCCGAGGAGTTCGAGCAGCTCGCCAAGCTGCCGCCGCGCGAGGAGCTGATCGGCAAGGCCTTGTACCTGATGAACTACCCGATCACGGGCTTTGTGACCGCGCTCAGCGGCATCTTGCGGAGCGTCGTTACGGTGCTGGACCAGATCCGCGAGAAGAAGGACGAGGCGGGCGAGGCGGAAACCGTGAACGCGGCCGCGGTGCCCGCCGACGCTCGAGAGGCCACCGACGAAGCGCCCGCTGAGGATGTTGCCGAGGTTCAGGAGACCACCGAAGAGGCGCCGGCCGAGGACGCTGCCGAGGTTCAGGAGACCACCCAGGTCGAGGAAGCCGCGGCAGCCGAAGAGATCCAGGAAGTTGCCGAGGAGTCGGCGGGGACCGAAGAAGGAGCACCCGCCGACGACCCCGTGTCCGACGAAGCTGCGGCCCAAGAAGAAGAATAGCCAACAACACGAATAACGAGTGACGGCAGCCTGACGGAACGTCAGCAGCCGACGCAAAAAGACGGAGGAAGCCGTGGCAAAGGCGAAAGTTTCGACCGAGGATCTGATCGAGCACATTGAGGGTATGTCGGTCCTCGAACTGGCCAACCTGGTCAAGGAGCTCGAGGAAAAATTTGGTGTCAGCGCCCAGGCCATGGCCGCGCCCATGATGGTCGCGGGTGCCGGCGGTGGTGCCGCTGAAGAAGAAGAGCAGACCGACTTCGACGTCGTTCTGACCTCTTTCGGCGAGAAGAAGATCAACGTCATCAAGGTGGTCCGCGAGGTTACCAGCCTCGGTCTCAAGGAGGCCAAGGACCTTGTAGACAATCTGCCCAACCCTGTCAAAGAGGGGATCGACAAGGACGAGGCCGACGAGCTGGCCAAGAAATTTGAGGACGCCGGCGCCGAGGTCGAGGTCAAGTAGACAAGCTGCCTTGCAGACCCAGACACCACGTCAGCTTTCTCGGGTACCGCGCGGCGGCGCTCGAGGGACCAGAATGTCCCAGATTTTATCGATAGCGGATAGCCCCGCCAAGGAGTCTTGTACCCATGGCTGATACCTCACTGATGCCCCTGCGCGAGCGGGTGAGCTTCGGCAAGATCCCTGCTGCAATCGAGTTGCCGAACCTCATCGAGGTGCAGCGGAAGTCCTACGACCGCTTTCTGCAGATGAGGGTCCCCGCCGACCAGCGGGAGGAACTCGGCTTGCAGGAAGTCTTCCGCACCATCTTTCCGATCAGCGACTTCCGGGAGACCGCCACCCTCGAGTTCGTCGAGTATTCGATCGGCGAATGGGAGTGGCCGTTCGACGAAGAGGAGTGCCAGAGCCGCGGTATGACCTACGCGGTGGCGCTGCGGGTGACGATCCGCCTGGTCGTTTGGGACAAGGATCCCGAAACCGGCGCCAAGACGATCCGCGACATCAAGGAGCAAGAGGTCTACCTCGGTGACATCCCCCTGATGACGGCGCGCGGCACGTTCATCATCAACGGCACCGAACGCGTCATCGTGTCGCAGTTGCACCGCTCGCCGGGAATCTTCTTTCATCCCGGCAGCGGCCGTGTGCTCTTTATCGCCCAGGTGATTCCGTATCGTGGCTCGTGGGTCGAGTTCGAGCTCGACAGCCGCGATCTCGTGCAGGTTCGCATCGACCGGCGCCGCAAGTTCCCCGCCACGGTCTTTCTGAAGGCGCTCGGCCTGGAGACCTCCGAGGACGTTTTGCGCGCCTTCTACCGCCCGGTGGAGTTGAAGGTGAAGGGTGGGTTGAGCATTCCCCTCGAGGAGGGGCTCATCGGTCGCAGCTTCTCCAACGCGCTGGAGGGAATCAAGGGTAAGAATCGCGGCAAGGAGATCCTCGCCCCCGGAAGCAAGCTGACGCGCGGCTCGCTCCGGCGCCTCGGTGAAGGCGGCGTCACGAAGATCGATCTGGAGGTCGCCGACCTCGAGGGCGCCTACACGTTGCACGATATCGCCGACCCCGAGACCGGCGAGGTGATTGTCGAGGCGAACGAAGAAATCACCCCCAGTGTGGTCGATCGTTTCGCTGAGGCGAAGGCCACCAAGGTGGAGATTTTCTTCCCGGAGGCCAACCCCGGCGGCATCGTGATCAGCAGCACGCTGCGCAAGGACAACGTCTCGAGCCGCAAGGAGGCGTTGGTCGAGATCTACCGCAAGATGCGCCCCGGCGATCCGCCGACGGCGGAGAGCTCGCGCAATCTGTTTTCCAATATGTTCCAGAATTCACAGCGCTACGACTTCTCGCGGGTCGGTCGGCTGAAGTTCAACCTCAAGCTCGATGGCGACAAGGATCTCGACGACCGTCTGCTCGATGCCGACGACTTCGTCGACGTGGTGCGCTACCTGCTGTCGATCCCCGACGATCCGCGCAAGGTCGACGACATCGACCACCTGGGGAACCGCCGTGTGCGCTCCGTTGGTGAGCTGCTCGAGAACCAGTTTCGCATCGGCCTGGTTCGGATGGAGCGCGCCGTGCGCGAGAAGATGAGCGTCCATCAGGAGATCGAGACGGCGATGCCGCACGATCTGATCAACGCCAAGCCGATCATGGCGGCGGTGCGCGAATTCTTCGGTTCGTCGCAGCTGTCGCAGTTCATGGACCAGACCAACCCGCTCTCCGAAGTTACCCACAAGCGGCGGCTTTCGGCCCTCGGCCCCGGTGGTCTTTCGCGCGAGCGCGCCGGCTTCGAAGTGCGGGATGTGCACCGGACTCACTACGGCCGTATCTGCCCGATCGAGACACCGGAGGGCCCGAACATCGGTCTGATCTCGTCGCTGGCCTGTTACGCCCGCATCAACGAGTTCGGCTTCATCGAGAGCCCCTACAGCAAGGTCGAGGACGCCAAGGTCCAGAGCCACGTCGTGATCACGGCGAAGGGCAGCACCCAGCTCAAGGTCGGGGACGTGCTCATGCTCGACGCGGTCGAGAAGGAAAACGCCCGCGTCGCCAAGCTGAAGAAAACGCCGGCGCAGTACGTTGCCGAGCCCTTCTTCCTCTCGGCGATCCAGGAAGACCGCGCCGTCATCGCGCAGGCGAACGCGCCGATCGACAGGAAAACCGGCAAGTTCCTGCGCGAGCGGGTCACGGCAAGAGTCGGCGGCGAGTTCAAGCTGGTGTCGGTTGAAGAGGTCGACTACATCGACGTGTCGCCGAAGCAGGTCGTTTCGGTGGCCGCGTCGCTGATCCCGTTTCTGGAAAACGACGACGCCAACCGCGCCCTGATGGGATCGAACATGCAGCGCCAGGCGGTTCCGCTATACAAGCCGGAGGCCCCCTTGGTAGGTACGGGGATGGAATTCGTCACCGCGCGCGACTCCGGCGCCGTAGTGATCTGTAGGCGGAGCGGCGTCATTGACTCCGTTGATTCCGAGCGCATCATCGTGCGCGCCGACAAGAGCAACGCAGAGGACGGCGACGCCGATATTTACCGCCTGGTCAAGTTCAAGCGCTCGAACCAAAACACATGCATCAACCAGAAGCCGCTTGTCCTCGAGGGCGATAAGGTCGCCGTCGGCCAGGTTCTCGCCGACGGACCTGCGACCGACAAGGGCGAGTTGGCCCTCGGCCGTAACGTGCTGGTGGCCTTCATGCCGTGGCGTGGCTACAACTTCGAGGATGCCATCCTGGTGTCCGAGGGCCTGGTGAAGAACGACGCGTTCACCTCGATCCACATCGAGGAGCTTTCCATCGAGGCGCGCGACACCAAGCTCGGCCCCGAGGAGATCACTCGCGACATTCCGAACGTCTCCGAGGAAGCGCTCAAGGACCTCGATGACAGCGGCGTCATTCGCATCGGTGCCGAAGTGAATCCCAGCAACATCCTTGTCGGCAAGGTCGCGCCCAAGGGCGAGACCCAGTTGACGCCCGAAGAGAAGCTGCTGCGCGCGATCTTCGGCGAGAAGGCCGGCGACGTGAAGGACGCCTCGCTGACCTGCCCGCCCGGCATCGAGGGTACGGTGGTCGACGTCAAGATCTTTACCCGCAAGGGCATCGACAAGGACCATCGTGCGATCGAGATCGAGGAAGCCGCGATCAAGGTAATGGAGCGCGACCTCGGCGATGAGATCCGCATCATCCGCCGTGGTCTGGCGGCCCTGGTCGCCAAGGCGGCGGTCGGCAAGAAGCTGGCGGCAGACCTGAAGGATGACGACAACGAGAAGCTGGCGGGCTCAGGCGACAGCCTGACCAAAGAGCTGCTGGAGTCGCTCCCGGTGGGCGTCTTTAGGCAGATTCGCCTGGCGAAGAACAACAGGAAGGCCGAGAAGGACATCCACGCCCTGGTCGCCGCAGCTGACGAGCGCGTCGAGGCGCTGCGCGCCAACGTCGAGGAGCGTAAGGAAGCCCGCCGTGGAGGTGACGAGCTGCCGCCCGGCGTTATCAAGAGCGTCAAGGTGTACATCGCCATGAAGCGCAAGCTGCAGGCGGGCGACAAGATGGCGGGGCGCCACGGCAACAAGGGCGTCATCTCCGAGATCATGCCCGAAGAGGACATGCCATACCTGCCCGACGGCACGCCCGTCGACATCGTATTGAATCCGCTCGGTGTCCCGTCGCGGATGAACGTCGGCCAGGTTCTCGAGACTCACCTCGGATGGGCCGCCCACGCACTCGGAATGCACTTCGCGACGCCGGTCTTCGACGGGGCTTCCGAGGCCGAGATCAAGGATTGCCTGCGCGAGGCGGGGCTACCGGAGCACGGCAAGACGATTCTGTACGACGGCATGACCGGCCTGCCATTCGAACAGGAAATCACCGTCGGTTACCTGTACATGCTCAAGCTCGCCCACCTGGTGGACGACAAGATCCACGCCCGCTCGATCGGCCCGTACTCGCTGATCACCCAGCAACCGTTGGGTGGCAAGGCACAGTTCGGTGGCCAGCGCTTCGGTGAGATGGAAGTGTGGGCGCTGGAGGCATACGGAGCCGCGCACACGCTACAGGAGTTACTCACCGTCAAGAGCGATGACGTGTACGGCCGCGCCAAGATCTTCGAGTCGATCGTCAAAGGCGAGGGCGGCATCGAGCCCGGCTTGCCGGAATCGTTCAACGTCCTGCTCAAGGAGTTGCAGGGGCTGGCGCTCGACGTCGAGTTGCGGCGCCGGCGCCGCAGCGACTCCGAAGTCGAGACCGCGGTGTAACTGATGACACTGAAAGAACACATGACGACTATGGGTTCCGTTGAGCGGACGAACGAAACGGCAGGGGGGGTAAGCCTGTGAGAAGCGCCCTGGGTCTCTTCGAGACGAAGCCAGTAAGCATTAACGAGTACGAGTCGATCCGTATCGGCCTCGCGTCGGCAGCGAAGATCCGGTCATGGTCGCACGGTGAGGTGACGAAGCCGGAAACGATCAACTATCGGACCTTCAAGCCGGAGCGCGACGGGCTGTTCTGCGCCAAGATCTTCGGTCCGGTGAACGACTGGGAGTGCCTGTGCGGCAAGTACAAGCGCATGAAGCACCGCGGTGTGATCTGCGATAAATGCGGCGTCGAGGTGACGCAGTCGAAGGTGCGGCGCGAGCGCATGGGCCACATCGAGCTCGCCTGTCCGGTGTCGCACGTGTGGTTTTTCAAGGGCCTGCCCTCGCGCATGGGACACCTTCTCGACATGACCATGCGCGACATGGAGCGGGTGCTGTACTACGAGGCCTACGTTGTCATCGATCCCGGCCCGACCGAGTTGAAGGAGCGCGAGCTCATCGGCGAGGAGCATTTCCGCGAGCTGCGCGCCGAATTCGGTGACTCGTTCCTGGCCATGATGGGCGGCGAGGCGGTCAAGGAGCTCCTCAAGCGCCTCGAGGTGGCGACGCTGGCTGTCGAGCTGCGCGTCAAGATGAAGGTCGAGACCTCGAAGCAGAACCGCACCAAGACCGCCAAGCGTCTCAAGGTCGTCGAGGCGTTTCTGAAGTCGGGCAACGAGCCGGAGTGGATGATCCTCGACGTGATTCCGATCATTCCACCCGAGCTGCGCCCGCTGGTGCCGCTCGATGGTGGCCGCTTCGCGACCTCCGACCTCAACGATCTGTACCGCCGGGTGATCAACCGCAACAATCGCCTCAAGAAGCTCATCGAGCTCAAGGCGCCTGATGTCATCGTCCGCAACGAGAAGCGCATGTTGCAGGAAGCGGTCGATTCACTGTTCGACAACGGCCGTCGCGGCCGCACCCTGCGGGGTGCCAACAACCGGCCGCTGAAGTCGCTTTCCGACACCCTGAAGGGCAAGCAGGGGCGTTTCCGCCAGAACCTGCTCGGCAAGCGCGTTGACTACTCGGGCCGTTCGGTCATCGTCGTCGGTCCGGAGCTGCGCCTCGACCAGTGTGGCCTGCCGAAGAAGATGGCGCTCGAGCTCTTCAAGCCGTTCATCTATCAGAAGCTCGAGGAGCGGGGAATGGTTGCCACCATCAAGGCGGCCAAGGAGATGGTCGAGCAGCACGATCCGGTGGTCTACGACATCCTCGAGGAGGTCGTCCAGGAGCACCCGATTTTGCTCAACCGCGCCCCGACGCTGCATCGCCTCGGTATCCAGGCGTTCCAGCCGATTCTGATCGAGGGCAAAGCCATCAAGATCCACCCGCTCGTCTGCACCGCGTTCAACGCCGACTTCGACGGTGACCAGATGGCGGTGCACGTGCCACTGTCGCCGCGCGCCCAGATCGAGGCGGAAGTCTTGATGAAGAGCACCACCAACCTGCTCTCGCCGGCCCACGGTCGGCCGATCACAATTCCGACCCAGGACATCGTTCTCGGCTGCTACTACCTGACCAAGGTACGCAAGAACGCGACGGGGCAGGGCCGTCTGTTCGCCGACATGGACGAGGTCGTTCTGGCGTTGGAGGCCACCGCGGTCGCCACCCAGACGGAGATTCGGTTGCGCTACACCGGCGAGTTCATCGACCTGATGAAAGCGCCGGACGACCAGGACGTCGTCCACGCCGAGGTGACCGAGTGCACCAACCAGATCATCGAAACGACGGTCGGACGGGTGCTCTTCAACATGGCGCTGCCCGAGTGCTTCCCGTTCATCAACGGCTTGCTGAAGAAACGCGGCCTCGGCCAGGTGGTCAACTACTGCTACATCCGCTTTGGCAACGAGCTGACCGTCGAGACGCTCGATGCGCTCAAGGACCTCGGCTTCACGTACGCGACGTTGGCCGGCTTCTCGATCGGCATCGACGACATGACCGTGCCGTTGGACAAGGAAGCTCTTGTCGCCGAGGCACGCCAGCAGGTCGTCGAGGTCGAGCAGCAGTACCTCGCGGGCGCGATCACCAACGGTGAGCGCTACAACAAGGTCATCGCCATCTGGTCGGATGTCACCGAGAAGGTCTCGGAAGCCATGTTCCGGCAGATGGAGGAAAGCGACCGCGAGGGTGCTCCGAACCCGATCTACAGCATGGCGGACTCGGGAGCACGAGGCTCGGCCCAGCAGATCCGGCAGCTCGCCGGGATGCGTGGGCTGATGGCCAAGCCGTCTGGCGAGATCATCGAGACGCCGATCACTGCCAATTTCCGCGAGGGCCTTACGGTCGCTCAGTACTTCATCTCTACCCACGGCGCCCGCAAGGGCCTGGCGGATACCGCTCTGAAGACCGCCGACTCGGGGTATCTGACCCGGCGTCTGGTTGACGTCGCGCAGGATGTCATCGTGACCACCGGGGACTGCGGCACACTCGACGGTATCTTCGTCGCGGCGATCGTCGAGAGCGGCGAGATTATCGAACCGTTGCGCGATCGTATCGTTGGTCGAGTTGCGCTCGACGACATCAAGGACCCGTTCACCGACGACATCCTCTGCGCGACCGGCGATGAGATCGACGTCGAGCTCGCGGCCGAGATCCAGGACTCCGGTCTCGAGAAGGTCAAGATCCGCTCGGTGCTTACCTGCGAGACGGTTCGAGGTGTGTGCCAGAAGTGCTACGGGCGCAGCCTGGCCTCCGGCACTCTGGTCGAGAAGGGTGAGGCCGTTGGTGTCATCGCGGCCCAGTCGATCGGCGAGCCGGGAACGCAACTGACGATGAGGACGTTCCACATCGGTGGTACGGCGTCCCGGGTCAGCGAGGAAAGCACCTTGGCGACCAAGAACGGCGGCACGATCGCCTTTCTGAAGCTCCGCACCGTCGCCGGCAGGAAGGGCGACCTCGTGGTCATGAACCGCAACGGCGCCATCGCGATCGAGGACGAGGACGGCAACATCCGCGAGCGCTATTCGGTCGTCTACGGCGCCCACCTCAAGGTCAAAGAGGGCGACAAGGTCGAGCCGGGTGCCGTGCTTGTCGAGTGGGACCCGTATTCGTTCGCGATCCTCACCGAAGAAGAAGGCATCGTCGACTACAAGGACCTGGTCCCCGGCGTGACGACCCACGAAGAGGTCGACGAGGTCACCGGGCTGTCGCACCTGGTGGTCATCGACTCACCCGAGGAGAAGCAGCCTCAAATGCAGATCCTCGACCAGGACGCGAAGCGCAAGAAGGCGTTGCGTGGCTACCACTTGCCTTCCGGCGCCCACATCACCGTCCCGGACGGCGCCCATGTGCACGCCGGCGATGTGCTCGCCAAGATACCGCGCGAGACCACCAAGACCACCGACATCACCGGCGGCTTGCCGCGTGTCGTCGAGCTCTTCGAGGCCCGCAAGCCGAAAGAGCCGGCCGTCATTACCGAGATCGACGGGGTGGTCCATTTCGGGGAGATCACGAAGGGCCTGCGCAAGGTCGTGGTCACCAACAAGGAAACCAGTGAGATCCGCGACTATTTGGTACCCCGCGGCACCCACGTCAACGTTCGCGAGGAGGATGAGGTGCGCGCCGGCGAGGCACTCGTCGACGGCCCCATCAACCCGCACGACATCCTCGACGTGCTCGGCGAGCGCGCCTTGCAGGAGTACCTGGTCAAGGAGATCCAGGAGGTCTACCGCTTGCAGGGTGTCACCATCAACGACAAGCACATCGAAGTCATCGTGCGTCAGATGATGCGTTGGGTGAAGGTCGAAGACGTCGGCGACACCGAGTTCTTGATCAACGAGCAGGTCGACCGCTTTCGCTTCCACGCCGAAAACGAGCGTGTCAGCAAGAAAAAGAGGACGCCGGCCACCGGCCGTCCGCTGTTGCTCGGCATCACCAAGGCCTCGTTGTCGACCGAGTCGTTCATCTCGGCGGCATCGTTCCAGGAGACCACCCGGGTGTTGACCGAGGCTGCGATCAGCGGTGCCGTCGACACCCTCCGCGGTCTGAAAGAAAACGTCATCATGGGACGCCTGATTCCGGCCGGCACGGGCTTCCGTGACTACAAGCGCGTGCGCCTGGTCGAGGAAGAGCCCGAGCGTCGCCGTCCGGCCGACATCTTGGCCGGTATGACGGAGGCCGCTGCCGAGGCCGATGCGGCGCAGGTCGTGACCGCAGAAGGCAAGAAGTCGTCGGCCGAAGCGTAGGCTGGCGAGAGTGGGTGCTCGCCGGCCGCCCGGCAAAGACGCGCCTCAGGGGCTGAAATAGACGAATAAGCGCGTTTTTCGCCCCTCCGGAACGTTGACTGAGCCCAAATCGCTGCTATAATTTTGCCAGCAATAGGGGGAGTTGTGTTCACGCTTCCCTGAATTTCATCCCTGCCATTCACATTCCCTGTCTTCGTATCTTCCAGCCCGGCAACGGGCTAGGGGTCTGTGTGTGTGGCGGGGGCTAATTTTTTCGGAGGCTGATTTGCCGACGATCAACCAGTTGGTTCGGAAGGGGAGGAAGCGGGCTGCTTCCAAAACCTCCAGCCCGGCACTGCAGAGGTCGCC
>SMUY01028067.1_pt1 | contig 10186 bp, 8 predicted proteins | sample 2456441 | NCBI WGS metagenome assembly SMUY01 (sample SAMN11095931, study PRJNA526329) | marine sediment metagenome | biome: Marine sediment; feature: Surficial sediment; material: Deep marine sediment; isolation source: Hadal surficial sediment | place: Pacific Ocean | collected 2014-11 | depth 0-1...
GGTCGGCTCAGGCTGGGAGTTGGAATTGGTTGGAACGAACCAGAGTACATCGCCCTCGGCCAAGATTTCCACAATCGAGGCCGGCGTATCGAGGAACAGATCGAGCTCATGCGGAGCTTGTGGACAAAACCGCTTGTGAATTTTTCCGGCCAATGGGCCACGGTCGAGGATTCCGGATTAAATCCACTCCCCGTCCAGCGCCCCATTCCGATTTGGTTCGGCGGTCACGCGGATGCCGTCATACGCCGGGCCGCCCGCATGGGCGACGGATGGATTCCCAATTACCCGACCGCCGAAGAGGCCCGTCCGCACTTCGATAAACTCGGAGAGTATCTCGAGCAGGCCGGGAGGTCCCCCAGCGAGTTCGGAATCGAGGTGCGGCTCCACTATCGGGACGGCGATCCTGAGAAACTGAACAGTTTGATACAGGACTGGCAAGCTGGCGGAGCGACCCATTTCGGCCTCAGCACCCTGCGCAGCCGGCTCGAAGGCCCCACGGAGCATCTGGAAGCGATGCGCGCCTTCGCCAGCGCACTGTTGACCTAGAAGTACGATGCCCTTCGATTCGATTGACGATCTCAAGACCGCGCTGCAGGACCAGCTGTATCTGGCGGATCGAGGGCTGGCCACGGCCATCTTCCTGTCGCTCAAGCTTAAGCGGCCGCTTTTCCTGGAAGGTGAGGCCGGCGTGGGAAAAACCGAAGTCGCCAAGGCCCTGGCCCGCGCTCTGGATACGGAATTGATCCGCCTCCAATGTTATGAGGGGCTGGATGTCCACCACGCGGTTTATGAATGGAATTACACGCGTCAGATGTTACACATCCGAATGCTGGAGGCGCGTGGCGAGCGGCCGGACGAGAAGGACTTATTTGGCAGCGAGTTCCTACTGCGTCGGCCGCTGCTGCAGGCCATCACGTGGGAGGGCGATCGCGCGCCCGTACTGTTGATTGATGAACTCGACCGCAGCGACGAGGAATTTGAGGCCTTCCTGCTCGAGATTCTCTCCGAATTTCAGGTGACCATCCCCGAGATAGGAACGATCCGCGCCGAGCGGGCGCCCATCGTGGTTATTACCTCCAATCGGACCCGCGAGGTGCACGATGCCTTGAAACGCCGCTGTCTCTATCACTGGATCGACTACCCTACTTTTCAGCGAGAATTCGACATACTGAGAATGAAGCTACCCGAGGCGCCCGAGCAACTGACGCGACAGGTCACCGCCTTCGTGCAAAAGGTGAGGGAAGCCGACCTATACAAGGTCCCCGGCGTGGCGGAGTCCCTGGATTGGGCGGAAGCACTTTGGACGCTGGACCAGGAGCAGCTCGATCCGGAAATTGTGGACGCCTCGCTCGGCGCACTGCTGAAGTATCAGGACGACGTGCTGAAGATCCGGGGTGCGGAGACGCGGGCGATCCTGGCAGAACTCTAAGTCAGTTCCACCTATGTCCTCCAAATGGACTGCCCGTCATCGCCACGGCTGCTGTCCTGGGCATCTTGATGAATTTGATCTTCGTGATCTTTGCTCCACCGGAGAGAGCCCAGATCGCAGAAACTTCCACGGCCGCAACAGACTGAAACTCCTCACAATATCGGAAGAGCCGGGCTCCCAACCCGGCTCTTTTGCGTTAAACGTCCCCGAATCGATTCTCCTACTCTCTAAACACTCATCTTACACACGGCTTACAGATTAACCGGAATGTAAGAGATCGGTGCAATAATCGGTCTAAGTAACAGGAGCAACCGGACAGGGAAGCCGGAAAGGAATTCAATATGGGTCTCGAAAACATCTTAGGATACGCGGTTTACTCAGTGTTGATCGCCGCCTTCGTCTGGGCGCTGGTGGACATGCTGATTCGTATCCACAAGCAGCCAAAGCGATCGCTCAGCGTGCTTCGATTGACATCCTATCCTTTCGTACCAGACGATGACACCCTCGAAGCTATGCGAGAAGAAGATCAAAGCTCTGGCCGCTTGCAGCCGGTCCCGGTTCGGGTCCGGAGCGATTACCGGTAGTCTGTCTGCTTCACACATGATCCCAGAGCGGCCTATTGGGGCCGCTCTTTTGATTCCTTGGAGCTGATCTTTCAGAGCTTGGAAAGTAAAAGGCCGTGGAGGGTCCGCCTTCAAGTGCGAGCCGCGACCCATCACTTCAGCGCGGAGACGGTGGCAAGAAATCCGGCCAGGGCATCCGCGCCAGAGGTGTGTCCGCGACGAAGCAGCTGGATAACTGCCTTGTCCCACTTTCCATTGGACGCCAGAGCCCGTATCAGGAGGTGCCAATCCTCCCCGGCTTCTCCCCGAGCGGCGGCCTTTAGCCACGCGCTGGAGATGGCGTTGGTGCGCGGGGCGGCCGCGCTCGCGATTGCCGTCCCCATCTGGCTCGCGCGCTGCTCGTCCAATCTCGACCAAAGCGCGTGGATCGCGCCCTGCAGATAGTCATCCCCCGAGGGGGTCACGCCCGCTCCCAGTCCAGCCAGCCGCTTGGCGGCCCCCACAGCTTCAGCCACGTTGCCGTCCATCAGGGCCTCTCGAAGCCGCTCAGCCGGACCGGCCGCCGCGCGCAGGGCTTTCGCCTGAAAAGTCTGATCCGAGGCAGGTGCCTTTCCGCTCGCCAGGGGCGCGAAGCTACCTTGCGGTGCATGCTGGCGAAGCAGCGCGCTAAGCCGCGAGACCCTGGGCTCATTCATCTCTTCGCCAAGCCGCCGCCAGTCTGGCGTCGGCTGCCATACCTCGGCTGCCTCGGCTTCGACCTGGATATCTCCCATTTGGATGCGGCGGCCTCGAATGGTGATCCGACTCTGAAGCTTGAGCGTATCGAATCCTTCAAAGGCATCATCCGGTGGCGCGGCTACAATGGCAAATGGGCCGCGGCCCAGACCCGGCAGCACCACCGACAACAGACCGTTATGCGGGTCAACTAGATTGAGGGAATGACGATATAGGCTGTGAATTCGGGGCTCTGTGGCCGAGTCCAGCCACTTGCGCGCCCTGGGGGCTATTACTACCCCCTGGAGGCGGACGCGCGCAGGCTTACTGATTTAATTCCTCCAGCAGCTTCCCGCCACTAATTACTGCCATTGGAGGTTGATGAAACCGAAGTGCTCCCAGCACATCCGGCTGCTGGAGCACCACCAAATTTGCGGCCGAGTCGACTTCTAGAGCGTGTTGCTCGATCCCCATAGCGGCGGCCGCGTCGACGGTGACCATGTCGTACAGGACTTCCTTATCCGCCCGGGTCGTCATCCACAGCAGGTGAGAAGCCAGGAAAGCCACTTCCAGCATGCTGTTATGGCCGTAGGGATAATAGGCATCCGAGATATCGTCCTGCCCCAGGCAGACCACGATGTTCTCCGCTCGTAGCTCCACCACGCGGGCGTGGAGCGGCCCGGTATGTGGATCAGAAACGACCGCAATCTCAGCCTCGGCCAATAAGGCCGCCAGTTTCTGGAAGTAAGGCTCAGGGTAGAGCTCCATGGCGCGGGCGTGGTGGGCCAGCACTTTGCCCTGCCCGCCGGTCTCAAGGGTCTTGATCGCCAAGGTTTCGAGCGTACGCAGCCCGGGATCTCCCGCGTCGTCCACCCGCATGGAGATTCCGGCCTCAAATTCCAATGCGATGACAAACACCTGGTCGATGTGGCTCTTTGCGTCCTCATCTGAGTATTCGATCCAGGGGATCCCGCCCACCAGATCCGCTTCAAGCTCCATCGCCTCCCGAATTAATTCGGCGGCGCCCGGCTCGCGGACGATGCCATCTTGCGGAAATGCCACGACCTGCAGCTCGACCTCACCCTTGAATTCTTCTCGGGCCTGAATCAGAGCTTCCACCCCTTCCAATTTCGCCTTGCGGTCCACATCTGCAAAGGCCCTATTGTGTGTGTTCCCATTCTTGGCCGCCCACCGTAGGGCCGTGCGCACGTTTTCAACGATCCAACCCTGTTCGTAGCTCTCCTTGACGCGCGAGGCTTGTTCGATGGCGGTCATGGCCTTACCCATCGAGCGGCCGTGATAATCACGTATGGCCTCATCATCGAGCATGTTCAGCGTGAAGACTTTGTCCAGATGGAGATGAGGATTAACGAAGGATTCGGTCGCCAGGTTTCCGTGGGCCTCAATGGTTGTCGCAGCCCTGTCGAGTATTTCAGATTCGATGGCCGCGATGCGTCCCCCCCGGATCCCAATATCCACTGTCTGATCTCCGCCGCCTCGCAGTCGGCAGGCCTTAATCAGCAGATCCAGGTCATCCATTACCATTCGCGCCTTGCCTGATTAACCGCCACAGATACTGAGAAAAGGTCGTCGGTTCGCGGCCCAGGAGGCCGGCCAGCACGCGCGGGTTTCCCCAGAATCCGTGTTCCGAATAATACTCAAACATGGCCAGCAAGATGTCGGTGCGCTCCGGATCCAGATTGGCCTCTCGCTGCCACTGCTCGCGTGAGCTCTCCTCCGCCTCCACTGGTTTCCCCAGTGCCTCGCTCATCTGACGCGCCATCTGCGCCGGAGTCATCAACTCCGGACCGGCCAGCTCGTAGATCGCCCCTTCGTGTCCCGGTGAGCTGAGGATGTCCGCTGCCAGTTCCGCTACGTCCTTCAAATCTACGGGGCTGAACCGGACGTCGATTGAATACGGAACCGGATAGCGGCCCTCCATGACCGAGGCCCACACGCCTCGCACATTCTGCATGTAACTCGCCGGCTGAAGGATCGTGGATCCCAATTCCGAATTGATCAGCTCCTGCTCGATAAGAAGCTTGGACCAATGGTGCGGCATGGCTTGTATCTGAGGATGGAGCACGGAGTGCATCACGAAGTGTGGGATGCCTGCCACGCGTGCGCACGAGATCGCGTTGTGGCCAATCTCAGCCTCTGCTGGGTGAGCGTTCGGGCCGATGTGGTACACCGCCCGCATACCGGCAAAGATCGGTACGAGCGAATCGGCATCCATCAGGTCGCCGACCTCGACCTCAACTGCCCCATCAGCCGTGGCTTTTTCGACCTGTTCGGGCCGACGTACCAGGGCGCGAACGGGTTCTCCGCGTGTATACAGGGCCTGAATAACCGCCTGGCCAGTTTTGCCGGCCGCCCCGGTAACCAAAATCATTTCTCCGCCGAAGCCCCGGGTACCCTCAGTTGCCGCGCGTCGCCGAGATGCAATATCCAGAGCGACTTATGGTTTGAGCTCGGCTTGCGGGGCTGAGGGGGAAAACACTCGCTCAAGTACGCCTCATAAAACGCTTGGTAGCGACTGAGCGCCCCGAAATGGGGTTCACGAGGCCGCTTTCCTGGCAGTTGGAGAGTACGGATCGGATCGGGGGATCAGTTGCCCTTCGCTTCCTGAACCAATTCCCACAACAGGCTCGGGCTCAGCGGGATCTCCAGGATCTCCAATCCATCCAGCTGCAAGGCGTCTTCTAGCGCCTGCGCAAACAAAGGCCCGACCGGTATTGCGCCGGCCTCTCCCGCGCCCTTGGTGCCGAGCGGATTCAGCGGCGACAGCGTTTCTTCGTGGCCGACACTTACATTAGGCACATCCAGCGCGGTCGGGAGCAAGTAGTCCATGAACGAACCGTTGAGCAATTGCCCGTTTTCATCAAATATGAGCTGCTCGTAAAAGGCGTTGCCGATCCCCTGCGCTACGCCGCCATGTACCTGACCGTCCACAATCATCGGGTTGATCACCCGTCCGCAATCGTGCACGACCACAAACTTCTGAATCTCCACCATCATGGTTTCCGGATCCAGTTCCACGATCATGGCGTGCACGCCATTGGATGTTGCGCCGCGTTCCGGGCCGAAATAGTTGGTGGCCTCCAACCCCGGCTCTGTTCCGGGCTTCACCGCTCCCCGAAGAGGATTGGCCTTCGCGGCCAATTCCCCTAGAGAAATCGATCGGCTGGGTGCGCCGATCACACGAACTTCGCCCTCCGCCAGCTCAAGATCCTCCTCCGCAACCTCCAACTCGTCGCCGGCGGCCTTCAGAACCTTGGCCCGCACGTCTTTGGCCGCTTCGTTGATGGCATTGCCGGCCACGACCGCCCCGCGGCTCGCAAAAGTTCCAGTTCCCCAATGAAATTGATCGGTGTCCCCGGTTACGAGGTCGATCTTGTCGATATCCACCTGGAGCTGCTCGGCCACGATCTGTGCGTAACTGGTGAAGTGACCTTGTCCTTGAGTCCCGATGCCCGTGGCCACGGAAACCCTTCCGCTCTGCTGCACCTGGACGCGGGCTCCCTCATACGGACCGATGCCGGTGCCTTCCACATAGGCCACAATCCCAATTCCCACCGTACGACCCTCGCTGCGGGCCTGGGGTTGTATCTGGTTTACAAACTCGTCGTATCCGATCATCTCCAGCGCACGGTCGAGCGAAGGCTCATAGTCGCCGCTGTCGTAAACCAGATTCGTGAAGTCCTGATAGATAATCTTGTTATCGTATGGAAACTCATCGGGAGGGATGAAGTTCCTGCGTCGGATCTCAGGCAGCTCGATCCCGAGTTCCTTGGCTGCAAGATCGAGCAAGCGCTCGATCACAAACACTCCGTGCTGACGGCCGGCGCCGCGATAAGGCGTCACGAGGGTCTTGTTTGTGAAAACTGCCGTGAATTCACTGTAGTAGTTTGGGATCTTATAGGGTCCGAGCAGCGTGCATTGGGAGTTTAGAGGAACCGTGAGCCCGTAAGGATCGTAGGCGCCGGAATCGTGCAGGAACACGTCATGCACGCCCAGGATTTTTCCATCTTCGGTCAGGGCGATTTCGGCCTGGTGTATTTGGCTCCGTTCCTGGGTCGTGGCCACAAAATTTTCCGACCGGTCTTCAATCCACTTGACCGGCCGCCCAAGCTGAATTGCCACCCAGGGAATGAGCATTTCCTCCGGGTAGAACATCATGATCTTGGGCCCGAAGCCGCCCCCAATGAAAGGAGCGATGACTCGTAACTGATTTTCTGAAAGACCGAGCATACTGGCCAAGCCGATGCGGATCGGGTTGGGCGCCTGCGTGGTGTCCCAAACCGTGAGGCGCTGGCTGTGCGCATCCCATTCGGCTACCACGCCGCGATTCTCGAGCGCGGCCGCCGTGCCGTGATCGTACACAAATCGACGGGCGATTACGGTGTGTGCACTTTTTTTCGCCTTCTCATAATCCCCGATGGTCTGGACCAGATGTGCGGCCACATTGGATCCTACGTCTTCGTGTACGCGGGGGGAGCCGTCCTCTAATGCCGCTTCAAGGTCCACAACCGCGGGCAGCACCTCATAATCCACCAGGATGTCGGTTAGCGCGTCCTCCGCAAGATAGCGACTCTCGGCCACAACCGCCGCGATCGGCTCACCGAGATGTCGAACGGTATCCATCACCAGGATGGGCTGCGTGCGTTCGTTGAAGACGGTCCCCTCGACCGGAGGAGGAGACACCAGCAATGGGCCATTACACCAGTAGTCGCCCAGGTCCCGTGCGGCGTAGACAGCAACAACCCCCTCCCGCTGCCGGGCCTTTGAGGTGTCGACAGAGTTGAGCCGAGCGTGGGCGTAGGGGCTGCGCAAGAAGGCCACGTGTAACATCCCCGGCAAGTTCACATCGTCCACAAATAGAGCCTGCCCGGTCAGCAGCCGGGGATCTTCGTTGCGTTTGAGGCGTTTGCCGATATATTGCGTGGCCATCAGTTCTATCTTAGCCCCCGTCGAAATCCGGCCGCGCCAAAGCCGACCAGGCTCGGCGGAGGAGTCAACGCGATGGCACGGGCCTCCCCGACCACGCGTTGAAAGACGATATTCAATGCGATTCCAGGGAACATGCGCCGGGCGAGCCGAGCCAGGCTCGCGTGGGCAAGAACGATTGCGATCGCGAACATTATCAAACCCCGTACCGGCCCAGCAAACCCACTCCACCCGGTCGATTCGTATCGAGCCATGCCCCTAATCTTGATCTCCAGAACCTTCGAAATAGGCGCGCATGGGTCTGAAGTAGTAGTCCTCCCATCCTTCGGCGTACATTTCGCCCTGGCCATCGGGAATGTCGGAGTGCAGCAGCGTGAGGCGCGTGCCGCCTTCTACCTCATCCAGCAGAATTTCCAGGCGCGAATCCTCGCTTCCCTCAGGAAATTCGGTGGTTCGCCAGGACTGTTCGATCCGACCGTAAGGTTCGAGGTCAAGGATCACACCCGAAATGTAACCGTCCCAGGCCGTCATTTCACCACCGACGCGGCCCTCCACCTTGGCGGTTGCGCCGGTGAAGGCAGAGTGCTCTTCGCTATCCAGCCAAGCCTCGTAAATACTCTGCGGACTGACGCTGAACTGGGTTTCCAGCCTTATCTTTTCCATCATTCCCCTAAAACTTTGCTATAGTCCTAGTCAGGCTTCGTCTAATCTTCGACCGCCGTCAGCCTGTCTGCGAGGGCCTCTATCTAGTTTTCGACAGCTACCGCTCAGTCTTCGACAGCTACCGCTCAGTCTTCGACAAACGCGACCGCACGGCAGAAGGCAGCTTCCCCCCCTCTAAATTTCCATGGAAACGCGCCCACCGTCAGCCGCTTGTTTTGGAGTTCAGGCGCTCCCAGATCTCCACCCATGTTCTCTACGTGGAAGCAGTCTTTCGGAAACAACGCGTTGTGAGTGAGTTGGTAGGCGCTATCCGGGAAAAGCTCGTCCATCTTATCGGCCCCGAACTTCTGCTCACATTGTTGGTTGACCCGCTTCCACTGCTCCAGACCACCCTTTCCTAGGAAGCGACCGATTGGCAGGTTCATGGGATGGTCGGTCGAGATCATATCCACGCCCCACAAGTGGATCTTCTTCTCGAGCAGCCAATCTACGATCTCGAAGTGCGGTCCCGGGTGCCTCAGGATGTACTTTTCCTCATCTGGCTCTGAGCCAAATTGTGCGTGTTTGTGCCAGCCGGTATGGATGAAGAGGATGTCTCCCTCGCGGACCTCGACCCGATCCTCGATCATCTTTGGCGTAAACAGGTCGAGTTCCTCCAACTCATCGCTCAAATTCACGATCACACCCTCGCCATAGAGCCAATCGAGGGGAAGCTCATCAATGGTTTTGCCACCCGTGACAAAATGGCGCGGGGCATCCATGTGAGTGCCGATGTGGTTGGAGGTCTGGATATATTGGGCATTTACTCCATGCTCGGATTTTCGTTTGAAGTACTTGACTTCGAAGGGTGGATAGAACGGCCAGAAAGGTACTTCTTGGTTGAGTGGCTGCGATAGGTCGTATATTTTCATTGATCTCTCCTGGTCTTGGGGCAGCTCACTGCTGCACTATGGGCACTATAGTTGGTAGCGTTCAGCATACGCGAAAAGCGCCTGCTCGAAGATCTCCTTAGGAGGCCTCACCAGTCCCGCGCCGACCTGACCTACTCCTGGTTCCTTATGGGCGATGCCGGTGTTGATCCGCGGTGTGATTCCGAGCTCAACCACTTTGCGGATGTCGATCCCGGTAGGCGTACCGCGGAATTCTAGCGGCGGCATCGTGAAGTGCTCGTGTTCGGCGACGGTAATTTCATACATTTCCAGGGTGGTGTTCAAGGCATCCTGAGGTGTTCCGCTGACGAATGCAACGATCGCGGGCGCGGATGCCATGGCAAAGCCACCGATGCCGGCGGTTTCCGTGATGGTGCTATCTCCGATGTCCGCATTCGCATCTTCGCTGGTAAATCCGGGGAAGTAGAGGCCCTCAGGGATACCTGCCGGGGCGGTGAACCAATCGTCTCCCAGTCCGCTCACGCGCACTCCAAAGTCGGTTCCGTTGCGGGCCATAGCAGTCACCACCGTGCTGCCTTCTACCCCATGCGCCGCATCCGCCATAACCTTGCAGGCCGCCATCACCGGGTTAAGGACGCTCAGCGCGTTGTCCCCCAGAAACTGTAATACTTCGGCCTCCACGCCCTCGTCTTTAACAACCTTGGCGATCAGCGGTGAGAGCAGCTTCAGGTACAGAAGCGACCCGGCCTTGTTCCGGTTGTGGCCCTCGTCGCCCATGTGTAACGCTTCCGCCAGCAGGGCGCGAATATCCAGGCCATCCGACTGCTCAAGCGCCTCTCGCAGCACGGGCCCCAGGGTGCCGTTTATCCAGCGTAGTTTATCCAGGACTTCCTCGCTGTAGGCGCCGTAGCGGAGAACCTTTCCGTAGCCCTCATTCAAATTCGAGTAAGCCTGGTTGCCATGCGTCGGGTTATCGATAA
>SMUY01330319.1_pt1 | contig 10182 bp, 7 predicted proteins | sample 2456441 | NCBI WGS metagenome assembly SMUY01 (sample SAMN11095931, study PRJNA526329) | marine sediment metagenome | biome: Marine sediment; feature: Surficial sediment; material: Deep marine sediment; isolation source: Hadal surficial sediment | place: Pacific Ocean | collected 2014-11 | depth 0-1...
ATTAGACACTGGCCGTAGTAGTCGGTACAAAATCGGCAGTATCAGTAGATTCATAATTGAAGGTAATATCCCCCCATGTATCCAGCGCTTGTTTGAGTGGCGTGCACCACTTAGCAGCGTCTTGTAGAATCTTGGGTCCCTCTCTCATATAATCTCGACCTTCGTTACGCGCCAGTACCATCGCTTCTAACGCAACACGATTAGCGACTGCACCAGCCTGTATACCCATGGGATGACCAATTGTGCCGCCACCAAATTGAAGTATCACATCTTCACCTAGATAATGGAGTAGTTGATGCATCTGACCAGCATGTATACCACCTGAAGCAACTGGCATAACATTGTTCAACGAAGCCCAGTCTTGTTCAAAGAAAATACCGTGTTCTAGATTTTGAGGTGAATGTGTCTGAAGCAGAGTATCGTAAAAACCTTTAATCATGAGAGGGTCACCCTCGAGCTTGCCAACGACCGTGCCAGCGTGAATATGATCAACTCCTGCCATCCGCATCCATTTACAGATCACGCGAAAATTCATGCCGTGATTTTTTTGGCGTGAATAGGTTGAGTTCCCGGCACGGTGCAAGTGCAAAATCATGTCATTCTTGCGGCACCATTTGGCCATGGATTGAATCGCGGTGTAACCAATCACAAGGTCAATCATAACGATGATTGAACCAAGAGACTTGGCGAATTCGGCGCGCTCGTACATTTCTTCCATGGTTCCAGCTGTGACGTTTAAATAATGGCCCTTAACTTCGCCAGTAGCGGCGGAAGCCTTGTTGACCGCTTCCATACAGTACAGAAAACGGTCACGCCAATGCATAAAAGGTTGCGAATTAATGTTCTCGTCATCTTTCATGAAGTCGAGACCACCCTTGAGCCCTTCGTACACAACGCGTCCATAATTGCGACCAGAAAGCCCTAGCTTCGGTTTGGTAGTAGCACCCAATAATGGCCGACCAAATTTATCCAGGCGTTCGCGTTCAACAACAACACCGGTAGCAGGACCCTGGAAAGTTTTCAGGTATGCAACTGGTATGCGCATGTCTTCCAAACGTAATGCCTTTACAGCTTTAAAACCAAATACGTTTCCGATGATTGAAGCGGTCAGGTTAGCTATGGAGCCCGGCTCGAATAAGTCCAAATCATAGGCTATGTAAGCAAAATACTGGGCTTCATTCTTTGTACCGGGGCCGGTGTTGGGCACCAGTTCAGAACGATAGGCCTTGGCTCGGTACAGATCGCAGGCGGTTAGACGGTCAGTCCACACTACAGTCCAGGTTGCGGTCGAAGACTCACCCGCAATGGCCGCAGCAGCTTCCTCGTGATCTACGCCTGGTTGTGGGGTGATACGGAATAATGCGAGTACATCCGTGTCTTTGGGAACGTAATCAGAATCCCAGTACCCCATCTGTTTGTAGGGAAGTACTCCAGCTTTATAGCGTACTTTTCCACTTAATGCTTCGCTCATGACAATTCTCTCCTCTATGGGTAGCTAAATAAATAAAGTGACTACAGGACCAATTCTAACTGGAATTATTATAAACAATAGTCACATGTTTTGATTGTTATGATAAGATTATACTTATATATAGTTATTACTCAAAATCGATCTAGCTGTAGGTATCCATGCTGCATCTCACGCTTAGACAACTAAAGGTCTTCCAATCCGTTGCCCGCAACCTGAGCTTTTCACGCGCTGCCGAAGAGCTCTATTTGACTCAACCTGCAGTTTCAATGCAAATCAAACAATTGGAAGGAAATATTGGCTTGTCGCTATTCGATCAAATAGGCAAGCGAATTTTTCTGACAGATGCGGGAGACGAGCTTTTTCATTATAGTCGCGCAATTACCCAGCAATTAGCTGATATGGAACTTGCGCTAGATGAGTTGAAAGGATTGGAAAGGGGTAAACTTAGAATCTCTGTAGTGAGCACTGCCAATTACTTCGCCCCGAACTTGTTGGCTAAGTTCTGTCAGCGTTATAGCGGTATCACTGTGAGTCTACATGTTTCCAACCGTGAAAACGTTCTAAAACAACTAGCTGACAACGTAACGGATCTCGCCATCATGGGACAACCGCCAGATGGTCTGGATATCGCTACCGAATCCTTCATGGAGAACCCACTTGTAGTGATTGCTCCTCCCAATCACCTATTGTGCAAGGTACGCAAGATTCCGGTAAAAAGATTGGAGCAAGAAACCTTCCTTGTGCGCGAATCCGGCTCCGGTACACGCAGTGCGATGGAGCGCTTTTTCGTAGCACATAAAATAAGTATCCATAGAGGCATGGAAACAGATACCAATGAGGCAATCAAGCAGGCAGTTCAGGCAGGAATGGGACTTGGCATTATGTCGCTGCACACTGCAGAGCTAGAGCTAGAAACAAATCGACTCAAGATTTTAGAAGTACAGGGTTTCCCTATTGTACGTCACTGGCATGTGGTACACCGTAAAAATAAGCGTCTTTCGGGTGCAACGCAGGCATTCAGAGAATTTTTGCTAAAAGAAGCACCTGCAATAATGACGAGAAGAAAAGCGTAATTCTTCAAAAACATTTATTTGAAATGACTCTCAGCTTAGCAATTTCATGTAGTACAGCCAAGACAAGGTCAATTACTAAAAATCTCTAAAAACCCTAAGGGTGCACGCGTCAATGTTTCAGCCTCCCAACCGCCGCCTAGTGCCTTAAATAAATCAACGGTTGCTACCAACCGATTCTGACGACTCTGGATAACTGCTAATGCTACATCGTTGTGTGCTCTCTGCGAAACCAATACCTCAAGGTATCCTGAAAAACCTGATTTATAGCGATTCTCCGCAATTTGTAGTGCTTTTCTCGCCGAGATCTTACTAGCCTGCAAAGCAGTCTCCTGTTCTGAACTTTGGCGTACGTTAACCAATGCATCATTCACTTCTCTGAATGCCGCTCGTATTGAACTCTCGTATGAGGCTAAGGCTTGTTTTTGTTGTGCACTGGCTTGGTCTAACCGCGCAAGCAGTCTGCCGGCATCAAAAATGGGCAGATTCAAGTGTACGCCAGCCGTCCATATATCTGCAGCCGATTTAAGTAAGTTACCTAACGTTATGCTTTCCCTCCCAAAGCGGGACGTGAGCGTGATGCTCGGGAAGAGCGCTGCTTTGGCAACACCAATGTTGGCGGTCGCAGCGATTATTTGTTCTTCAGCTTGGCGCACATCAGGCCGGGCTTCCAGTAGGTTAGAAGGTAAGCCCGCTGGCGGCGTAGGTGGTATTGGTAAGGTTTTAATGTCGCCCTCTTCCAGTTTCAGATCAAGCACACCTGTCAGAATAGCCAACTGGTGTTCACTAATGGCGCGCTGACGTGTTAGCTCAGTAATTTCTGCAATCTTATTAGAGTGGATCGTTTCGGCTTGGTAAACATCCAGCGCCGAATTAAAGCCTGACTTTAAACGTTGCCTGGTGATTCTCAAACTTTCTTCAAGGTCACGCAAGATATTACGAGACACGGAGAGTTGCGCATCAAGGCTGCGTAACAGCAAGTAATTAGTCACAACCAGACCAGAAAGTGATAGATAAACAGTATCTCTGGCGTAGTGTGTCGCCAGCGCCTGTGCACGTGCTGCTTCCTTCGCGCGACGTATCTTCCCCCAAAAATCTAGCTCGTATTCTGCGCCAAGGGAAATATTATAAATTTGACGTACAGGATTAAGCCCCGCGAAAACGGGAATCACACTTACTTCTGAGATACGGGAACGTGTAGCATTTGATTGAAAATCAATAGTCGGAAACAGTGCGGCTCCCACCTCTTGTAAATGAGCATCTGCTTCTTCTACTCGCGCTACAGCCAGCTTGATGTCCGTGTTATTTTCTAGCGCTTTAGCTACTAGATCATTCAGCACGGGGTCTTGATAAAGCTCCCACCAGGTACTCGAAATGGGAGCTGCTATCTGATCTTGTGTAGTTGTAGCATTGTCGGTGATGGTAAACTCCGTCGGAACACCACTATCAGGGCGCTTGTAATCAGGACCAACCATACATCCCTGAAGTACGGTAGCCACTATCAATAGATGTAAGCCCCTTAGCTGTGGCCTCATTCTGATTCCTCGGCTAGATTATCAGCAGGTTTCTCTGTGCGTTTACGGGTAAGCCGAACAAAGAATAGAGGAATAAATATAGTGGCAATAAAGGTCGCAAATATCATGCCGCCAAATACCCCAGTACCCATTGATTGGCGTGCAGCTGAACCAGCACCAGTGGCGATCACAAGTGGCACAATGCCCAGTACAAAAGTCATTGAGGTCATCACAATTGGGCGGAAACGCAAACGTGCGGCCTCGATTGCAGCTTGTACAATGGGTACACCTTCCTTCATTTTCTGGCTCGCAAATTCCACGATTAGAATGGCGTTTTTCGCCGTCAGCCCTATCAAGACAATCAAGCCTACTTGGAAGTAAATATCATTGGGCATGCCACGTAATAACACGGCAAATAACGCCCCAGTTAGTGCGAAGGGTACAGCCATAATCACAGCCAGAGGCAGCGCCCAAGTTTCAAACTGTGCAGCTAAAATCAGAAACACCATTATGATGGCAAAACTAAAAGCTAAGATCGCCGCTGAACCGGTGCGTTTTTCTTGATAGGCTTGTCCTGTCCAGGAAATTTGGTAATTATCCGGCAAGTTTTTTGCTGCAATCTCTTCCACCAGTTTGATAGCTTCACCTGAGCTAACACCTGGTGCTGCACTCCCAAGTATTCTTGCAGAAAGTAAGCCGTTGTATCGTTCTAGCTGCTCAGCACCGACTATATCACTAACCTTACTCAGGGCTGATAAAGGCACCATTGCGCCAGATTGCGAGCGCACATATACTCTACCAAGATCCTCTGGTTTCATGCGGTATTGTGGTTCTGCCTGCATTTGTACACGATAAGTCCGTCCAGACCGATTGAAATCGTTGACATAGAGTGAGCCCATGGTGCTTTGTAAGGTGGCATATATATCGGTAATCGGAACACCTTGAGAAATTGCCTTAGCTTCATCTACCTCAACAAAAAACTGTGGCACCGTAGGACGGAAAAAAGTATTGATGCTAGATAGACGCGGCTCCTGATTTAGTGCCTCAATGAAGTTATTGACTACACTGGATAGATGCAAGGGATTCGAATCGCCAAGACTTTGCACATAGACTTCAAAACCTCCTGAAGTACCCAGACCACGGATTGCGGGTGGATTAAATGCCACCGCCAAACCATCAGGCTGCATCATGCCGATACCATTCAGTTTTTTGACAATATCTTCTGCTGTAGCTGTGCGCTCGGACCAGTCTTTGAACGCAACAAACATGGTTGCTGAGTTGGTTTTATTACCACCACCAATAAGATCAAAACCATTGACAACAAACTGATGCGAAACTGCTGGGTCTTGTGCAATAGCAGCACGTACTGCCTCAGCAGTTTTAGTAGTTCGTGCAAGTGTTGCCCCATCAGGTAAGATTATTGCAGTTACTACATACCCTTGGTCTTCAGGCGGCACAAAACTACCGGGAACTATTTTAAGTAAATAGATTGCAATAGCGATGATACTTATAAATACGAATGTACCAATAATTGTGTGGCGTATTGTTAGATCAACCGTACGGATATAGAAATTCCTCAAGTTACTAAACCCATGATTGAATACCCTGAAGAACATAGACTCGCCATGAGTTCTTTTCAGCAGGATGGCACATAGAACAGGTGTTAGAGTTAGCGCCACCACACTGGAAATGATCACGGCGACAGTCACGGTTACGGCAAACTGGCGATATAATTCACCGGCAATGCCTCCAAGAAAAGCTACGGGTGTAAACACTGCACACAACACCAGTGTCGTTGCAACGATCGCGCGTGAAACTTGTTTCATGGATTTGATGGCTGCATTTATTGGTGATAACTTTTCCTCTTCCATCAAGCGCTCAATGTTTTCCAGAACTATAATTGCGTCATCCACTACAGTGCCGATGGACAACACCATAGCAAAAAGCGTTAGAGTATTGATTGAAAAGCCAAATAACCACAAACCGGCGAAGGTACCAATCAAGGAGATGGGAACGGCGATAATTGGAATCAGTGTGGCGCGCCAGCTTTGCAGGAAAAGATATACAACTAATACAATCAGCACCATCGCCTCACCAAGAGTTTTGATTACCTCCCAAATTGATGCCTTAACGAACCTGCTGGTATCGTAAGGCACTACATAATCCATCCCTTCAGGAAAACGTAGTCTTAACTCATCCATTTTGTCCTTAATAGCATTCGCCGTATCAATTGCGTTGGCGCCAGATTGCAAAAAGATTGGAATGCCTGTTCCAGGTTGCCCATTCAGTGTGGTACGCACGTTATAACTTTGCGCGCCCAATTCGATACGAGCGACATCCTTGAGATAGAGGACGCCGCGCGAACCACTGGCACGAATGACTATGTTGCCGAACTGCTCCGGTTCTATCAATCGGCCTTTGGCTATGACGGTATACGCTAGTTGTTGATCAGCGGGTGCGGGTTCCTGTCCTATCCTGCCGGAGGCATACTGCGCATTTTGTGACCGAATGGCACTGGCAATATCCGACGTCGTTACCCCTAGTTGCGCCATGCGATCGGGACGTAGCCATATGCGCATGGAATAATCTTGGCCGCCAAAAACTCTTGCATCTCCTACGCCTTTAATACGTTTTAATTCATCCAGGACGTTAAGCGTTGCGTAGTTGCTTAAATACAATGTGTCATGCTTATCCTCCTTAGAGATCAGCATGATAACTATTAGAATATCGTTGGAACGTTTTTGTACTACCAAGCCGGTGCGCCGAACATCCTCAGGTAAACGCGGTAGGGCAATATTTACGCGATTACTTACGTTAAAAGTTGCCCGATCGATATCTGTACCAATCTCAAACGTTGCGGTAATCGTCAGTGTGCCGCTGGAATCAGCGCTGGAACTAAAATATAGTAGATCTTCAATACCGCTTAACTGCTCTTCAATCGGTGCGGCAACTGTTTTAGCCAAGGTTTCTGCGCTTGCGCCAGGGTAGGTTGCAGTCACCAGTACAGTGGGCGGCGCAATCTGTGGATACTGCGCAATGGGAAGCTGCATCGCTGATGTTAACCCTGCCAGAACGATGATAATGGACAATACCGACGCAAAAATCGGCCGTGTGATGAAAAATCTCGTCATGATGATTCTAGTTACATTTTCCCGCCGGGGTTGGTCTGCTCAGGTGGCTGCACATGATTCTCGCCTACAAAATGGGGCGACACAGGAGTGCCAGAACGAAGCTTTATAAGATTGTCGACAATTACTTTGTCACCTGCTTTAAGTCCTTCAAGGATTACCCAATCTTTTCCTATCCAGCTACCAGTCACGACTGGTCGCATCACGGCTTCGCTCTTTTCATTTACCACATAAACTGATCTACCCAGATCAGATGTCTGTACTGCAGTCTGAGGTACAAGGAAAACACCCTCGCGTTCGCCTGTTGTAACGCGGACACGAACAAACTGTCCCGGTAGCAAGCGCTGTTCAGAATTATCAAATGTTGCGCGTAATTGTTGAGTGCCTAGCGAGGGGTCGATTTGTCTAGCAGCAAAATTCAGCTCGCCTCTTTGATCGTATTCCGTGCCATCCGGCAGTATTAATGTTACGTTTTGTACGTTCTGTTCACTTAGATATCCACCAAGTTTTACCAGTTCATTATCGGAAAGACTAAAACGCACCCAGATTGGTGACAACTGAATAACCGTCGTTAGCAAACTGGAATTAGCTTCCACCAACACCCCTTCAGAAAGCAGCCGGCGGCCGGATACCCCTTTCACAGGGGCTGTTACAGTTGTATAAGAAAGGTTTAGTTTTGCGTCGCGTACGCGTACTTCGGCCTGCTGCAAGGCAGCATTTGCAATCGCATTATCAGAAACCGCATTGTCGTACTCACGCTGACTAATAGACTCCATGACAAGCAATTCTTGTAAACGATTTTCTTCCCGTCTGGTTTGCTCAATCCGGGCTTTTTGTTCAGCGAGTTGGGCCTTTGCTTGTGCTAGTGCGTTCTGATAAGGAATCGGGTCAATCAAGAACATGGGTTGACCTGCTTTAACCGCAGCGCCCTCCTCGTACAAGCGTTTGAGTAAAATACCCCCTACACGAGGACGTATTTCAACCTCCTTGGCACCTTCGGTCTGTGCAACGGCTTCAGCACTAATTGGCACTGTGGTAGGCTGAACTTTGATTACGCTGACAGGCATGGTCTTTTTGGGAACAGAATTGCTAAGTGCTTCCTGGTCACCATTGCTACAAGCAGCTAGCGCAACACTAATAGCAAGCGTAATGACCATTTTTACGTGAGCACCAGTCGTCAGATTGTAAAAACTGTGTCGGTTAAAATAACAAAACACCATTGAATTAATTCCATAAATAGGGCTAAAATAACTTGCTTACATCCATGAATGTATGTAATTATATACATACAATACGGTATGTAAACAAATATCTGAAGGAGTGTCAGATATGGTTCGTAAAACTAAAGAAGACGCAGAGCTGACGCGACAAGGTATTATTCGCGCGGCACGTGAAGTATTTTTGGTTCGCGGTGTTAGCCGTACCACCATGGAACATATCGCAATCCAAGCTGGCGTCACACGCGGAGCAATCTATTGGCACTTCAACAACAAAACCGATCTATTCCAAGCCATGCGGGAGCAAGTATTCCTGCCATTGATAGATCGCATGGACGATACTTTACTAGTTGAAGATTCTGAGGATCCTATTGCTCGTATAGAAAACTTTTTATGCAAAACCATACAGATGCTAAATGAAAATACAGAAACTCGTAAAATGTACGAAATCATGATGATCAAATGCGAGTATGTGGGCGAGTTTTCGGCCGTTTTACGGCAAACTTTATTAACTAGTTCAGGCATAGAAGAAAAAATGCAGCTTGCTTATGAAAGAGCAAAAGAGCAAGGACAGCTACAACCCTCACATGATCCTGCTCAGTTGGCCATTGATACGCAATTATTCTTTGTTGGTCTGTTACTTATGTGGGTGAGAGACTCGGATGGCAATCATTTTCGAAATCGGGCAATTGAACTCATCAAGGCCCACATGCGCTTACGCCATCGTTAAAAATACGTTTCCTAAACGAACTATCTAACCCCGTCCACCTCCTACTTCTCCCTAACTACCGGCACATGTTCAACAACTTGGCTGGCTATTGGGATATAAATTTAGGTTATACATCAGATACATATACATTACATATACATCTATAGTTGATAAAATCAATCAAGTATTATATAGTTGACTAAATTGATCATGTATTGTCAAGATTGATCATGCCATATTCTTAAAACTTTATCTAATAAGGAGACGTTTTATGAGGCTAACAACCAAAGGAAGGTTTGCAGTTACAGCGCTCTTAGATCTTGCAATACAGCGCAGTAGCAGCCCGGTGAAGCTTGCTGAAATCAGCAAACGCCAGCAAATCTCGTTATCTTACCTTGAGCAATTGTTCGGCAAACTCCGCCAACGCAAACTTGTCGAAAGTGTGCGTGGCCCTGGTGGTGGTTATTGTCTTGCCAAAAATATGGAACATGTGTCGGTGGCAGATATCATACTCGCTGTTGACGAACCGATTGACTCTACACAATGCGGCGGAAAGGAAAACTGCCACAACGACAAGAAGTGCATGACACACGATCTATGGACAAGCCTTAATGCACTCATCTTTAATCACCTGGGCGCAGTGACCCTGAAACATCTAGTTGACGACCAGCGAGTAAAGCAAGACGGTTTTATGCAAATGCAAGACATGCGTGGAACCACACCAGAATACGATCACACTGCGGCTTCCGTTTAATCCGTTAGGAAAAAATATTTATTTCAATCATATTTTTATGATAGTAGATGGAGATGATAATGGCAATTACATTGACTGAGAACGCAGCAAAACAAATTCGAAAAAAACTCGCAAAACGTGAAAAAGGGTTAGCCCTGCGCATTGGTGTAAAGAAAGTTGGCTGTTCCGGTTTTGCCTACACATTTGACTACGCTGATGAAGTACACGCCGGTGATCAATTGTTCGAGTCGCATAATGCCAAAGTAGTGGTCAATGCCAGTAGTCTGCAGTTTCTGGATGGCTCGAAAGTTGATTTCATCAGTGAGGGACTCAACGATTC
>SMUY01231868.1_pt1 | contig 10179 bp, 9 predicted proteins | sample 2456441 | NCBI WGS metagenome assembly SMUY01 (sample SAMN11095931, study PRJNA526329) | marine sediment metagenome | biome: Marine sediment; feature: Surficial sediment; material: Deep marine sediment; isolation source: Hadal surficial sediment | place: Pacific Ocean | collected 2014-11 | depth 0-1...
AGCTTTGACTGCAGCGTGGTGCGCGGGATACCGAGCATGCGCGCCGCCTGGGTAATGTTGCCCTTGGTGATGGTCAGCACCTTGCGCAGATGAGCCGCGGTCGCCCCGTCCAGGCTAAGCGAGTCGCTGGTGCGCGCACCGCGGCCGTTGCCTTTCGCCATTGGGAACACGCAGGAAACGTCGCTGCCCGACGAGACGATGGCAAGATCAGCCGTTGGGTAGGCATCGGCGCCACCCAGGGCGCGATGGCCGTTACGGTTCGCACCTCCGGTGCCCATGCCGCTCGGGATCACGCCGCCATGGGCCTGGCCACCCCCGGCCGCGGCCACCGCCGGCACGGGTACCGGTCTGGGGCTGCGGAAGGGTTCGGCAAGGTGGGGCAACGGTATCGATACGATGCGCCCCTCGCAACAGGTGGCCGCGGCGCGCAACACCAGGTTGCGCAGCTCGCGCACGTTGCCCGGAAAGGAATAGTCGAGCATCCCGTGAACCGCCTGCGAAACGATCTCCAGCGATTGGCCCCAGCTCTCCTCCAGCACGGAGACAAAGTAGCGCGCCAGCACGGGAATGTCCTCCGGCCGGTGGCGCAGCGGCGGCACCTCGATGATGAGCGGTGTGATCCGGTAGTACAAGTCGCTACGGAAACGTCCCGCGGCCACCTCGGCAGCGAGGTCGCGGTTGCTCGCCGCGATCACGCGCACGTTGATGCGCCGCGTCCGACCCTCGTCACCGAGCTGTTGGATTTCGCCCTGCTCCAGCACGCGCAGTAGGGCGGCCTGCAGGCCCGGCCCGGTCTCGGCGATCTCATCCAGAAAGAGCGTCCCGCCGTCGGCCATCTCGAAACGACCGCGCTGATCACGTACCGCGCCGGTGAAAGCGCCGCGCCGATGGCCGAAAAGCTCGCTGGCAATGAGCTCGTCGGGGAGGGCGGCGCAATTGATCGTGCACAACGGTTGTGCACTTCGCGGGCTGAGGCAATGCAACGTCTGCGCGAAGAGCTCCTTGCCGACGCCGGTCTCGCCCTGAATCAGAACCGGCTCATCGAGCGGCGCGTAACGGCGCGCCAGTAGCTCCACGTAACGGATCTCGGCACTGCAACCAACGATCGTCTGTTGCAGTCCGGCGCCTCGCAAACGGCGGCGTGCCTCCCACGTCGCCAACAACTCGGCAACGGCCGCCGCGCGTTGGTGTGCTGGTCCATTTACCGGCTCGGCGGTTTCGAGCCCCACGGTGCCGCAGATGTCCCCGGCGAGATCGACCGGCACCTCGACACCGTACGGATATCGAGGTGCCGCTGGATCGCCCGCTGTTTCAACCGTGTGGGCATCGAGCTTGGCCCAGGCGCGTTTTGCCCCCGGGGCCGCCAAACAAGCGTTCGCCGCTGCCTGCAGCGCCGCCTCGCGATCTGCTTCTCGTGGTGGACGGCACAGGAACTCCAGTAGCCCGGACTTGGCCAGACTGTTGGCCTGCATCATGACTCACCTCCCCTTGCTTTTGCCTCCCCGCCGTTGGGGACGAAGACACCCCTACACCAGATAACGCTCGGGGTGCCTCCCTTACGGCGGCATCAACAACATGACTATTTCTTAGCTGCGGTGGTCATGGTTGACGCGGGACAAACAATGCAACAAAAAGCTGATCAATTCCAGCCCCGCAAGGGCAAGAGAGTCTAGAATCAGTGTCAAACTAGCCTTTGTGCCGTCCTATGCTCCTCCAATCACTGATGCTTGTCATGGGAGAGATTAATGCGCACTCGCCACTTGTTGGTCACCTTCCTGCTCATTTCAACCGTGACACTGCTCATCCCTGAGCCGGCGGCTGCCGGGCCCGAGCTGACCTTCACATTGGGCGCCATGATCGGTGATTCGCTCACCGACGTGCTGCAAATCCGCCCGCAGAACCTCTCCGAGGGGTTCAAGAACGCCCCGATCTTCGGCGGTCGGTTGGGGTGGAGCGCGTTCCCGTTCGCCCTCGAGGGGAGCTTGCTATACAGCCCCAGCGCCATCAATATCGCCAACCTTGGCAGTATCAGCGCCAACCTGGTCTACGCCGAAGCCGAGGTACAGATTCTCATCCTCCCGGGCCCGGTGACGCCCTTCATTGGAGGCGGAATCGGGATCCACTCGATGCAGCTGACGACACTCAACATTCCCCGTGAGACCATGCTGGGATACGTCTTCGGTGGGGGCCTCAAAGTTGCCGTCGGCACCCTCGGCCTGCGCGTTGATCTCAAGGATCACATCACGCCGCTCGACGTCACCAAGCTGGGTTCACAGTTTCTCCAGATCGTCGGCATCGCGGAGAGCACCAACGTCCACAACGTCGAATTTTCCGGCGGCATCACCATCAAGTTCTAGCCCCATAGGCACGGACCGTGCCATCGGACGAGGAGAGAAGACCATTCCCCGGTCGCTTGAGCCACTTCGGCGCACCAAGATCATCTGCACGCTAGGGCCCGCCACCGATACCTTCGAGCGGATCCGCGCCCTGTTCGAGGCGGGTATGGATGTCGCTCGTCTCAACTTCTCGCATGAAACGATCGACTGGCACCGCGAGCGCGTCGCCATGATCCGCAAGGTGGCCAAAGAAGCCGGCCGCCCGATCGGCATTCTGCAGGACTTGCCGGGGCCGAAGATTCGCATCGGGAGCTTCCCCGACGGCCCGGTGTCGCTCAAGGCCGGGCAGGAGTATCGCCTGACCATGGACGACGCCGACGGCGACGTCCGCGGCGCCTCCGTGAATTATTCCACGCTGGCCGACGAGGTGGAGACCGGCGATCCCATCTTGCTCGCCGACGGCAGCGTTCGGCTGCGCGTCATGCGCATCAAGGACGGCGCCATCGTCTGCGAGGTCGTCGTTGGCGGCACGCTCAGCTCCCGCAAGGGCGTTAACCTGCCGACGCGTACGCTGTCTCTGCCGGCGATGACCCCATACGACCAGGAGGCGCTCGTCGCCGGACTCGATATGGGTGTCGACTTTGTCGGACTTTCTTTCGTACGCTCGCGCGAGGACGTGGAAATGGCGCGCAGTATCATGCAGAAGCATGGGCGCCACGTACCCATCATCGCCAAGATCGAGAAGCACGAGGCAGTGCAAAACCTCGATGCCATCATTGAAGCGGTGGACGCTGTAATGGTGGCGCGCGGCGACCTGGCGGTGGAGATCCCTCTGTGGGACGTGCCGCAGGTGCAAAAGCGCATCATCCGGGCGGCAAACGAGGCCGCCAAACCGGTAATCACGGCAACGCAAATGCTCCTGTCCATGGTCAACTCTCCGCGCCCGGCGCGGGCCGAAACCAGCGACGTCGCCAACGCTCTGTACGACGGCACCGACGCGATCATGCTTTCCGAAGAAACAGCGATCGGCAACTACCCGGTCGAAGCCGTCGAGGTGATGGCGAAGATCTCCGTCGCCACGGAGAGAAAGCTGTGCGAGCCGGACACCTATCGCATGCTTCCGGAGCATCGCAGGCATCTGGTTCCCGACTCTGTCGCCGCCGCCGCATGCATGCTGGCACGGCACCTGCGCGCCACGGCCCTGGTAGTACCGACACGAACCGGTAGCACGGCGATCAAGATTGCGGCCTGCCGCCCCAGCGTTCCCATCGTCGCCATCGTCACGCACCCCGAAGCCATTGGCCGCATGACGCTGGTGTGGGGGGTGATTCCGATCTACGGAGAGGAACTGCTGACCCACGAGTCAATGCTCCTGGAAGTGGAGCGCCGCGCCGAGGCCGCCGGGCTGGTGGAGAATGGCGATGTCCTGGTAATCACCGCCGGTTTCCCCGTCGGCGGCCCCGGCAGCACCAACACCGTCACCGTCAAGACCGTCGGTGAACAGCTCAGCAGCATCGACCCGGCGTGACCGTGCGGCGCTTCACGTACGAACATCAGCTGGCGCGCACCGCAACCGGGTGGCACTGTTAGCCGATGTCCGAACTGTCGCCATCCGTACCGTCAGAATACCGCCGTCTATCCGAGAGAGCGGAGCGCTTCACCGAATCAGTGATTCGGGAAATGACCCGCAAGGCGATGCAGTACGACGCCATCAACCTGGCGCAGGGATTCCCGGATTTTCCCGCTCCCGCGGCCATCAAACAGGCGGCAATCGACGCCATCAACGCCGACGTCAATCAGTACGCCATCACCTGGGGCGCCCGGAGTATCCGCGAGGCCATCGCCGCCAAGGTCTACACAGAGATGTCCATTCGCGTCGATCCCGAGCGCGAGCTAACGGTCACCTGTGGAGCTACCGAGGCGATGATCGCGACCCTGCTGGCGCTCATCAATCCGGGCGACGAGGTGGTCGTATTCGAGCCCTTCTACGAGAACTACGGGCCCGACACGATCATTTCCGGCGCCACGCCGCGCTACGTGCCGCTCGATCCGCCTGACTGGTCGATGGACGTGGCCCGGCTCGAGGCGGCATTCAACGAGAGCACCAAGGCGGTGATCATCAACACCCCGAACAACCCCACCGGCAAGGTGTTTTCCTACGAGGAACTGACCGAGATCGCGCGCCTGTGCCGGCAGCACGATGTCATCGCGATCACCGACGAAATCTACGAGCACATTCTCTACGGCAGCCCCGAGGCACCGTTGCAGCACTACTCGATGATCACCCTCGACGGCATGCGCGACCGGACGGTCGTTATCAACGGCATGTCCAAGACCTATTCGGTGACCGGATGGCGGGTAGGCTGGACCATTGCCGAGCCCGGCATCACCGATGCGATTCGTAAGGTGCACGACTTCCTGACCGTCGGCGCACCCGCGCCGCTGCAGGAAGCCGGAGCAGTGGCGTTGTCGCAACCACCCGCCTACTACGATGCGTTGAGCGCTGGATACCGGGCGCGCCGAGACCTCCTCTGCGCCGCCCTGGAGCGCGTCGGTTTCGGGTTCACCGTGCCCAACGGCGCCTACTACGTCATGACGGACATCAGCGCTTTCGGATATCCGGACGCCATCGCCTTCGCCGATTTCCTGGTCAAGGAAGTGGGCATCGCGGTGGTACCCGGACCGTCCTTCTACAGCGAGGCCGAGCGCGGGGCGCAGCAGGTACGCTTCGCTTTCTGCAAACGCCGGAAAACCCTGGAAGAGGCCGCGCAAAGGTTGGCACGGCTGCAATAGCCCCGGAGCAGATCAACATGCCAGTCCTCAAGCAGATCACCGTATTCCTCGAAAACGTTCCCGGACGCCTGGCCACCCTCTGCAACACGTTGGAGAATCGCGGCGTCAACCTGCAGGCGATGACGACTTCCGAAGCGTCTGAATACGGCGTCGTCCGCATGATCGTCGACGATGTCGACAAGGCAACGGAAGCCTTGCGACAAGTAGACCTGCCCTTTTCCACCGTTGACGTGCTGGGAATCGAGGTTTCGGACGAGCCCGGCGCTCTCGGTAAGGTTGCGGTAAAGCTGGCCGAGGCGGGTTTCAATGTCGACTACGCCTATGTCACCGTGGCAAGCCGCTCGGGCAACGCCCTGTGCGTGTTCAAAGTTCTCGATCCGCACCGGGCCGAAGAGACGCTGCGCAGCGCCTGAGCATGGTTCCTCACCCGATCATCGTCGACTTCGCCGTCGCCCTGCTGGTGGTGTCAGTGGCGTTCGACCTCCTCGCTTCCATTGTGGAAGAACGCGATCTTCGAATCGTCGGCTGGTGGACGCTGATGATCGGTACCGTGTCCGCGGCGCTTGCGGTGCTGTCAGGATTCGCCGCCGCAAAGATTGCGGCCGCAGAGCCGCCCATCGTAGAGACCATCACCCTACATCGCAACCTTGGCATCGCGACGCTGACCTGCTTCGCGACCTGCGCGGTGTGGCGGGCACGCGCGATGGGAACCTTCCCACGTCGCTATCCGGACGCCTACTGGGCATTGACGGCCGTCGGCCTGGGCACCCTCGTCGTGACCGCGTATTTCGGCGGCATCCTGGTGTTCCGGCTCGGAGTAGGGTTCGTAACGCCCGTCTGATCGCGCCGCATCGCATCTGCACTCTTGGCGGCGTGACCCGACCATCACATCGTCGCCAGCGACCCATCACATCGTCACCGCGACCCATCACATCGTCACTGCGACCCATCCCATCGTCACCGCGACCCATCACGCCATCACCACAACCTGCCCCAGGCCCAGCGTTGGCCAGTTGACACTCTTTGATGCTCTTGATTAAAGTACGCTCGGCGTTCAAGCGATTCTGTCGGACTTCAGTCGACAGGCTGTAAACCTTCGGGATGGAAAGGCGTTTTCCCCCGCCAACGCCCCTACCCTGGGGGGACGAAGGCCTGTTCTTGTGGCTCACGAGCACACGCTCGTGAGCCACTCTTTGTTGCTAGGGGGTCGTCACGACGGCGTTTGCGGCGTTGCGCGGCGCTTGGGCTTCCCTCCGGCGTACGAAAAGTACGCCTCCGTCGCCCTCGCTTGCGCGCCTTGCAACCGCCGCCGTGACGACCCCCGCTACCTCGTCATTCTCGACGGTATCGGGGGGCGGTGGTAGTCTTTGGATGCCGACGCGCGGCCCTTGCGGCACTTCTCTGCGACGGCTTCGCAACGTCTGATTGCTCCTTCCTACCGACAAATCTGAGGAGGCTGACCGTGTTCGCAGACCGGCTGCAACGGCTTGGCACGGAGAACGCTTTCAAGCTCGCCGACCATATCGCCCGCGCCCAGGCGGACGGCCAGACCGTCGTCAAACTGAACCTCGGTGAGCCCGACTTCGACGCCCCTGCGCACGTGGCCGCCGAGGCCAAGGCGCAGATCGACGCCGGTAACGGCCACTATTGCCATCCTGCCGGTATCGAGCCCCTACGACGGGCGATCGCCAAGCAGGTCAGCGAGACGCGTGGGCTCGACATCGATTTTGACCGCGTCGTGGTGCATCCAGGCGGCAAGCCGTCGATCGCCTACACGCTGCTTGCCTATGCGAACCCGGGGGACGAAGTCATCTACCCGAGCCCGGGCTTTCCGGTCTACGAGTCCTGGGTGACGTTTTGCGACGCCAAGCCGGTGCCCATGCGCTTGCGCGAGTCCGCCGGGTTCGCCATGACGGCATCTGATCTCGCCGAACTGATCACCGACAAGACCAAGGTGATCATTCTGAACTCGCCGGCCAACCCCACCGGGGGCCTGATCGAGGCTGATGCGCTCGCCGAAATGGCGGACGTGATTCGGGACAAGGCGCCCGACAACGTGCGGGTCTACTCCGACGAGATCTACGAGAACATTCTCTTCGACGGCCGTACGCACGCCAGCATCGCCAGCCAGCCCGGCATGGAAGAACGTACGCTGATCGCCTCGGGGCACTCCAAGTCCTTCGCCATGACAGGATGGCGGCTGGGATACGTTGTATTGCCGACGGTCGAGGAAGCAGAGGTTTTCAAGAACTTCAACATCAACCTCATCTCGTGCACGCCACCGTTCATTCAGGAGGCGGGTCGGGTGGCGTTGGAGAGCCCGGAAAGCGCCCCAGCCATCGCCAAGATGGTCGAAGCCTTCGACGAACGGCGCCACGTCGTGGTCGACAGGCTCAACAGCATCACCGGCGTTTCCTGCGTCATGCCGAAGGGAGCTTTCTACGTGTTCCCCAACGTCGCCGGGGCGTGCGAATCGCTCGGTGCCATCGAGGCCTTCGAGAAACTGACACAGGAGGAGCAGGCCACGTCGAGTCCATCCACGATGTTGCAGATGTTCATGCTCTACCGCTACGGCGTCGCAACAATGGACCGCCCTTCGTTCTGCCGCATCGGCAGCGACGGCGAGCACTACCTCCGATTGAGCACGGCGACCAACCTCGAGCAGCTGAACGAGGGGCTTTCGCGGCTCGAGGCCGCGGTTGCGGACCCCGGCGGATTCGCAGACTTCGTGGCACAAGGGGTTCCGGCCTGAACGGCGGACCGGGAACTGAAGAAAATGGGCTCGCGCCTCGTCCGCATACGCCGGGCGAACAGCGAGTTGACCCGCTAGACTTCCACAGAAATCAACCGTCTGAACCACAGGGGACAAGCGTGCGTTTTACGGAATCGGAAATCGATAGCGCGATGCATCTTCGCGCTGCCGGGCTCACCTGGGGGCCTGCGCCGGGACATTACGTGTTCGACATCAACGGCATGGTGCGCGCCGGCTCGCCGTTTCAAGCCGGTGTCTTTCTCATCAACAGCACGAACACGTTCGAGTCGATGGTGGGGGGGCAGGAAGAGATGTTCGAGAACTTCGCCTGGCTGCCCACCTGGGAGGATTGCCGTACCTGGCTCGAACAAGAGGGCGTAGCCGACGAGCGCATCATCGAAGCCTGGCAAGCGAGCAGAGCATCCGGGCTCACCGACCGTGAGACGCTCTACCTCCTCATCCTCGAAATCCTGGAAGGGAGCGCCGCGGCGGGATGAGGCGGAGCTTCGTTAGTAGCGTCTTGCTCTTGTTGATGATGCAGGGCTGCGGCGAGACACCGCGGCAGTTCAACCCGCTGCCGGCCGCGTTCGGTGATCTTCGCGGCCTGGCCATCGGCTTCGAGGGACTCCTACCCTTGAGCGTAGACGAGGGCCGCTACGCCCTCTGGGTCAACCTGGAGAACCGCGACGTCATTGGCCTGGGCCCGTTCAACGTCAACAGCGACGGACGACCTATCAACCCCAATGGGGAACTCATCCAGCGCTTCACCGCCGACCGAAACCTGTTCAGCGCGGTGAGTGTTTTGATCACCATCGCGCTGGGCGGAGTACCAGGAGAGTCGCCCGGGCAAGCCGCCATACTTCAGGGTCCGTTCCTCAACGGCGTCGCTGAGCTGAGCGTTCCGGCTCCACTTTTCATCGGGGAGGCGGCCGGTAGCTACCGCGTCTTTACCCCCACCAACGGCCCCGACACCGATGAGGGATCCGGCGTCTGGTCCGTAGACTTCGATGGCGAGCCGCTGCTGCAACTGCCGCCGCTGAACAACATCTATTCCTGGGAGCACTACATGGTGATTGACGGCCAGACCCTTTCGATGGGCCGCTTTCGTTCGCCGGACCTGCCGGACTTCATCAATTTGTTCAGTGGGCCGCTGCCAGCTCCGCCGTTTCCCGGCGAAGACTTTCTCGTCAACGCGCCGTCAGGCATCGTGTTCCCGGCCGACCTGGCGGGCGCGCACCTGTTGCTCACGTTGGAGCCGGTCTTTGACGACACCATAGACCCCTCCCAGCTCGTCGTTCTGGAAGCGTTTCTGCCGGGCGGGCTAGAAGGTGGTGAAATCATCGGACTGACCAACAGGACGGCAGACTTTCCTACGGGAACGGCGGCAATTTTCTAATGCTGCGAAGAACCGACTATCTCGACCGACACCGCTTGGCGGCGCTGCTTGTCGTTCTGACCGCAACCGCCACAGCGCATCTGCTCGTGGTTCCACCGGCGCAAGCGTCAACGCCGACCTTCACCGGTGTCGGCCGACTCGCGGTCCCGCTCATCTCCCGCGCGGAGAAAAATGGGCCCACCGCGCGGCGCCCACAAGAGCAACAATCTCCGCAGCCGCCGCCGGTCAGCGATCCGGCCAGCGGCCCGGTGTTCTCTATCCTCGGCGGGTCGGTGTTCTCGGGAGCAAGCGCCTTCCAAACCGGCGCCGCCTTCGCGTACTACTTCGGACCCAAGGCGGCGATCGGCTTCGAGGTGGAAGGCAACCTCACTTTCGGCCCTGGTGGGCGCGTGGCGCAAGGAATGGGAAGTCTCATCGTTCAGGCAGGTGCGCGTACATCGAAGTTCGTGCCCTATGTCGCGATCGGTGGCGGCTATCTCTACGCCAAATCAAAGTTTCCCGATTCGACGCAAGAAGTTCTGGACCGCTTCGGTATCGACCCGCAACCCAAGACCGAGCAGACCCCTTTCTTCCAGTTCGGCGGTGGTGTGCGCTTTTACATCAAGCCGAAGATCGCATTCCGCGCCGACGTCCGCTTCGCCCAGGTCCCCCTCACCCTTGCAGGCAATCCGAGCTTCTGGGACCGCCTGTTCGCCATGCGGCGAATAGCCGGCATGTTGAGCTGGGACTTCTAGCTCTAGCCCGGCTAGCTGCCAGCCCTAGCGATAGCGCACTTCTCAGCAAGCCCCCAAGCGCGGGCGTCAGGGCACACGAGGACAAGGCGCGCGCAGATGCGGGAGCGGAGGCGTACTTTCAAGTACGTCGAGCATCCCGAATCAAGCGCAACGCAGTCATCGTGGGTC
>SMUY01293116.1_pt1 | contig 10177 bp, 12 predicted proteins | sample 2456441 | NCBI WGS metagenome assembly SMUY01 (sample SAMN11095931, study PRJNA526329) | marine sediment metagenome | biome: Marine sediment; feature: Surficial sediment; material: Deep marine sediment; isolation source: Hadal surficial sediment | place: Pacific Ocean | collected 2014-11 | depth...
AGTTTTGGAAGGGTGTATCTGGGAGGCGAAGAGCAAGACATCATGGCCGGCTACGGCGCGGCGGTGGCGGCCATCGAAGGTGTTACCGGCAGAGAGGCCGGCAAGTAGAGTCGCGCGCAACTATCCGAACGGAAACATGAAGGAGGCTCCAATGGCAGAACAATCGATAACCGGTGAGGCACTAGGAATGATCGAAACCAAGAGCTACCCCGCGATGGTGGAAGCCGCGGACGCAATGGTCAAGGCCGCCAATGTTGAACTGGTCACATTCCAATCGACCGGAGGTGGCCAGGTCACGGCCGTGGTGCGCGGAGACGTGGCCGCGGTCAAAGCGGCCATCGAGGCCGGCGCCCGCGGTGCAGAGAAGGTCGGCGAAGTGATCGCCATCCACGTGATCCCGCGCCCGCACGCCAACGTCGATAACACGCTCCCACTGGGTCGCCAGCCGGGCCAGGGCGGCAAGCAGGCCAAAGCGGCCTAACAGAGTTCATAACTGGGACGGGATCCTCTCGTCAGGTTGCAGGATCGGCGTAGGCGGGGCCCGAACGTAGGCCGCGAGCTCCGAAAAGTCCGACGGCAGACATCGCTGGCCGAGGCTCTGGCATTGTTACTCGCCAGGTCCAATGCCGCGGATCCTGTCCCAATGAAACGGAGTTCATCATGTACCTAGGCAAAGTAGTTGGGACTCTGGTTGCGACGCACAAGGAGCCCTCGCTGGACGGCCTCAAGTTTCTTGTGTTGAAACAGCTGGATGCTGAGGGTGAGGAGACCGGCGCCTACCGTGTCGCAGCCGATGCAGTTGGCGCGGGGCTGGGTGAGGTCGTGTTATACGCCACCGGCAGCGCCGCGCGGCAGACCGTGCTTACGCATGAGCGGCCATGTGATGGAGTGGTCATGGCCATTGTCGACCAGGTGGAAATCAACGGTGAACTCACCTACAACAAGGCCGAGGTCGGCTGATGTTGGAAAGCGCACAGATCGATGCCATCGTAGAGCAGGTCATGTCGGAACTGGGTCAGGGCGAGCGGGTGCGGCACGGTCCCACCCCCGCCCCGGTCACAACCCTCCTTCCTCCGGAGCCTGCCCGTTCGCTGCAGCATGGAGACAATCTGTTCCCCGATGTCGACCGTGCGGTAGCGGCAGCGCAGGGAGCCTTCGAGGCCCTGCAGGCCCTGCCGCTGGAAGTCCGCGAAAGTATGATTTCGCAGATTCGGCGCCTCGCGCGAGAAAATGCCCAGGTCCTGGCCTATGAGGCCTGGAAAGAAACTGGCATGGGGCGCTACGAAGACAAGATCCAGAAGAATCTGCTGAACGCCAACAAGACGCCCGGGACCGAAATCCTGACACCTACTTCCTGGTCGGGCGATCGCGGCCTCACGCTTACGGAGTGGGCACCATTCGGGGTGATCGGTGCCATAACACCCAGCACCAATCCCACTTCGACCCTGATCTGCAACACGATTGCTATGGTAGCGGCCGGGAACGCCGTCGTCTTTAACGCACACCCGGGATCTAAGGGCGCCTCCAACCACACGGCTCAGATCATGAACGAGGCGATTGTGGAGGGTGGGGGACCCCCGAACCTGGTGTGCGCGATAGCAGAACCCACGATCGAGACCGCGACCGATTTGATGCACCACAAAGGGGTCCGCATCCTGACCGTCACGGGCGGAATCGGAGTGGTGCGGGCAGCCATGTCCAGTGGAAAGCGCGCGATCGCGGCCGGCCCGGGCAATCCACCCGTACTCGTTGACGAGACGGCTGACCTCGAGCAGGCCGGACGCGATGTGGTGTTTGGTGCCTCATTCGACAACAACATCATCTGCACCGACGAGAAAACCCTCATCGCGGTTGATTCGATCGCAGACGAACTCAAGCAGGTGATGGCTCGTTACGGTGCCTATGAACTCGACGGCGGCGAGCTCGATCGGCTGCTCAAGGTGATTTATGAGGAGGTTCCGCCACCCGGCAAACACGGCGTAATGAATAAGGCATTTATCGGGCAGAACGCCAACGTGATCCTGCGCGAGATAGGGATCGAAGTAGGAGACGAGGTTCGCCTGATCCTGGCGGATGTCCCGAACGATCACCCCTTGGTATGGTCCGAGCAAATGATGCCAGTGTTCCCTCTAACGCGTGTGGCCAACGCCCAGGATGGCATACGGCTGGCGGTGGATTCCGAATACGGTTTCCGACATACGGCGGTGATCCATTCGAAAAACATCGACCACATGACCGAAATGGCCCGTGCTATCAACACCAGCATTTTCGTCAAGAATGGACCCTCCTTGGCCGGACTGGGCTACGGAGGCGAAGGTTTTTGTTCCTTCACGATCGCCAGCCCCACCGGTGAGGGCCTCACAAATCCGCGCAGCTTCAGCCGTTTGCGACGGTGCGCTCTGGTGGATGCCTTCCGAATCGTATGATGTATGATCCGGCGCTGACCTTAATCGAATTCAGCAGCATTGCGGCCGGCATTCAGGCCGCAGATGCGATGGTCAAGCGCGCGCCCATCGATGTAATCCAGGCCGGGACGGTCCATCCGGGAAAATATCTCGTGTTGGTGGGTGGTTTGACCGCCGATGTAGAGGAGTCCTTAGCTGCCGGCCGCGAGGTGGGCCGAGACGCGATCCTCGATTTCGTATATCTTCCCCAGGTGCATCCCAGCGTCGTGACAGCGCTGCGAGGCGGACGCTCTCCAGAACCAGCCGAGGCCCTGGGGGTTCTCGAGACGAGTTCGGTAGCGGCGGCTATCCGTGCCGCAGACGCGGGGGTCAAAGGTGCCCAGGTGGAGCTGGTCGAGGTGCGCCTTGCGGATGGCCTGGGCGGCAAGGGAATCGTGTTGTACTCGGGGGTGGTGGCGGACGTCGAAATCGCGGTGGCTCTGGGGGTGGAGTCCCTGCAGGGCCCGGACGCGCTCATCCGACAAGTGGTGATTCCGCAGCTGCACGAAGAGATGTGGGACAACCTGTCGCAAGCCACGCGATTTAGCGCACGGGTCACGGCATGAAATACGCGCGGGTGATAGGAAGCGTGGTCGCCACCCAGAAATACCAGGATCTGGAGGGCATCAAACTGCTCGTCGTTCAGCCGCTGGACGAGGATCGAGAGCCCCTCGGAGTGGCCCAGGTTGCGGCGGATGCCACCGCACAAGCCGCGCCCGGAGAACTTGTGTTTGTGGTGGCCAGCCGTGAAGCGGCGCAGGCCCTTCCCGAAACCTTCGTGCCCGTGGATCTGGCTATCACGGGTATCGTCGACGCGATCCATGCTCCCGAAGGTGGACGTCGAACACAAGCAACGGCAATATGGCACGGGCCAGCCGACCTGACGGCGCCGGAGACCGGGCAATAACACATGTATATCGGTAAGGTCATCGGCACCGTGGTCGCCACGGTCAAGATTTCCCACCTCAGGGGCCGCAAGTTGCTCATGGTCGACCAGCTCGACCTGCAGGGGGAGGAAACGGGCAACTACGACATCGCGGTGGATGTGGCTCAGGCCGGGATCGGCGATACGGTCCTGGTGTTAGACGAGGGCAACGGGGCGCGGCAGGTTTTGGAGCTGGATCCGGGGGCCATTCGCACTGTAATCGTTGGCGTGGTCGACGAGGTCAGGGTGAGCTACTAAATTACGTACCACGCGTGCGCGGGCGAATAACCTAATAGAAACGTGGAGCCCAGGGGCTCCTTTTTAGATCCATGGAAGGCGCAGATTGCAACGCCAAGGAGGGCCCCCGATGCCGGGGCGCCTAATCTGCGGCAGCACGGCGGGCCAGCTCTACGAACTGAGGCTTCAGGCTGGCTCCACCCACCAGAGCGCCATCCACCTCCGGCATTGCCATAAAATCGGAAATGTTTTCGGGGGTAACACTGCCGCCATACTGCACACGCACTTGCTGCGCGACTTCTTCACCATAGATCTCCGCCAATGCTCCTCGAACCGATAATCCAATGACGCGATTTGCGTCTGCCGGCGAGGCGGATTCGCCGGTGCCGATGGCCCAAATGGGTTCGTAGGCGATTATGCAGGAGGCGGCCAGGCTGGCCTCCACATCCTGAAAGGCCGCCCTGACCTGACCCGAAACGAATGCGTTCGTCTGGCCGGCACGATTCTGTTCCAGGTTTTCTCCCAGGCAGAGGATCGGCGTGAGCCCATGTGTGAGGGCAGCCTTTAATTTCCGATTTATGGCCTCGTCGCTCTCCTGGTTGCTTCCCGTCGCCCGACGCTCCGAATGGCCCAATATGACATACTGGCAAACGCCCGCCAGCATAACGGGAGAGATCTCACCCGTATGGGCTCCTTGTTCCTCCCAGTGTGCGTTTTGTGCACCCAGGGCAATGCGAGTCGGGGCGAGCAGCTCGGCGAATTGGTGCAGGACGGTCGTGGGTGGGCAGATAACCAGATCAACGCCCTTGATCTCGTTCAGTCCGCCCCGAATTTTTCGGAAAAAGGCCAGGGCTTCATCCGATCGACCCAGGTTCATCTTCCAGTTAGCAACCAGTATAGGTCTGCGCGCCATCGATCAACCCACAGGATTTATGCACTTGAGGGAATTTGGATGCAATACGAGTGATTCAGCTTGAGGCAGCTTGGGCCTCGCCGCTCGAGCGAGGCACCGCATCTCGTGGAAGCGGTGCGATTGCGTCCACCATCTCACGGTTGAAAAGCATCGCGGGGGAACTAGCGCGAATATCTGGAAACAAGATCGCGATCAGCTCCGCATTGTAGAGTGGAATGAAGATCCGATCCCCCTCAATCATAAAAGTCCCGAAGTTGAATTTGCCAGGAGTTTCGACCTGCCCGCGCAACTCATATCCGCCCAGCACCAGGTGCACCCAGTGCGGCATCGTGGTGGTGTACCCGCCGCGCGCTATGCCGGAGGGACCCACCTCGGCCCGAGTGCTCAGAAGCACGGTAACAATTTCGCCTTTGACGACCCACAACGTCGGGTAACGCGCCACCATTCGTCCCGGCTGGTGCAGCCGATTGAGATGTGCTCCTTCAACTGCCAGATAGTTTGTAGTGGGGATGTTGAGATAGCCGTACAGTCCGCTGGCACCGGGGTCGATCCGCCCCAGAATCCGGTGGCTAGTTGTATAGATCTCGACCGATATGGGCTTGGTCATGCTAGCTTCCGGTGGGCAGCGCAAACGTGATCTTGGCGCTGGCCGGCGTCTGATCGTACCACAGTACACCGTCCATGCTTTCCGCGATCATACGTAACTCACCCAGCGAAAGCCCGTACCCTAAATTGCCGGCAGAAGGATCTGCAGTCTGCGCGGTAAGCGCCTTAACGGTTTCTGGCGACAGCCCGGTGCTTGAATCCACCACTATCACCGCCGCCCATTGGCCGGCCTCTAATACCAGCCCGGCCGGCAGCGGGACCTCGTCGCTCTTACCGTTTCCGGCTTCAAAGGACTGAATCTGCAGCATGACCCGGCCGGTCATCGTGCGCCGGATAGCGGCCGACACCAGCGCATCGATCACCTGGTACACGCGGTCGCTGTCCCCGGGAAACAGCGGAACGGGGGCCTCGGATTCCACGGTCAGGTTCAAGCCCCTACGTGCAGCTTGAAGCTGATGGTCGGCGGCAGCCCGCTGAATTAGACGTGCGAGGTCAACAAGTTGGTCGACTGCTTCCCCCTCAATGACGGAGATCGGCATCGCCCGCAATCCCTTCAGTTGATCCCGGAGTTTAAGAAGCTCAGGTTTGCCCTGCCCCAGCGCATTCTGGCCATCAATATAGGACTGTAGCGTAAGGATGGCTTCGTCCAGACCATCCACCAGACTGGCGGGCGCGACGCTGATGGGTCCCGTACCACCCGTGTTGGCGCTTGCCTGTTGGACAAGTGCGGCGCGATCCAGCGCCACCCCGGCCCAATCAGAAAGAGTCATCAGTAAAGTCACGTGTTGCTCATTGAACGAGCGTAGGGCGAGTCGGTTGTACACGCCCAGCACACCGACCACCTCATTTCTCAAACGGATGGGCACCTTTACGACCGATTGCACCATGAACCCCGTCTGCACCTTGACCGGTCCGCTATCCATGCGGGGTTTGCGCAGGATCGGCTGTCCGGAGCGAAACACCTGTCCCACCAGCATGTCATCCGCGCGCAGGCGTTGAAGAGTGGCCTGGCGTTCGCCGGCTTGTTTGGTCGCTCGCAACACGACCTCATTCGTCTCGGAATCTGCCAGGTAGATACTGGCTTCCTCCGCGTCGGTCACATAGGCCGCCGCCTCTACCAGACGGGCCAGGATTTCATCCAGATCATCCAGGCTAGCGACCACCCTTCCGATCTCGCTCAGCATACGAATCTCATCCGTTCTCCGCCTCAAATCCTCCTGCAGGCTCTCTACGCTGCGGCTCAGCTCCCCGGTGCCTCCCTCGCCCTTGCGGGTCTTCGCCAGGGCCCTGATTGCTTCGTGCAGCTCATCTTCTCGGTACGGCTTGAGCAGCACATCGCGAACGCCCAGTTGGAGAAAGCTGCGCAGGCGCGAGGCAGGGAAATGGGCGGCAAGGACCAAGGCGGGAGCGTCATCCCCCATCTCTCGGCGGTTGCGCAGACCGGCCATCGGATCACCGCGAATCTGCGTGACATCCACCACCAAGACGTCCGCCTCGGGCGCATCGTCGGTCGCGGGCCAGGCCTCAAAGCCGGCCGGACCCAGGATGCGCTCCACCAATTGCGTGGCGTTGGTCTCTACATCCGCGATGACCACCACACGCAGGCGGGCCTCCTCCCGAACAGCGGATTCTTCCTGCACAGTCATATCAGCCACCGTCGGCGGCCGCCACCAGATCGTAGTGTGGGATCCAGCCCATGGATTCCGTTGGCCAGTATACGAATATGGCTTTGCCGATGATCTCTTCCATCGCCAGCGCTCCCCAATTCTGCGAGTCGGACGAGTTATTCCGGTTGTCGCCCAACACAAATACTTCGCCCATGCCTACGTCCCATTGATCGTTATAGGCTGGAGGCACCGCCAGATACGGTTCATTCAGGAGGTTCCCGTTAATAAATACCTGTCCATCCAAAACCTGCAGCCGATCACCCGGCAGGCCGATGATACGTTTGATGAAGCGACGGGTCGGATTCAGAGGAAAATTGAAAACAATAATGTCTCCTCGCCGCGGATCTCGCAGGGCATACTCCAGTTTATTCACGACCACGAATTGGCCGTCAATCAGGCTGGGCTCCATGCTGTCCCCTTCCACTCTAATCCGTGCGGTAATCATATTAACTACGAAAAATAGAATCACGGCGAACACGACAGTCTGAAGGACGGATCCCAAGAAGCCCAAGATCCGCCGCGCGATGCTAGGCGGTTTGGGTTCGTTGATTGTAGGCTGCGTGGGTTGATTGAAGGGGTAGTCTGTCACGGACTGGATTATAAGACCCGGTATAGGGGCTGACAAGCGTACTCGGGTTGGGACCTAAATCGGTGGTTAAGACCGTTTCCTGAACGATAAACGGATGGGGGTTCCCACGTAGCTGTATTCCTGGCGGATACGGTTTTCAAGGAATCGGGCGTAGCTGAAATGCATCAATTTAGGATCATTTACGTGGAAAAGGAAAGTCGGGGGATCCGTCCGTACCTGTGAGGCGAAATAGATGCGGAGTCGTGTGCCCGCCTTTGAAGGGGGCGCGTGTGCTGCTTGGGCGTCGAGCACCACTTCGTTGAGCCGAGCGGTCGGGATACGGCGGAGCCGTTCCTTTTGTATTTGCAGCGCTGCGGGCATCACCTCCTGTACGCCGGCACCCGTCAAGGCCGACATAAATAGTATCGGCACAAAGTTCAAGAATTTGAGCGCGGCCCGCACATGCTCCCCATAATCCTGCCTATCTCGTACCTCATCCGGGACGATGTCCCACTTGTTGACCAACAACAAGACGCTCTTTAGCTTGTCGAGAATCATGCCCGCGATATGCGCGTCCTGAGCAGTGACCCCTTCCGCCCCGTCGATCAATAACAGCGAGACATCTGCCCGCCCAATGGCCTTCAGTGCTCGCATGGAAGAATACTTTTCGACTCCCGGCTGAATGCGCCCTCGGCGGCGAATGCCAGCCGTATCGATCAAGGTAATTTTAAGGTCCTCATACGTCAGCTGAGTATCGATCGCATCGCGCGTGGTGCCAGGATACGGCGAAACAATCACTCGTTCCTCACCTAGCAGACGGTTCAGGAGGCTGGATTTGCCGACGTTGGGCCGACCCACGATGGCAATCTTGATGCCTTCGTCTTCGTCCGCCGACTTCGGTGACCGGCCCAGTAGCTCCGTTATTCGATCCAGCATGTCCCCCGTGCGCCGGCCGTGAAGGGCAGAGATCGGGATCGGTTCACTCAATCCAAGTTCGTAGAATTCCGAAATGCTTTCGCCGCGCGCAGCGCTATCGACCTTATTGACCACCAGCAAGATCGGAACCCGCTCGCGGCGAAGGATGTCGGCGATTTCATGATCGAGAGGTGTTATCCCAGTTTTCCCGTCGACTAGAAAAACGATAAGGTCCGCCTCTAACATCGCCTGCTCTGCCTGAGCCCGAATCTGCGGAAGGTATTCCGCGTCCAACATATCGTCCGCGAAAGGAACGTAGCCGCCGGTATCGATCAGGTCGAATGCGACCCCGTTCCATTCGGTCCCGGTTACGAGCCGATCGCGGGTAGTGCCGGGTCGCTCGTGTACAACTGCCACGCGCTCACCTACCAGGCGATTAAACAAGGTGGACTTGCCCACGTTAGGCCGCCCAACTAGAGCAACAGTAGGTTTAGCCATATTGTGATCAGGGCGGCGGAGTGGGGGTTGGCGGGGGTTCGGTTGTGAGGGTGACTTCGATCGTGGAAGGGAACACAGGCTCACGTTCCACATCCGTGGGTGCGATGATCACGAGCGGCGTAACTTGATAAACGCCGAGCCCGAGATCAAGCAGGTCTAGAATTACGCGCACGTCTTCAGGCTGAAGAGTGTTGAGCGTGGGAAGCGGCCCGTTCAGTATGATGTTAACTGATTCTGGCGATAACTGCGCAAACAGCCCATCGGTCAAGCCGCGCACCTCAACCAATCGGCTGACTGTAATGGTCCCCTCGACGGGAGAGATACTTACCTTTACCAGCACTCCCTGATCTTCGACCGGAGAGACCCCTTGCGGCAAGTTCAGCGAGAGTCGCCGTTCAAGATCACCAATTGCCCCGATGAGATTGAAGGGCGAAGTCAGCACAAATCCTGGAAGCCCTTGTAGCGCAGCCGGATCGGACGAGAAGACAGTCATGACTTCTGGGGTAACTGAAACATCGGTCAGCCGGTAGCCGGCCTCGGCGAGCAGCTCTTCTCCTTCCAAATTGGGAACCACCGATACCAACCGAAATCTTTCGCGTGGCTCGATCTTTACGGTAACCTGCGCTACCGCCGGGTCGAGTTCAATACCTTCGATGATGTTGCCGTCGCCGTCGACCGCGGCCAGCGGGACCTCCAGATCGAAATCTTCTCGCCGCTCCAGCAGGTTGACGGCCGCAACGACCGAGACAACTCGATCGATCAATGAAAGCGGGCCCAAGATAACCGTTCGCTTAGGCGAAGAGGTCACAAGCGTGGTACGGAAGCCAAGCTGAGGCTCTCCTACGGCCTCAACCGTAATATCCAAGCTCGCAGTGGCCGCGCGCTCGAGGGTTAGCGTGATTGATTCCGGTTCCCAGTCAGAAACTTGCGCCGGTCGAGCGTCGAGGCGGGTCTCCACGGCCAGCTCATGGGTACCTTCTTCCAGACTTTCCAAATATACCGCTAGGCCCACGTTATCAAGTCCGATTTGCTCCCAAATGGATAGAGGCGCGCGCACGGTAATGCTGCCCGTTATGGGAGGAGCTTCGCCGACGATCAGTAGGCCCTGGCGCAAGCCGGAATAGTCGATCGGAATCGGTCCCAGTTCGCGGGTCTCGGTAGGATCCGCGTTGGTGATTGCCACGACCCAGACCGCCAACGCCAAAATGAAGGCCAACAGTAATGAGCCGAGATTATTCCAGAGCCAGCGCAGCATCGAGTAGCCTGTTAGTCGCCGGTGGCCTCGGATCGACTGGTCCTAACCAGCAGGCGGTTGAGCCAGTTCGGAATCCCGCTCATCCGCCTCGGGCGGTAGAAGGCGATAAGGATATTGCGCAGCCGGCTGCGATCGAGCCGGCGGATCAT
>SMUY01220910.1_pt1 | contig 10174 bp, 7 predicted proteins | sample 2456441 | NCBI WGS metagenome assembly SMUY01 (sample SAMN11095931, study PRJNA526329) | marine sediment metagenome | biome: Marine sediment; feature: Surficial sediment; material: Deep marine sediment; isolation source: Hadal surficial sediment | place: Pacific Ocean | collected 2014-11 | depth 0-1...
CCAATAACCACGTAATTGACGGCGCTCAGAGAATATTGGTAACGCTGAGTGACGGCCGGGGTTTTGAAGCGGAACTCATTGGTGGAGACGCTGCCCTTGATATAGCAGTGCTGCGCATTGACGCAGATGACCTGGTGCCGATACCAATGGGCGAATCGTCAAAGCTAAGGGTAGGAGAAGCGGTGATACTCATTGGGCACGCTCTCAACCTACCGGGTGGGCCCACTATAACAGGGGGATGGGTCAGCGCCCTGGACAGGACCCTACAGATATCCCCAACGATCACGATGCAGCACTTGATTCAGACCGATGCGGCCATCAACCCGGGCAACAGCGGCGGTGCAATGGTCAACATGGACGGCGAGTTCGTGGGGATACCCACAGCCAAGCTCCCAATGGGAGAGGGCATAGGATTCGCCATTGCCATCGACCCCATAAAGCCGCTAATCGACGAGTTAATTGAAACTGGAAAGATTGGCAGAGGATTCCTTGGCGCAGCTTTTACAACCGTTGACCAAGCACTGGCGATGAACTTCGACCTGCCTGTAAGCGCCGGGGCGTTAGTGATTTCCGTGGCGCCGGGTTCACCAGCGGAACAGGCAGGGCTACAGCAGGGCGACATTATAGTTACGGCTGAAGATAGGCCCATTAATAACACCGCGGAGCTGGACGCCATACTGATCGGCTATCCCACCGGAGGCACCATTGAAATCGAGTACCTTCGGGGCGACCAGAGGTTTGCGGTGACAATCACACTTGGTGAGAGGCCTAACTAGGCAGCGGAAAGGAGGCTTTATCAAGGCGGTGGTCCACTTCTCGGATATGGCGATTTACTCCATAGTAGTAGTATGTAAGATGGCGGATAAAAACTACCTGGGCGTTCCCTTTGGGACCATGGCCTCAGAACTCCGAATGGGGTGGATCGCTATTTAGTGGGAGGAGTTTACGATGGCTATAGAGGCATACGTACTGATAGATACCATAGCCGGTAAGACCCGCGAAGTGGCCAACTCCCTTTGCAAGGTCGAACATGTAAAGGCCGTGGACATTGTGGCAGGGCCTGTTGATATCATCATTAAACTGGACGCTGTGGACATGACTGCCGTGGGGGAAGTAGTTTTCAATGAGATTCATGCCATTCGTGGCATCAACCGCACAATCACCTGCCTGGTGAAGTAGAGATTTGTTTGAGGCTGCCGGTCTGTTCGCTTAGATCGTGGGGCTTGAGCCTCCAAAAGACAAGCACCGACATTCGGATCGGTGTAGGACATTGCCGTAACACCCTTAGTCTCTCCCAATGGACGCCTCGGGAACGACAAACACCATCCAAGACCTTGGCCTAAATGAGTACTCGCCGTTCTCTTCGCCTTAACCTGGAGATTGCCAAATTATGACGTCATCAAACAGGCCTGCGCATGACATTGACGCAGAGCATACCCCGGACGCCATCCGAAAACGACTCATGGCTGGGCCTACTCACAGCTACCTCCGCGACTTCATTTACGGCGCGATAGACGGCACGGTGACTACCTTCGCTATCGTCGCGGGGGTGGCGGGAGCGGACCTTTCGACGGCCATCGTTCTCATCCTTGGCGTGGCCAACCTCGTGGGCGACGGTTTCAGCATGGCAGCGAGCAACTTCCTCGGCACCCGGGCTGATCAGCAGATCCATCAGCAGACCAGACGAACGGAGGAACTTCACATAGCCCTTATGCCTGAGGGAGAGAGGGAGGAGATCCGTCAGATATTCGCGGCAAAAGGATTCAGGGGCGCAGACCTGGAAAGGGTAGTAGAGGTCATTACCGCCGACAGGGAACGCTGGGTGGATACAATGCTGAAGGAGGAGCATGGAATACCCACTGGTGGCCCATCACCTTTACGGGCAGCCTTCTCCACCTTCACGGCTTTTGTTCTGGTCGGCGTGCTGCCGCTGGTGGCCTTCATGTATGAAGAGGTGAGCTCGGGCTCTATTAAGGAACCCTTTATATGGAGCGCCGGAGTTACTGGGCTGGCTTTCTTTGCCATAGGTGCAATCAAAGGAAAGGTGGTTGGACAACGCTGGTATACAGCCGGCGCGGAGACCCTGGCCGTCGGCGGTGCTGCAGCCGGCCTGGCGTTTCTTGTGGGGGTGTTGCTGAAGGGTATCGTGGACACGGTATAGTTCACTTATCTGAGGTGCCCTTTTCGAAAGTTTTCAGCTTAGTTCATCAACCAAAAAGACTTGTCGTCACCAAGAGGCCGCCTTGTGGGGCAGGCGACGGGAACTCCTTGCTCGAACAGACAGACCCACCTCAACCTGCCATTCGAGCGATTCGACGCGCGCAGGCGGATAAGCCAGACTATTTACTCGAACGTGTGAAGCTCTTTTAATACTTCCCAGGCATCGGTTCTGTGATGTCGGTCAATCCGGATGATAATGACGGACGGGTCGGCCCCGGATATGCGGACTTTGATGGTATCCTTCTCTATCCCCAAGTCGTAGCCTATACAGCTAACCTTGCTTTTCGCGACTCTACGAACTCTAACCGTGAAATAACCCTTACTTAGGCACACAAACTCGTCTGCAGTTACCAGCAATAGAAGTTTACTAGCTAACCACTTGCTAGCCTGGGTTCCTTCTACGCATGCCAACAGAGAATTAGAGGAGATGTGTGCTAAATCTAAAGCCCATTTCGGTGGCGAGTGCATGAAATCCCCGGGTATACGAACCTCGATTGCGAAATGAAAGCGGAGCCTACTAAATACCTTGAGCTGAATTTACCTATAGTCGTTTGTAGGACGATTTTCCTGATCGGGATCAGTGCCTCGAAGCACAAACTTTGGGGCCGTCAAACCGAGGGTTGCGAGAGTAGTGAACAATGCTACTATGCTACTTGTCAACATTGTTCCAATTATCACAATCAATCCGTAGTAATATTGTCCCTGGGATAAACGCACCTGCTACTGTGAAGGCTGTCACAGTCTCTATTCGTCGTTCTACTTGCAAATGATAAGCATCAATCTTTTCAGTGCCTGGCAAAATACTCATTAACATCAATTGCAAGCCAACTTACTCATTTAACACTAATTCCAATAGTTTATTGCGAGTAGGAAACATAGTTACTTGACTTTTTTGCAGAAATAGGCTATTAGTTTGCAGATAGTCGCTTCTTCTGTCGTTCGCAACCGAGCTACATGAAGAGCCTGCTTTTCTAGGTGTTGGGGGCCTGGAGGGTGGAGGAAACGGTGGAGGCAGCACCAGGAACTCAATGTCACGATAACCCTATTTCCGAATCAAAGATGAAGAGTGCGATGCTCACGTCCCGCGACGGCGGAGGCCAAAGACGCGGTATCCCGAGGCGGGTATCGACAGCACCAGGCGAGGGGAGTTAGGAGGGGGCCATGACCGAATTGTTGAACTACCAGAGGTTGGACAAAGAAGGGTTCACATCCACAGAAGAAAGGATTCGGATCAGACAAGTTTACCCTGGGGACAATGAGCGTTTGGCGGTTCTACTCCAGTGCACACCCTTGCCGGATACCTTTAGCCTAGGCTGGTACATGGCCCACCCAGGATGGTTCCACAGTAGACCTGCCGGTCCAACTTCGGAAGAAGTAATCTTCAGGGTAGCAACCGAGAGGGACCGTGTTATAGCCGTAGGGTATTTGACTCACCCCAAAGTCGGCCCCTTATGCCGGGTGGGAGAGGTCAGTATTGTAACCGACGTAGACCACCGCAACAGGGGCTTGGGTCGCCTCCTCTTTGAGGAGTTCTTAGAGGTGGCCAAGGACCTTGAGCTAAAGAGGCTAGTTGTCAAGCTAGTGGCAGACAGGGGACCCGATCAATCAGGAACCCCTAAGGTGGGTGGAAGGATACGCCTTACTGTCCTCAAATCACACTACCGGGACTCGGCCAGATCTAGCCGAGACCTGGTTCTTTTAGAAATGCCGGCGGGTAGGGTGCTAGAGGAGTCAGAGCGTAGAGCATTCGGGGCATTAGCTAGAACTTAGGCATCTGGGTGGACGGCTGCGCCTAAGGCTATCTGGGAATGATACCAGTGCCCGGTCCCGGGCAGAAATCCAATAGAATCAATCTTCGTGGTGAGGTATCTAACGTTTTTGAGGTGCTACGAGAAATAGAGGGCGCGGGTTATATGAGGTAGCGGCGAGTTTTTGTAGATGTGACCAAGCGCTCCTGAGCAGGGCCGGTAGCGTCTGGAGTGACTAGGGTCTCGATGATGACTTGGACGGAATCGATAGTAGCTCTAAATTTTATTTAGGGAAGGGAGATTATTATGGGCCCGGAATTTGTTAAAGAGATTTCAAACTTGCCAGCCGCGATGCGCAAGCAGATGATGAAAGGCCGTGTGGACCAACTGCTGGCCCTCCCGGAGGAGGGACGACAGGAGGCAATACGGGGTTTGGCCGCCGCCTTCCTCGATCCTAAGATCAAGGAGAGCGTCCGAGAGGAGCTTATCGCTACTCGCACTGAGATCGTCGGCGAGCTCTCAGAGGACCGGCGCCGCACCTTTATGATGTCGGTCATGCAGGCGCTGAAGGACGACCCAGACACCGCTAAGACGAACAGAAGTGTCGTGGAAAAGGTTCTTCCAAAGGTGCCCTCGGAAGCCCGCACCGCCTTTATGGAGACCATGAAAGGTCTTAGCGGTCCCCCTCAGGGCTGACGCACGGGGGACATTTGCTTTAGGCCCATAAGGCAGCGGTGTAGCTGTTACCGCAAAGGGGTTTGTCTTTTGACCTGGAACTGGAGGGAGGCGGTCTTTGCATGATTGAGCGGCTTATTCCCAAGTACCCGACATTTCTGGTGCTTGGTTTCATCGTGGTTGCGTCCGGGCTGTTCATCCTGACAGCCGGGCGAGACGCTGTCATAGTGGTCTGGGCCAACAAGTTCTTCGACGGCAAAACAGATGAGGGCCTCTTTGAAGCTTCCCAAATAGCTGACCAGGTTCTAGGTCACACCCTGTCTGTATGGCCCTTTTTCGGCCTCAGCATCATCATGCTTGGCATCGGGTTCGCCATCGCCACCATCGTTGGGCACTTGAGGGCCACCGGACAGAGCACCCTGGATGCTTACAGCTCGGCAGGAGTGGCGGGTGCGGAGGAGGCCAGATTCCAGGAGCCCTGGTTTGGCCGCTACTTTACCAGGTTCCTTTTCGCCGGCATTCTTGTGATGGTCTTCTTCTTCCTGCTGACACTGTGGTGGGATGTAAATCTGGTGTTCCTCATGCGGGCCGAGTTCGACGGGCGTACTACTGGCGCGGCCTACGAGACCTACCTCATGATCGAGCGTATCCTCGCCCCCCTCATCGGCGCGGGCAAATTCCTGGGAATGGGGCTTCTGATCTTCGGCATTCTGACCGGATTGGCCACCATCATAATGCACCTCAGTTTCCAGAACAGAGCTATATCCTCCCTGACCCGCAGAGCAGTGGGCCAGGGCAACGCCACTCAAGAATTCGAGCCGCCACGCCCCACCATTCCCGGTGCCCTCTTAAATCTCGGTACTGCGGGCTTGCTCGTAATGACTTTGGCCATGCCCTTGGCTTTCGTTCGTTCAGGGTTCACCGGCTGGGCCGTAGCGAGGCAGTTCGACGGCGTTGTTAGCGAAACAGCCATAAGGGTCGAGGGTATCCTCGGACGGACCATAGATCCCCTCACCAATCTGGCTCTGGGCATGCTCTTCTTTACGATCGCCTTCCTGCTGCTGGCTATCATCCACCAGCTGCGGGAGCAGCGTCAGGGATTCGGAGAGATGGTATCGGACCTCTCTCAAGGAGCGGTCCCTCGGCCCATAGTGGAACCCTCCTTGTGGCCCCAGCGACTCGTTGCGCCACTGGCTATCTTCGGTCTGTTTGTGATCGTCTTCTTCTTTTTCACCATGACCGCGGTGCGCGATTTCAATTTCAACACCCTGCTCACCCTGCAGTTTGCTGGCACCACCGGCGGGAGCATGTTTGAGAACGCTTTGCGTCTGGACCGAATGCTCGGGCCTATAATCGGAGCGACCCGTTTCATAGGCATCGCCTCGCTGATGCTGGCCATAGGCCTGGCCCTGGTAGTTATCGTAATCCACCTCCGAGCAACCGGTCTCCTGTTACCCATGGGTTTTAGCAAGGTAATCTCGGCTGCCAGGGGTGAAAGGCCGGAGGAAGGGGACCTATCGCTGTCGGAACCCATGTCGCTCGCCCCCTGGAATACGCTCCGGCCTCACCTGGCTGGAGTGGCCATAATCGTAAGCACCACACTCCCCATCGTCGTTCTGCACGCGGTGAGCATTCACCGAATGCTGGAGGAGCAGTTCGCCGGCCTGGGGGGGCCGGGAGTCATGTCTGGGCTTTTCAAGTCCTCATTCCTTGGGGCCAGTCTGTACGGAGCTTCACAACTGCCCTGGATGCTATTCGGCATGGGCCTCATACTGTTCGCCATAGGACGGTTCTTCGCTACCATCGTCACTTTCGTCGGAGCGCGTCGCATGATCATCGAAGAAAGCACGGCGGCCATCGCGGAGGCTGTAGCTGCCAGCCCTGGCAAACCATCGTAACCAAGTAATCCGATTCAACATCTAACCTGAGTTCTTGGGAGTGGGAAATGGACTTCGACGGCGGAGCCGCTGTTGTAGCGGGGCTTGTGGGAGGGGCCGTGATGATTGGGCTCTTGTACATGGGAATGGCCATGATGCCCACCCAGATGCGTATGAACCTGCTGCGTCTACTGGGCACCATGATGCTGCCCGATGGGACCATGGCCTACGTGGCGGGTCTGATGATCCACGCAGTAATGAGCATCGCCTTTGCCCTTGCCCATGTTGGGTTGTATCAGGCCTTTGACCTGGAAAGCAACCTGGCTGCCTGGGGGCTGCTCTTTGGAGCGGTACACTGGATGATAGTGGGGATGGGGCTTGGGATGATGCCACTGATGCACCTGGGCATCAGAAACAAGATCATCACTGCCCCTGGACCATTTGCTCTGAACCTACCGAAGATGACAGTCGTTGGATTCCTCATGCTACATTTAGTGTACGGAGTGCTGGTAGCCGTCGTTTACGAGGCACTTAACTGATATAGCGACCATAGCCATCAAGCTCCAGTAACCAGAAGTTTCCTGAACCGACCGCTGGTCGGACATATACTAACGTTTGAGCACAGGGCGGGTTCAACCAGCGGATCATAAGGAGGACAGACATGAGCAATCCGATCAGAGACGTCCAGCGCCTCGGCCAGTCGGTCTGGTACGACAACGTTCGACGTGGCCTGCTTACCTCTGGTGAAATGGCACGACTAATCGAGCTCGGAATAACCGGTGTGACCTCCAATCCGACCATCTTCGAGAAAGCTATAGCGGGAAGCACCGATTACGACGAGGCGCTGTTGCCCCTGGCCCAATCGGGCAAGAGTGCCAGCGAGACCTTTGAGACCCTGGCGATAGAAGACATCCGTGCCACGGCGGACCTACTGCGATCCGTCTATAACCGGAGCGGCGGCTCGGATGGTTATGCCTCCCTTGAGGTGAGCCCCACATTGGCTCATGACACTGAGGGCACAGTCGCCGAAGCAAAACGGCTATTCGCTGCCCTGGACCGCCCCAACGTGATGGTCAAGGTACCAGCTACGCCTGAGGGCGTAGCCGCCGTCGGTAACCTGATCGGAGCGGGAATCAACGTCAACGTCACCCTCATTTTCTCGCTCGATGTATACAGACAGGTAAGAGAAGCCTATATCAGTGGGCTTGAGGAACTGGCTAAGTCCGGGGGAGATGTACGTAAAGTAGCCTCGGTAGCGTCGTTCTTTGTCAGCCGGGTTGACACCGTTGTGGACGCGTTACTGCAGGAACGAATCCGTCGGGGAGAACCCCACCTGGAGCAGCTCCTTGGCCAGGCCGCCATCGTCAACGCCAAGCTAGCCTATCGGGCCTTTAAGGAGGCGTTCGCCGGTGAGCGTTTCGCCCCTCTGCGTGCCGCGGGAGCTCGGGTACAACGTCCACTCTGGGCCAGCACCGGCACAAAGAATCCCGCCTATAGCGACGTGCTCTACGTGGAATCGCTGATAGGCCCCGACACAGTCAACACCGTGCCGCCATCTACCTTGACGACCTTCCTGGAGCATGGCCGGGCAGATGCAACCCTGGAGCGAGCTGTGGATGAGGCCGATCAGACTCTGATAGAGCTAACATCGGCCGGCGTTAACATGGAGGAGGTCACGGCAAAGCTGCTAGCGGATGGGGTAAAGGCCTTCGCTGACTCCTTCGAAAAGCTACTGGCTAATATCCAGGAGAAGAAGGAGCGGCTGCTGGAGCAAAGACGGGTCCTTCCCGGCGTTGGCTTGGGAGCTTACCTCTCGGATGTGGAGGCCGCATTGGCTGATCTCAAAGAGCACAACGTGGTTGACCGCATCTGGCAAAGGGACCACACCGTTTGGAAGCCGGACCCGGCCGAGATCGAAAACCGCCTCGGGTGGCTAACCGTTACCGACATCATGTCCGAACACGCTCCAGCGCTGGAGGAGTTCGCCCAGGAGGTGCGGAACGCCGATTTCCGGCATGTGGTGCTGCTGGGTATGGGAGGGAGCAGCCTGGGGCCGGAAGTCTTGCGCCGAACCTTTGGGAACGCCAATGGATATCCAGAGCCCATCGTATTGGACTCAACCGTACCGGCGTGGGTGCGAGCGGTTACAGAGGCCATAGATCCCGCACGGACCCTTTTCCTGGTGTCGTCCAAGTCTGGAACTACTAATGAGCCCAACACCTTCTACACCTATTTCCGGAGCATGGTGGAGGGTGCTGTCGGGAAGGAGAAGGCCGGACTAAATTTCGTTGCCATTACCGACCCTGGGACGCCCCTTGAGCGCATGGCCAGGGAGCGAGGATTCAGGCGAACCTTCCTGAATCCCTCGGATATCGGGGGCCGCTACTCCGTCCTATCGTATTTTGGTCTGGTGCCAGCTGTCCTTATGGGCGTCGACATTAACGCGTTGCTGGACAGGGCTGACTGTATGCGTGAGGGATGTGCCTCATGTGTGCCCATCCACGAAAATCCTGGCGCCTGGCTTGGTGCGGCCATAGGCGCTATAGCGGTAAAAGGGCGCAATAAGCTTACGCTCGTCACCTCTCCATCCGTAGACACTTTCGGACTTTGGGCGGAACAGCTCATTGCGGAGAGCCTGGGCAAACAAGGCAAGGGCATTATTCCTGTGGCCGGAGAACCCTTGGCGGCTCCAAATTTCTATGGTGATGACCGAATATTCGTCTATCTCCGCGTCGAAGAGGACGACAACGCGGCCACCGATGCCGCGATAGGAAAGCTCGAATCATCAGGTCAGCCGGTGGTACGTCTGGACCTGCGGGATAAATACGACCTGGGGGCTGAGTTCTTTCGCTGGGAATTCGCCATCGCCGTGGCCGGCTCAATTCTAGGGATCCATCCCTTTGATCAGCCCGACGTGCAGGCGGCCAAGGATATGACCGAGAGTGTCCTTCAGCAGTTCGAAGCTTCAGGTGAGCTTCCACAAGCGGAAGCCACAGCGGCCCCTGAGAAATTGCTATCTGAGGTTAGATCCGGGAACTATCTGGCAATCATGGCTTACGTTCACCAGACACCGGAGGTAGACCTTGCGTTGGATGCCCTTCGTCGGAAGGTCATGGAGCGGCACCGCGTTGCCACTACCCTAGGATACGGGCCGCGCTTTCTGCACTCCACCGGCCAACTGCACAAGGGTGGCCCAGATACGGGGCTGTTTTTGCAGCTCACGGCGGACCATGGTGAGGACCTGTCCATCCCGGGAAAGGCTTACACCTTCGGGGTGCTGGCCGACGCTCAGTCTCTGGGGGACCTGCGGGCACTGCAATCGGCGGGGCGCCGGGTCGCTAGCGCACGCCTGGCTGACGGATCTCCGGCAGCCATCAGAAAATTTGTGGTAGACCTGGTGTAGATCCGCGCAGAGAAGGTGTCATTTAACATGAAAGAAGGGGCTTCCAGACCATGACGACAACACAGGAGTATGACGCGATCGTCATCGGCGCCAGCAAAGCCGCTCTGTTCCTCAGCCCCGCCCTGGTCCAGGCCGGCTGGCGGACCGCGCTGATTGAACGAGAGTACTTGGGTGGAGTCTGCGTCAACGTTGGTTGCACACCAACCAAGACCATGATCGCCAGTGCCCGCGTGGCACAGGTAGCCCGGCGG
>SMUY01305584.1_pt1 | contig 10169 bp, 7 predicted proteins | sample 2456441 | NCBI WGS metagenome assembly SMUY01 (sample SAMN11095931, study PRJNA526329) | marine sediment metagenome | biome: Marine sediment; feature: Surficial sediment; material: Deep marine sediment; isolation source: Hadal surficial sediment | place: Pacific Ocean | collected 2014-11 | depth 0-1...
CTCCAAGAAAGCATCCTCAGTTCAAGAGAATCCTAAAGGCTTCTTGCAAGGCAAAGTCACCATTGCACCGGTGAGGCCTCTCGAACGGCGAGATGCGCCACCTGTAGATATGTCAAGATGGTACAAGGGCAAAATAGTCTTGATTTATTCTGAAGATGAAAAAACGTTACTGGCAAAAGCGCCCGTAGATGATACAGGAAGATATCACGTGTCCCTGCAGCCTGGATATTGCATGGTGAAAATGAAACTCGGTAGAATGCAGAGCACTAGGGACCTCCCCAAGAGAATTGAGATAAAGGCTGGCCAGACCGTGCGGGTGAACATTGACATTGATACGGGAATTAGATAGTTGCACTAAGTCGAAACGTTTTATTCGCCCTTGCGAAGGTTCCGACTTCGCAAGGGTGAAAATGCCTATGAAGGGAGAATTCTTCATCGAGAGTTCTCCCTTTCTTATTTTGTTCCATCAGCTCTTCAAAATGGGGTGTTCAACCTTTAGGTTGCAAGATCAGAGGCAGGCTAATGCCTGTATACCCATCTTAAATGCTCTTAAATGTAGTTTTGCAGAAGTCTTATTCATCTGCCACGCTCGCACCTGTATTTGGGCCAATTTGCCGACTGGGATGTGGGCGCAGGGCAGCAAACCGGTGAGCTGAACCGCGGCGGATACGACGCCGGCCGGTCCCTGGTTTACCAGTTTGAAAGCGGCGCGCAGCCCAGCGATGCTAGCTGGCACGGTGTGAAGGCATTACAGCCGGCATCCGGCGCGCGCGTCACCGATAAACTCACCCCGGACGCCTTTTTTAGCTATCTGTCAGATTTCAGCGGTCCCGGGCCGCAACCGGTCACATCCGATGGCGACTACGCCAGCTTCATTGGCGCCGGCCCTTTTACGTTGGCGCCTGGGGATTCCGTGACGGTTGGTTTCGCCTGGCTTGCCGGATCGGAGCTTTTCGAACTGCAAGCCACCGCCGATGCGGCGCAGGCAGCGTGGGATGATTTCATCGTGAGCGTCGAGCCGCTCAGTTCAGCAACTGTTCCCAGGCAATTCGCACTTGACCAAAACTATCCAAATCCATTCAACCCGGCCACAGAAATCAGCTACTCGTTGCCACGCCCTGCGGAAGTATGGCTGGAGATTTTTAACCTTCTCGGCCAGAAAGTGCGGAGCCTGCTGCAACACGAAAAGCAAGCTGCTGGCCGCTGCACAGTGTTCTGGGATGGCAGAGACGATTTCGGGCGGTCGGCTGCCAGCGGGATCTACCTGTACCGCATCACCGCCGGAGATTTTATACGCACCATGAAGATGACTTTGTTGAAGTGAGATCGTCGAAACCGACTTTTTTTGAAAGACGGTTTCTGGCCGCCGACATTTCACTTGCTTTTCCACGCGAATGTTGTTACTTTTTACTCACTGATTTCGCAAGTTCGTTGTGAAGCCGTAGACTACTGAGACTGGAGGAGGCAGATGTCAGAAAAAGCTCCCAAACCTACTGACCGGGTTAAACTGGACGTCGAGACAATTTTGCAAACCGCCGAGGGCAGACATTTTCTGAATCAACTGAACTTCGTCAGCCAGATTGTTACGATTAAGGATTCGCAAGTCGAGTTTAAAGGGGAGCAGATGGTGAAGACGGGTTATGTTGCCGACTGCAAAAGTGTTCAACTTTTCAAGTGTCCCGACGGCTATTTCTTGTTTTGCAATAAAGCCGCCACGAAGAACAACTGGTCTGTTTCCGGGAGGGGCCTGGAGGAAGTCCTGTCGAAACTGTATGACAACGAAATCAAAAACAAGCTCGAGGAGGAGCTTGCAAGTGCAGAGGCTGCCGCTGAATAAACACACAGTCTGAAGGAGCCGCAACATGACAGAAATTACACGTTCAATTGAAATTGTCGCTTCCCGCACTCGCGTTTGGTCCCATATCCATCCCGGCAATTGGCAGAAAATCTTTCACTTTGTTAAGGAAGTGGACGGTTACAAAGAGGGTGACGGATGGATTGGGAAGAAGGCAAGAGTGGTCGCCGGCGGTGATGAAGAGACAGTTGTCAAGTACAATGTGGAGATTACCGAGTTGCAGGATAAAGAGAAAATCGTTTACCGGCGTTATGGTGGGCCGCTTTCAGGAACCGGGGTCATTCTTATAAAGCCGTTGACCACGGGAACTTTGTTAAGACGCACCAGCTACTACGACGATGATCTGTCTGAACAAACCATCAAGACGCTTTGCGAAGGGATGGAGAAGGACAACATGCGGCTCAAGACGATTATTGAAAAGATTGGAACCTCTGCTGATTAGATTCAGATTCGGTGGCGTCCGGCAACAGGCCGGCGGTGGCAGAGAAATTTCATTCCGGTGCCTCAACCCGTTTGCACGGGATTCCTTCCATTGAACTAACTTCAAAATCGCGTTATGATTCTGACCAAATCCGCGCCTGGACGTGTTGAATTTCACGTCTCTCGCAAGGCACGGGATAAATACCAATTTGACAACACGCTGTTTTCCGCGACCGGCAATGTGATCTTCGCAGATTTTCAAGCTGCGCTCGTTTTCGCGCAAAAGATGAATGCGGCGCGCGACCTGGAGTTGCATCCGGAGGCTGCCGTGCATGCCGCGCAGGTCAATGCCATGGGTCTGATCGACGAGATGCTGCATATCGTTGTGCAGCGCTACCGTGAACAGGTGAATCCTGCAATCTTCCAACAGGGGCTGCAATGGCTGCACGAAAAGTTGGGGCAGGACAAAGTAGAAGAGACGTTGCGCCGGTTTGTTGAAGATTTTCCGCCCGTGGCCGTTTACCATGGCAAAATCAGTGTGGCTGCCTACCTCGATGGTGAGACTGAAGGGATTGCCAACCGACAGACAGCGCTGGAGGAACTACTGATGCTGTGGCTGGCGAATATCAATCCAGCCTTTGCGCCGTTTTTGGAATTGTTTGATGATCAAAAGCTCGAACTCGAGACCTCGTACCGGGATTTGGTTCAGGGTTTGACGGCGTTTTTTCGCGAACAGCCAACATTCGGACCGGGCGGCTTCGATTTACTGCACCTGTTGCGTCAGCCCGCCATTCAGAGGCCGCACTCACTGGCAGAACAGGTCCGGTTCATGACGGAGGCATGGGGGCCGCTGCTGGATAAAGTTGTGCTGCGTTTGCTGGGCGGGTTGGACTTTATCAAAGAGGAGACAAAACCGGTTTTTCCGGGACCGCCACCCACCGAGGTCCTGCACTATGAAGAGTTCGAATATGAGCCCGAGCAATTCAGCCCGGATCTCGACTGGATGCCGAATTTGGTGATGCTGGCCAAGAGCACCCTCGTCTGGCTCGACCAGCTTTCGAAAATGTATGAGCGTGACATCGCGCGGCTAGACCAGATTCCGGACGAAGAACTGGACCGGCTGGCGCGCTGGGGCTTCACAGGTTTGTGGCTTATCGGTATCTGGGAGCGCAGCCCGGCTTCGAAAAAGATCAAGCAGAGTAGTGGCAATCCTGAAGCAGAGTCTTCGGCCTACTCGCTGTTCGACTACGAAGTGGCGCACGAGCTAGGCGGTTTTGATGCCTTGCAGAAGTTGAAAGACCGGTGCTGGCAGCGCGGCATTCGGATGACCTGCGATATGGTGCCGAATCACACCGGCATCGATTCCAGATGGGTACGCGAGCACCCGGACTGGTTTGTTTCGCTGCCGTTCAGCCCGTTTCCAGGCTACGCGTTTTCCGGCCAGGATCTGTCAGGCGATCCGCGTTACCGCATTTTTATAGAAGATGGCTATTACAGCCAATCCGATGCGGCCGTGGTGTTCAAGCGTGAAGACCGCTGGCGGGGCGAGGTCAGGTACATCTACCACGGCAACGACGGCACCGGCATGCCGTGGAACGATACGGCTCAGCTTGACTACCTGAATCCCGAAGTCCGCGAGGCCGTGATCCGAAAAATTGTGGAGGTTGCGCGCATGTTTCCGGTCATCCGGTTCGATGCTGCGATGACGCTGGCGAAGAAGCACTTTCACCGTTTGTGGTACCCGGAGCCCGGCAGCGGTGGTGACATTCCTTCCCGGTCGCAGTTCGGTATGACCAAATATGAATTCAACCAGAAGATGCAGAACGAGTTCTGGCGCGAAGTGGTCGATCGTGTGGCTACGGAAGTCCCGGACTGTCTGCTGCTGGCAGAGGCTTTCTGGATGATGGAGGGCTATTTTGTGCGTACTCTCGGCATGCACCGAGTCTACAATAGCGCGTTCATGAACATGCTGAAAAACGAGGAAAATGAGAAGTACCGTCAGACCGTTATCAACACGCTGCAGTTCAATCCTGAGATTCTGAAACGCTACGTGAATTTTTTGAACAATCCGGACGAAGACACTGCCATTGCGCAGTTCGGCGACGGCGACAAATACTTCGGAGTATGCCTGATGCTGGTCACCATGCCGGGCCTGCCCATGTTCGGACACGGCCAGGTGGAGGGTTTGCACGAAAAGTACGGCATGGAGTACCGCCGGGCACATTCTGACGAAGAAGTAAATCAGGGGCTTGTGCATCGCCACGAGCAGCAGATTTTTCCATTGATGAAAAAACGCTATTTGTTCGCGGAGGTGGAAAATTTTCTGTTTTACGATTTTATGACGCCGGATGGCGGCGTCAATCCAAACGTGTTTGTTTATTCGAACCGGGCCGGCGGCGAGCGGGCGTTGGTGCTTTACAATAACAAATTCGAGCACGCGACGGGCTGGGTGCGCGTTTCGGTCCCGTTCGCCGAAAAACTGGATGACGGTGACGAAGTGCGTCTGGTGCAAAAATCGCTGCGTCAGGGACTCGGCCTACCCTACGACGCAGAGCGCTATCTGCTTTTTCGCGATCAAATCTCCGGCCTTGAATTCATCCGCAGTTGCAAGGAAATTGGTGACCAAGGACTCTATTTCGAGCTGGCGGCCTACCAGTCACATGTACTGGTAAATATCTATGAAATCCCGGATAACGACGAAGGTCACTACGGCCAATTATGTGCGTACCTGAACGGCCGGGGTGTGCCGGGCATCGCCGAGGAGCTGAGGGAGATCAGTCTGAAGCCGCTGTTGAAACCGTTTGACGCTCTCCTCAACCCGGATGCGTTTGAAGATTTTCTGCAACAGCGCCTCTCCGCTAAAAAAGCGAAACATCAAAAAGACTACCTGGACGATTTCGAAGACAAATACAAAACGATTCTGAACACGGTAAGTGAGAATTTATCGTTGACGATGAAGAAGGCGCCTCTGGTGAAATCCCTGCGCCGCAAGCTGGCAGCGTTGCTGCAACTCGGGGCGCTTGATCTGCATTTCAAAGCGTCAGCGTCGAGAGGGTTGAAGTCGGCGCTAACCTTTTTGCAAGAGCGATTGCGCGACGACCGGGTCTGGGCATTGCTGTTCTGTTGGCTGGTCACGCACGAGTTGGGCAAGATACAGGATTCGCCGGATGATGAAGCACGCAGCGCCGCATGGCTGAAAGAGTGGTTGCTCACGCGGCGGCTCGCTCGCTTGCTTCAGGTTAAGGATACAGGCGAGGATGATATTTCCGCAGCAAAACTTCTTCTCGAGATCCTAGTCGTGCATCAGAATTGGGCCAGCCGGGACCAACTCAAGGGAGACAGCGCGCACGAGTTACTAAAAGCGCTTTTACGTGATTACTCTGTACCGCACTTTGCCGGCATCAACCGGTTCGACGGCACGTTGTGGTTTAACAAGGAAAAATTCGACCAGCTTGCGGGGAATCTGTTTCTCATCGCGATGGTTCAAATCATGAGTACTCCGAAGCTGAGCAAGCCCGCCGCCGCCACGCAAATTTCACAGGTACACGGCATCATCTTGAAGTGGCAGAAGGCAGAGGAGAAATCAGAGTACCGGCTCGAGAAACTTCTTGACCTCCTCCTGCCGAAAGCCCGGAAATCGCCACGGAAGAGCGCCTCGAAAGTCGAAAGTCGTAAAAAGCGTCCCGGCAAAAGGAAGACAGGCAAAGCAACATCTTCCTGAAAGCCTAGCGCGGCGGAGCCGCAAAATCCCAAGCTTGTCCCTGAATGTATTATCAGGGGTCCCAATTAGCCAAATCCCAAACAAAAAATGCGAGAAGCGTAGAATTCAAACGCTTCGTATATTAAGAAACAAAATCCGCGTTTCATCAGTATGAATCCGTGGCCAAAGGGTTCGTAGGAGTACTACTTTACCCACTCTGATCGACATAGAGCCGTTTTCTTTACCAACCCGCAGGGGTGAAATGTTGTCACTTCAAGGGTGCAATGTCGGTGATCGAGGAACCAATCGGACGCTGGTTTTGTTTAAGTTTTCATCTTGCTTTTAGGAGTGCAAATGATCATATTAAGTTTCATCTTTTGAAGGAAACGCTGAATGAGATTCAGATACTCCGAGTGGCGCGAAGGCAACGAGAAAAGCAAGCTCACGTTTGATGAGCTAATGAAACTGTTCAGCCAACTGTTGATGCACACCAACGGTGATGTGAACCAAGCGCTGCAGTGGTTGACCGATCTGGACAAAGAACACCGGATTTTCGAAGATGATGAGGGGATGGGGTTTGATGAGTTTCTGGAGTGGCTCAAAAAAGAAGGCTATATTGAGGAATTCAACGACATCCTCGCCCTCACACATAAAGGTTCCCGCCGCATCCGTCAGGACGCGTTGAAAGAAATCTTCACGTCTCTCAAAAAACGATCTTTTGGCGAGCACGAGTCGCCGTTTTCCGGGCAAGGCATTGAGCGCCTGAGTGAAACCAAGCCTTACCAGTTCGGTGACGAGGCCGCCAATATTGACTTTGCCTCGACCATCAAGAACGCCATCAAACGGGAAGGCCTGGACGAGTTCAATCTCAAGGAAGAAGACTTTGAGGTTTACGAAACCGAGCATATGACATCCTGCGCCACGGTGCTGGCGCTGGACATCAGCCACAGCATGATTCTGTACGGCGAAGATCGCATCACACCCGCCAAGAAAGTCGCACTGGCGCTGGTGGAAATGATCACCACGCGTTTTCCGAAAGACAGCTTGCATGTGATCGTTTTTGGTGACAAAGCGGTTGAGGTGAGCCTGGAAGACATCCCGACCATCGCCGTGGGGCCGTACCACACGAACACGAAAGACGCGCTCGAGTTAGCCCAGCGCATTCTGAAAAGAAAACGCAACGTCAATAAGCAGGTTTTCATGATCACGGATGGCAAGCCTTCGGCCATATTCATCGACGGACGACTGTACAAGAATCCCTACGGTCTGGACCGGCGAATCGTTAACCAGACGCTTAACCAGGCGCGTTCATGCCGGCGAAACAACATTGCTATCACAACTTTCATGGTGGCGCGGGACCCCTGGCTGGTGGATTTTGTTAAAGAGCTGACCGAGGTCAACAAAGGGCGGGCGTACTATTCATCGCTCAATCAACTGGGCGAATACATTTTTGTGGACTACATTCGTAATCGCAAACAGCGGTTAAGATAGAGACACCGATGCTGCTGGGCTGCGTCAAGAAAGGCATAACTGTCATTCCGTTGTGTTCGAAATGACCCTGGTGCCCGGGCCGGTCCGTTGCCAGCTTCAGATATGAGGACGTACATGAGCAGAGCAAAGACAATTGCTGAACTCCGCGCTACCGGCTACAAAGTCAAGCCGGTGAAACAGGAAATGCGCGATAATCTTATTCACAAACTCAAGAATAAAGAAGCGTTGTTTCCGGGAATTATCGGATACAATGAAACAGTGATTCCCGCACTTTGTAACGCAATTTTATCCTACCACGACTTTATCCTGCTCGGGTTGCGCGGGCAGGCCAAAACGCGTATCCTGCGCTCCTTGCCGACCCTCTTGGATGAATATGTGCCGGTCATTAAGGGCAGTGAGATCAACGACAGTCCGTTTAATCCGGTAAGCAAAGCGAGCGTTGATCTCGTGAGCGAACATGGCGATGAGGTGGAGCTCGAATGGCTGCACCGGGAAGAACGCTTCGGAGAAAAGCTGGCCACACCGGACGTCACCATCGCTGATTTGATTGGCGACATCGATCCCATCAAGGCAGCGTCAAAGAGACTGCACTACGCGCACGAAGGCGTGATTCATTTTGGAATCATTCCACGCAGCAACCGCGGCATTTTTGCCATTAACGAGCTACCCGATTTGCAGCCGCGCATTCAAGTGGGTCTGTTCAATATCATGCAGGAGAAAGATATTCAGATTCGCGGCTTTCCTGTCCGTATTCCGCTCGATATTGTGATCGTTTACACAGCAAACCCGGAAGACTATACCAATCGCGGCAGTATTATTACGCCGCTGAAGGATCGCATCGGATCGCAGATATTAACACACTATCCCCGCAGTTTGGAAGAGGGGATTGAGATTACGAAACAGGAGGCGGTGGAGAAGCGGGACAGTGAACGAAAAATTTACATTCCGCAGTTCTTCCGGGAGATCATCGAACAGGTCGCGGTGGAAGCGCGCAAGAGTGAGTTCGTCGATCACAAATCGGGCGTGAGCGTACGGATGACCGTGACCAGTCTGGAGAACTTGATCAGCAACGCCGAGCGCCGCGCGATCATCAATGACGAGCTGGTGGTGGCGCCCCGGATTTGCGATCTCTACGCCGCGCTGCCGGCGATAACCGGCAAGATCGAGTTAGTGTACGAGGGCGAGCAGGAAGGGGAGGTCAACGTCAGCCGGGCGCTGATCGGGAGAGCGGTCAAGGCAGTCTTTCTGAAGTATTTCTCCGACCCGTTAACCGCAATGAAAAAGGGCGACTCGACCTACTCAGAAATCGTAAAGTGGTTTAAGAACGATCAGGCAATCGAAGTCTCTGACCTGATGGATGAGAAATCCTATCTCGCAGTGTTGACAGGAATTCCAGGCTTAAAACAACTAGCGACCAAGAAAATGGACCTCCCTGCAAATGCAAATGGCGCCGTTTTGGGTGCTGCGATGGAGTTTGTGCTGGACGGCCTGCACCAGAGTTCCATGCTGAGCAAAGATATGCTGAATTCGAAGACGTCCTACCGCGACATGCTGAACACGATGTTCAGCTCATTGCAGCATGACGATGATGATTTGGTCCAAAGCTGACACGATGGATCAGAGCGTTGTAACACGACGAGGGGACACCTTGGAAAAGACTGGCGTCAACCCCCGAACAAGTTCTTACCTCGAAGCGCAAATCCGCAAGCTCAACGCCATCGGGATTGCGCTTTCTAATGAACGCAACCTGAATAAGCTGCTGGAGGTTATCGTGCGTGAGGCGCGCGGTTTTACACGCGCGGACGGCGGCAGCCTCTATATTAAAGAGGGGAAAAAACTCAACTTTACGGTTGCGCAGACAGAATCTCTTGAAAAGCGTGACGGCAAGAAGGAGCCGTTTAAGTCGTTTTACCTGCCACTAACGAAAGGCAGCATTGCCGGCTACGTGGCGGTTACCGGCGAGTTGCTCAATATCTCGGATGTTTATCAGGTGCCGCCAACGGTGGAATATCAGGTCAACAAACAATTCGACCAGAAAAACAATTACCGTTCGAAATCGATGCTGGTGGTGCCGATGCGGGATCAGGCCGGCAGCATCATAGGGGTGCTGCAGTTGATCAATTCGCTGACCTCCGGCAGGGTGGTTCCATTCAAGCGCGAGTACGAGAGTCTCGTCTTGTCGCTGGCCTCGCAAGCGGCGGTGGCAATAAAGAATGTCAAACTAATCGAGGAAATACGCAATCTGTTCAAGTCGCTGGTGCGCTATTCGGCGAAAGCCATCGACGCGCGAAGCCCGCACACCGCCGGACATTCCGGACGAGTGGCAAGGTATTCAGTCCGCATTGCGAATGCTATCAACGAAGAGACAAACGGTCGCCTGGGTCAGATCTATTTTTCACCTGAGGAAATCGAGGAGCTCAGGATGGCCGGCTGGCTGCATGATATCGGCAAGATCGGCGTGCGCGAAAGCGTGCTGGAAAAAACCAATAAGCTGACGGATGACCAACTCGAAGTGATCAGTCAGAGGTTTGAGGCGATCAAGCGCGGCTTTCAAAATGCCTGGCTCGAAACCAGACTGGAGCACCTGGCAGAGCCTCCCGGTGCGCTGGAAGAGTTCGAGGCGGCCTATCGCGCGAAGCTCAGAGAAGTCGATGCTGATTTAGATTTTATCAGACGAGTCAGCATTCCAGGCTTCTTGAGCGA
>SMUY01089689.1_pt1 | contig 10164 bp, 11 predicted proteins | sample 2456441 | NCBI WGS metagenome assembly SMUY01 (sample SAMN11095931, study PRJNA526329) | marine sediment metagenome | biome: Marine sediment; feature: Surficial sediment; material: Deep marine sediment; isolation source: Hadal surficial sediment | place: Pacific Ocean | collected 2014-11 | depth...
ACGCTGTGGGACTGGGACGGCACGCTGGAGTGCGTCCATCACGCGCTCTACCTCATGACCCGGGACTTGGAAGGCCGCGAGGCGAGCCCGAGCGCCGGGGCGATCGACAGCCAGAGCGTGAAAAGCGCGGAAAAAGGGGGGCGCGCATCGACCGCTCGGGCTATGACGCGGGCAAAAAGGTCAAGGGCAAGAAGCGCCATCTGCTCGTCGACACCCTCGGCCTGATCCTCGCCGTCGTCGTCCACCCGGCCGACGTACAGGACCGCGACGGCGCCCTTCTGGTCCTGGATCGCCACACCCGCCGGCTGTTTCCTTTCCTGGAGACGATCTTCACCGACGGTGCCTACGGTGGCCACCAGTGCTGCATCTTAGCGGCGATGCCCAGACGGTTCCGTGGGCAGTTTCTCGGGAGAGTAGGCAATGATTTTTAACCTATATTTCTGGTGTTTACGAGCCCAGACCTTTGGGCTCTAAGAGGAGATTTTCTGCATCTCAGGACGCTACCGCGCCAACTACACCGTCGTCACGCAGTTTATGTGACAACACCTTGTGGTGGCCTATTCGAACTCCCAGTCGCCGCGTGAGTACGAATTCGCCAGGCACACCTTGTTTCTTGATGATGGCCTATTGGCTCGCGGTGATGCCGCCGTCGACGTAGAGCGTCTGGCCGGTCACGAAGTCCGAGGCCGGCGAGACGAAGAACAGCACCGGGCCGACCACGTCCTTGGGATCGGCGATGCGCCCCAAGGGGATGCGCTCGTAAAGCTTCTTGCGGAACTCAGGGTTCTCCATGACGTGGCGGATCATCTCGGTATAGACGAAGGTGGGCGCGACGCCGTTGACCGTGATGCCGTGGGGGGCGAGCTCCAGGGCGTGCTGCTTGACCAGCATGACGAGCGCGCCCTTGGTGCTGCAATAGGCCGAATAGCCGCGCTCGCGCAGGCCCAACTGGGCGCGCACCGAGAGCAGGTGCACCTGCTTGCCGCCCTTGCCGCCAGCCATCTGCTGCTTGGCCGCGGCCTGGGCCAGGAACATGGCAGCCTTGAGGTTGACCTCGTAGACCTCGTCGAAGGCGTCCTCGGTGACCTCCAAGAGCGGCTCCTCGCGCTGGATGCCGACGCAGTTGACCAGGATGTCGAGCCCGCCGTAGCGCGCCGCGACCCGCTCGACCGAGTCCCGGATCTCCTCGACCGAGGTCGCGTCCATGGCCAGGCCGGCGGCCTCGAGGCCCTTCTCGCGCATGGCCTCGGCCAAGGCCTCGGCCTTCTCCTCGCTGCGCCCGGCGACCACTACCTTGGCGCCGGCGAGCGCCAGACCCCAGGCGATCACCTCGCCGAGGCCGCCGTAACCGCCGGGCAGGTAGGCGACCTTGTCCTTGACCTCGAACAGCCCGCCGAGTTCGGCTTCGAAATCGATAACCGGCGTGATGCGATCCATGGCTAGGACTCTCCCGGGCAGTCCTCAGTCGAGGTGTAGCCCGCCGTTGATGTCGATGATCTCGCCGGTGATGAACCCGGCCAGGGGCGAAACCAGAAACCGCACCACGTGGCTGATCTCCTCGGGCTCGCAGAAGCGGCCGACGGGGATCTCGGCCAAGAGCTTCTGGCGCTGCGCCTCGGTCAGCTGCTCGGTCACCATGGGGGTCTTGATGTAGCCCGGCGCGATGCCATTGGCCGTGACCCCGTCGCCGGCCGATTCGCGCGCCAATGAGAAGGTGAGCGCCGCCAAGCCGCCCTTGGAGGCGGTGTAGGCGGTGCCCGCGGTCAGGCCGCCGGTCTTCATGGCGAGCGAGCAGATGTTGACGATGCGGCCCCAACCCTTGGCCTTCATCGCCGGCAACGCCTCGCGGCACATGTAGAAGGCGCCGTCCAGGTTGACGCTCATAAGCCGGCGCCATTCCTCCGGCGTGGTCTCGGCCGCCTTGTGGTTGGACAGCAGGCCGGCGTTGTTGACCAGCACGTCGACCTCGCCGTGGTCGCGTCGCAGCTTCTCCCAGGCGGCAGCGACCGCGTCGACATCGCTGATGTCCAGCACCAGCGGCACGGCGTCCTTGCCGATGCGTTCGGCCAGCGCCGTCAAGCGCTCCGCGTGAAGGTCGACCATGACCACCCTGAGGCCGTCTGCGGCGAAGGCCTCGGACACGGCCAAGCCGACCACCCCGGCCGCCCCCGTAACCAACGCCAGTTTCCCGGTCAAGTCGTTCATGGCTGCGTCCTGCGCCCCCTAGTGTCCTGCCTCTGAAGTTCATAACATGAACTTCAGAGATAAGCAGGCCACTAACTATTTGTATCTAGTGTGATTCAGCATCCAAAATTCGTCACATTTCATGTGACGAACTCTGGAACCATCACACTAGGCATGGCCCGCGACCAGATCGCCCAGATAATCGCGCACCGCGTCCTGCGAGACCAGGGTTTCGAAATTGGGCGCATGCGACAGGCGCCCCTTCTGCACGAAGATATAGCGCTCGCAGATCTCGCGAAGGATATCGAGGTGGAACGGCTCGTTCGGGTGCACGCAGAGGAACACCAGGCGCCCCTCGGCGCGCAGCTTGCGGAAAAAGTCGAGCATGAAGCCGATATAGCCGTCCTGGGTGTTGAACTGCGGCTCGTCGAACAGGTGGATCATCGGATAGTCGGAACCGGCCGATTCGAGCAGGAAGCTCGGCCGGGTCTTCTTGAAGCGGCGCACCTGATAGGACTGGTGGTAGTGGATCGCCAGGCGGTCGCGCTCCCGGTACTTGATGTTGTGGACGTCGCGGCCGAGGCAGAGCACCCGGCCCGCGCTCGGGCTGTTGCTGCCGGTAATCAACTCGAACAGGGTTGTCTTGCCCGAGCCGTTGGGCCCCATCATGCCGATGATCGCCGGCTCTTCAATCGTGAAGTCGGCCTCGAGCCGGAAGGTCTCCTGCTTGTTCAGGAAGCCCCGGGTGTAGACCTTGCGAAGCCCGGAAACTTCGAGAAGTGGCGCGGCCATGGTTCAGATCCCCAACAGTTTGGTTCGCAGGGTCGCGTCCTCGAGCAGCGCCCGGGCTGGGCCCTCGTGGACGATCCGGCCCAGGTCCATGACGTAGGCGCGGTCGCTTATCGCCAGGGCCGAGGTCGCGTTCTGCTCGACCACCAGGACCGAGATGCCCTCCTGCTTGAGGCGGGCGATGGTCTTCATCACGTCTTGCACGATCTTGTGCGCCAACCCCTGGGACGGCTCGTCGAGCAGCAACAGGCCCGGCGAGCCGAGCAGCGCGCGGGCGATCGACACCATCTGCATCTCACCGCCCGATAGGTTCTCGCCCTCGCGCTGCATGAGGTATTCGAGAGCGGGGAAGATCTCAAAGATTTCGGACAGCCGCCATTCGCGATAGCGGCTTTTCTTGCGTGCGATGGCAAGGTTGCGCTCGACGGTGAGCGTCGGGAAGATCCGACGGTCCTCCGGCACCCAACCGATCCCTGCTTCGGCGATCTCGTGCGTAGCGGTCCGCGTGATGGCCGCGCCGTCGAAGCGGATCGCGCCCTCCCGCGCGGGCGTGAGGCCCAGGATCGAACGCAGCGTCGTGGTCTTGCCGGCACCACTGGCGCCGAGCAGCGCCACCACCTCCCCTTCGCCGACGCCGAGCGAGACATCGAACAGAACCTGCGTCTCCCCGTAGCAGGTGTCGATGTGCTCGATCTCGAGGATCATTCCGCCTGCCCCAGCTGCGAGGCACGCACCCACGGGTTCTGCCGCAGCTCATCGGGCGTGCCCTCGGCGATCACCTGACCCCAGTGGACCACCGAGATACGATCGGCAAGACGGAATAAAAAGCGCATGTCGTGTTCGATGATGACGATGGTGTGGTCGCGCTTGAGTTCGGCGACAAGCTCGGCGAGGCGCGCCGTGCCTTCAGTGCCGAGCCCCGATGTCGGCTCATCCAGGAACAGGATGCGGGGCTCCGCGGCAAGCGCGACACCGATCTCGAGCGCGCGCCGCTCGCCATACGAGAGGCCCTTTGCCGGCAGTTTTTCCTTTCCGGCCAGCCCGACTTTGGCCAGGACACCGGTTGCGCGATCGGTGGCCTCGCTGTCGTTCAGGATGTCGAGGGTGAAGTCGAAGCCACGGTCGCGCACGTGCGGCAGCGCCATCATGACGTTCTCGATCACCGAGAATTCGTCGAACAGGTTCATCAGCTGGAACGAGCGCGAGACGCCCATGCGCGCGATCACCCGGGGCGGTAGGCCCGTGATGTCGCGGCCGTCGAAGACGACGCGACCGCGGTCGGGCTTGTAGTGTCCGGTCAGGACGTTGAAGCAGGTCGTCTTACCGGCCCCGTTGGGGCCCATGATGCCGGATAGCCGCCCTTCCTCGAAGCTGAGATCGATGCGCTCGAGCACGACCTGGGCGCCGAAGCGCTTGTGCAGTCCTTTTGCTTCGAAGATCGCCATCTTCGCCTCATTCCGCCGGTGCGGGCGCGGTGGACGCGCGCCGTTGACGGCGCAGTTTCAGATCCTGGAAGATCCCAGCGATGCCCTCGGGCTTGAACACGACGACCGCCATGAACAGGAGCCCGTACCAGAGCATCCAGGTATCGGTCAGCGCGCCCAGCACGTCGCGAGCGACGAAGAAGAGCGCGGTGCCGATGATCGGGCCCCAAAACGAGACCATACCGCCGCCGATCAGGATCATCATGACGACCAAGCCGGACGCGGTCAGGCTCATGACGTCGGGAAAGGCACTTTGCTGCGTCATGGAGAACAGGCCCCCCGCGAGCCCCGCGACCGCGGCCGAGATGGTGAAAACCAGCCACTTCAAGAGGTAGACGTTGTAGCCGATGAAGCTCGCACGCAATTCGTTCTGCTTGATCGCGGCAAGCGCCTTGCCGAAGGGCGAGTGGACCAGACGCCAGAGCACGATGATCACGACCGCGAAGACCGCGAGCGAGAAGTAGAAGAGCGCCTGGTTGCTGGCGAGTGACAGAGAGACGAAGCCGAGCTCGACCGGCGGACGCGGGATGTTCAGCAAACCGTCCTCACCACCAGTGACGCTGTGCCACTTGACCGCCGTGACCCAGAAAATCTGGCTGAACGCGATGGACATGAGCGCGAAATAGATGCCGCGTCGGTGCGCGAGGAAGCAGCCGACGGCGGCGCCAGCGATCGCCGCCGCCACGATCGCGGCGAGCAGGCCGAGCCAAAGACTCTCCAACAGATGCAGCTGGAGCAGGCCGAAGGCATACGCGCCGATGCCAAAGAACGCGCCGTGGCCGAACGAGGGAAGGCCGGTGAGCCCGAGCAGCAGGTTGAAGCCGAGCGCATAGATGATCCAGATCATGACCTCGCCGCCGAGGTACTGGTAGAGCCCGACCGGTTCTATCCAAAACGGAAGGCTCGCGAAAATGGCGAGCACGAGCAGGATCCGCCCGGTGACCCAGCTGCCGGCGGCGCCTGCTCCGACCATGGTTCAAGCCTCCAGGACGCTCTTCTTGCCGGCGAGACCGCGCGCCCGGAAGGTCACGACCACGATCAGCAAGATGTAAATGGAGAGAAGCGACCACTCGGAGAAGAAGGCGCCGGTGACGCCGATTGCGAGCCCCACCATGATGCTGGCGGCGACAGTACCCCCAAAGCTGCCGATGCCACCCAGCACGACGATCAAAAACGCCGGCACGACGGCGTCGACACCAACGTGCGGCCGCAGCCCCCAGATTGGCGTCAAGATGATCCCAGCAACGCCGGCGAGCGCCGTGCCGAGCGCGAACACAAGAAGCCGAAGCCGGGTGAGATTGATGCCGAGCGCCTGCACCATCTCGGAGTCGTGCGCGCCCGCCTTGACCAAGGCACCATATGGCGTCTTCTCGAGGAACAGCCAGACCAGCAGGATCATACCGAGTGCAAAGGCGGCGGCGTAGAACCGGTAGGTCGACCAGATCAGACCGCCAGCGATGAAGCCGCCCGAGATCGCATCCGGGGTCGGCATGATCTGCTCGGCCGAGCCCCATAGAAGGCGGATCAGCTCTTCCAGGACCAGCGCCGCACCGAAGGTCAAGAGCAGGCCGTAAAGCGGGTCCTTGCCGTAGGTGCGGCGCAAGCAGACTTCGAGCGCCATTCCGACGACCGAGAGCACCACCGGCGCAACGACCAGGGCGATCACGTAGCGAAGCGACAGGGGCAGCGCCTGCCACCAGTCGAGTACGGCAAGGTCGGGTGCGATCACGGTCATGGCGAAGTAGGCGCCGAGCGCGAATAGCGAGCCGTGGGCAAGGTTTATCACCTCCATCACGCTGACGATGAGCATGAAGCCGAGTACGATCAGCGCGAACAGGAGCCCGAGCGTCAAACCGTTCACGAGGTGCGGGAGCAGGAACCAAAGACTATCCATGACTGAACGCCCGGCGGATTTCCCATTAGCATGGTCGTGGGCCGCGCTACGTTCTAGCGTCGCGCGATCCGCGCATCAGATCTCAAGTCAAAGCACGGCCCGTGCTGTGGATGACCGGGTCAGCGCGACAACAACAACCTGGGAAGCCGGGCCGCCGGTAGCGCGGCGTACCTGCCACCCTTACTGCTCGTACGTAGGCGTGTCTTCGTACGACTCGAGCTTGCACGACTCGAGCGATTTCTCGTCCATGACCATGTCGGGAGCCGCCCTGGCGACGATCTTGAACATGTCGTCCGTGTCCTTCTCCCAGACCGCCCGGTCGTTGGCGCTGGCGAGATAGACCGTCTGCTGCACCTGATGCGTTTCGGGATGAATCCACGCGTCGTGGTGCTGCATGCGCTCCTTGGCCGGCATTTTCAAGCCCTCGAACTCCTTGATGATCTTGATATTGTTGGTCGTGCCGGCGCGCTCGATGGCGCGCAGCAGCTCGCGGGTCGCCATGTAGCCGTTGTAATATACGTTGCCCGGCGAACGCATCGCCGTTTCCGGATAGGTCTGCCGGTAGCGCTGCACGAACTCCTTCACGCCCGGCAGATCGAGCTTGTAGTACCAGGTGGTGCCGAACACGCCGAACAAGCTGTCGATCTGCAGACCGTAATTGTCGGGCCAGTCCTGCTGGTTGGTGAGCCAGACCGGCTTTTCGCCCATGCCGATCTTGGCGACCTGCTGGCGCATCGACTTCTGGTCGTCGCCCGCGACCGCCGCGGCCACTACATCCGGCTTCTGTTGCTGGATCTTCAAGAGGTATGAAGTGAAGTCGCGCGTGCCCTGGGGCACCATCAGCTCGTCGATGATGGTGCCGCCGAATTTGGTCACGAGCTCGCGCGTGGCGGCCGAGGTGTTGTGGCCCCAGACGTAGTCATTGGTGAGCAACAGCCACCGGTCGCCGTACGCATCAATCGCGTTATTGACCGCCGCCTTAGCGAAGTTCCGACCGTTGCCATCCCACACGAACTTGGTGCGGTGGCAATTCTTACCGGACTCGCTGGGCGAACTCGAGTTGGTGTTGAGGTAGACGATGCCATACTTCTGCGCCACCTGGCTGATCGCCTGCGCGACGCCAGAGCTTAGTGCGCCCATGAGGAACGCGACCTCGTGGCGCGTGATCATGCGCTCGGCGACGCGGGACCCGGTGGCCGGGGTGGTTTCGGTATCCATGTGGATGGTTTCGATTTTGCGACCGAGCACGCCGCCCTTGTTGTTGAACTCACCAATCGCCATCAGCATGCCGCGTCGATCGGAGGCGCCGGAGTTGGCAAACTGGCCGCTGGCGTCCGAAGTGAGCCCGATCAGGAGCGGCTTGTCGGATGCCGCGGCATAGACCCGGTTGTGCTTCCAGGGCCCGAATACGGTCGCTCCGGCGCCGGCGGTGACCAAACCGGCGGACTTCAAGAGCCGCCGACGTGTAATGAATTTCCCAGACATCGTTCCCTCCTCAGTTCACAGTCAAGTCGACTAGGTTGATTGCATTCTCCGTTGCGGTGGGCTCAGCGGCACCGCCTAGGGCCCGGCGGCTGACAGCAGCGCCGATTCGCCGCCGTTGCCCGTACTACTTTCGGTTTCGATGATCGTCAGGTGGTTCAGTTTTTCCTGCGCCCGAATCAGGTGACCCACGTAGCCGTCGCTCGGGCCGAGTTCCAGGCCCTGGGCCAGCGCGCCGTGCACCGCCTGGCCCAGCCGGTTGCTGAGCGAAGCCTGGTCGGTCATGCGGGTGTAGTAGCGCAGGTCCTTCTCGGCGTTGGCGAGGCTGAACTTGAGGCCCGAGAAATCGCCCTCGTCCATGGCCTTGGGAACGATCAGCTGGAAGATGCCGCTGTTGGCGCCGCCGGCGGAGACGACCTCGTAGTACCTGCGCAGATCGACGCCGGTCGCCGCACAGGCGCACAGCGCCTCGGCGATCAAGGCGGCTTGGCCCATGGCCATGAAATTGTTGATCAGCTTGGTCTTGTGCCCGGCACCCACGGGGCCGACGTGGAAGATGTTCTCGCAGAAGGTCTCGAGCGCCGGCTTGATGGCGGCGAAGGTCTCCTCCGAGGCGCCGACCATGGTGTTGAGGCGCCCGGCCTCGGCCTCGATCGGGGTGCGCGCGAGCGGCGCATCGGCCATGGCCACGCCCTGGTCCGTGAGATCCGCGTTGACCCGCTCGGTCATGGCCGGCTCGCTGGTCGAGCAATCGACGACGATCAGGCCGGGATGGCAGCCGGCCAGGACGCCGTTCTCGCCGTAGACCACCGATTCGACCTGGGGCGCGCCGGTGACGCAGATAAACAGGATATCGGAGCGCTCGGCGATCTCCTTGAAGCTCGCGGCCTCGCGCGCGCCGCGGCTCAGCAGATCCTCGAGCGGCGCCCGGTTGCGGTGCGCCGTGGTCGTGACTGGAAAGCCTTTCTCCAGAAGGTTCTTGGCCATGCCGTGGCCCATCAATCCGATGCCGATGAATCCGATGCGCTGGGTCATATGTCGTATCTCCGACGCGCGTTTGGATAAAATTTTCTATAAATAATATTAGAATGAAAATTCTATCCTCGTCAAGCATGAAAAAATATGTTCATATCCGGCGGGCTGAGAACCGGACCATCGGGATTGGTGACGGCACCGCGGTCCGCTCGGCCAAGCGTAAAGAGCGCCTAGGAGCGAAGAGCAAAGCCATGGCACGGCGGGCGACAAGCGCTCAGAACGAGGCGCCGGACACATACGAGGCCCTCAAGGCAGCCATCGCGGCGCGCTACCCCACGCTCAGCCGCCAGCTGCAGAAGATCGCGCGCTTCGCGCTCGACAACCCGAACGACCTGGCGCTCGAGACCGTGACCACGATCGCCGGCCGGGCCGAAGTCCAGCCCTCCAGCATGATCCGCTTCGCCCAAGCCATGGGCTATGACGGCTTCACCACCATGCAGCAGGTGTTCCGCTGGAACCTGGTGGCCCGGGCGCCGAACTACCGGGAGCGCATCCAGGACCTGCGCGAGGAGCGAGGCGCGGCGAGGGAGGACGAGGACTCCGTGATCGGCGATTTCGTCGACGACGGCATCGCCTCGCTCGAGTTGTTGCGCGCCCACACCTCGCGCGAGCGCCTGGCCGAAGCGGTCGAGACCCTGGCCGCCGCCGAGGAGATCTATCTGCTGGCCCAAGGGCGCGCCTTTCCAGTCACCTTCTATTTGAGCTACGCGCTGAGGCGGCTCGATCGCCGCTGTCACCTTCTGGACGGGGTCGGCGGGCTGCTGCGCCAGCAGGCCGATCTGGCCACGCCCAAGGACGCGGTCATCGCGGTCAGCTTCCAGCCTTATTCCCCGCTGGTGGTCGATATCGTCACCGAGCGCAGCGAAAAAGGCGTTCCGATCATCGCCATCACCGACAGCCCCTTGAGTCCCATGGCGCTCGAGGCGCGGGTCGCCTTCGAGATCAAGGACAGCCAGCAGCGTGCCTTCCGCTCGCTGGTCGCGCCCATGTGCCTGGCCCAGACCCTGGTCGTGAGCCTGGGCCACCACATGGCGGACAAGAACGGAAGGAGCGGCCGATGATCGAGCGCCGCCTCGATGTGATCTCGTGGGGTCAAAAAACTCCAACCTACTGAGTGATCCGGACTTTACGACCGAGATGTTGGCCGATCAACGGGCTGCTCGCCCCGTCTGACTACGCCTACAATACCGATCTTGTATCGGAACCCTGCGCGGAGGAGGAGATGGACTGGGCTCGCATTCTCGCCTACATCACCGGGACGGTCGATCAGGAGCTCCTGCTGCGCAATGAATATCT
>SMUY01165598.1_pt1 | contig 10164 bp, 9 predicted proteins | sample 2456441 | NCBI WGS metagenome assembly SMUY01 (sample SAMN11095931, study PRJNA526329) | marine sediment metagenome | biome: Marine sediment; feature: Surficial sediment; material: Deep marine sediment; isolation source: Hadal surficial sediment | place: Pacific Ocean | collected 2014-11 | depth 0-1...
AGCGATTACGCGGGGTGCCACTTACGTCCATATCGAACCGGCGGACGACGGTGTCGCCGTGCGATTTCGCATCAAAGGTGAATATCAGGAGTTCGTAAGGGAGGCTCGTGACGTTGCGGCGGTGATGACGCGGCTTCGGGTGTTGGCCGGACTACCCGTGGTACCACCGCTCGGTCAGGAGTGGGGCGTCATCGAATTCCAGAGCGACGGAAAGACACATCTGTTCGGCACCCAGATGCTGTCGAGCGTCTCGGGTGAAAAGGCCGTCCTTCAGGTACTCCGAGAGACCCATATGGACTCTCGCCGTCTGAACGACTTGGGCATGTTGGACGGTCAGTTGGCCACGTTGAAGTCCGCCCTCGAACAGAGGTCCGGACTCATAGTGCTGTGCGGTCCCCCCGGCAGCGGCCTGGAGACCACCGCGTACGCTTCGCTGCTGAGAATCGACCGTCAAGCTCGTAGCGTTGCGACTATCGAACTCGTGGCCCGAGGTCACGTCCCCGGCGTACATCAGATGGAGGCTGGGGATGTCGACGAAAAGAACGCCATGCTGAGAGCCGTCATGCGGACAGACACCGACGTCGTGTACGTACGGGACCTCACCGGTGTCGAATCCGCGGCGTTAGCCCTGAGCGCGGCGAGCGAGCACAACAAGCTGGTGATCGCCACGCTCTATAGCTCCTGTGCCGCGGCGGGGCTCATGCATTTCGTGAAGCTGGGGATCGAGCCCTGGCTCGTGGGGACCGGCATCGCGCTGATTCAGGCACAGCGGCTCCTTCCCCGTCTCTGCCCCGAGTGCCGGAAGAGCGCGCTGGACCTGGGAGCACCGCCGGACGAGCAGCCGGCCGGGAAGAAGAAGAAAAAGAGACCGCCCGAGCACTTGATGTCCCCTCGGGCCTCGGAGTGCGACAAGTGTGATGGCCTCGGGTACACGGACGGAAAAATCTTGGTATGTGAATCGATGCCCTTCTCGGGCCATATGCAGCAATGGCTCATCGAGAAAGCGTCAGAAAGTGAGGTTCAGGCGGCGGCGGTACAACAGGGTATGACCACCCTGCGCTCCATGGCTCTATCTTTGGCCCGCGAAGGGGTGATCTCCATCGACGAAGTCTACCTCCACACCCCGCCCGAGTAGCACACCAATATCCACGTCGCTGACCCGACCTCACTGACCCGACCTCACTGACCTCACTCGCTGAGACGAGTCTCGCCGTCAGCGTAGGCTCAGTGTGAAGACGCCGGTTGCTCCGCCAAGAGACGAAGCCACCACACGATACAAGCCGTCGGCCGGGAAGGAGACGTCGAGACGGGAGTTCAGACCCTCACCGCCATCATCGTTCGACAGCGGCTCTGCTAGACCCGGGCCGACAATGAACAGGTAGCTGTCGAAGTCATCCGACATCAGTTCGACGGTCACGAAATCTCCGGCGCGCGCCTCAAAGGCCCAAGCTTGCACAGGTTTACCGTCGATCACCGGATCCGCCGCCGTCAGCATCCCCCTGGCGTTCGATCCCCTCATGAGCATCCGGCCACCGGTTGAGAGGTCGTTCATGTCGATCGGCTCGCTGACGGTCAGTGAGTACGACCCGGTGGAACCGGCACTCAGCGCCGAGGCGCCGATCGTGTAAGTGCCGGTCTCCAGAAACAAGACCGTCAACTCGGCGTTCAAACCCCCACCGCTGTCGTCGTCCGTCATCGCTTCGCTCATACCCGGACCGTAGACGAAAAGGTATGCATCGAAGTCGTCGGACTCGAGCCGAATGGTAGCGGTCTCGCCGGCCAGCGCCTGTAGAGCCCAGGCCTGCACCGGTTGGCCGTCCCTGATGGTAGCCTCGGCGCCAGAAAGACGGCCCCGTGCGGGCTCGAGCCACGTCAACCGTCGCCCGTCGGTCGGCAGCCCAGTCAAATCCGATCCATCCACGCCGCCACAAGATCTCTCCGCCACAGGACCAGGCTCCTCCGACACCCGGAGTCGATAGGTGCCTGTCTGGCGCCAGGCCGTGGAGCTCGCGACCACGTGAAATACGCCTCGGTCGAGGATCGTGAAGTTGATTCGAGCATGACAGGCGCCACCGCTGTCGTCGTCCGTAAGGGTTTCGGCGAGACCCGGACCGACAACATACAGGTAGCTGTCGAAATCGTCGGATATGAGATCGATCGAAACCTCCTGCCCCGGACGTCCCTCCAGAGCCCAAGCCTCCACATAACTGTCGCCCGACGTGACGAAGTCGGACGCAGAAAGCGCGCCTCGAACCTCATCACCGATCTCCAACTTTCGTCCATCGGTGCTGAGGAGGGTCAGGACTGAGGTTCCCTGCGCCCATGCGTCGGCGGGTGACAAGAGGACCAAGAACACAAGGCAGACGGTTGCCTGCCGCACTCGAACGAGACAATGGCCTAAAGAACCAGACACGAGTCACCTCAGGAAAAATGTGACGTACGCCGATCAGGTATGATCGAGACTGTTCCCACTCATTAAAACTAGGGAAGGCCTTCCGCCGCACTCAACACATTTCTCAGTCGCCAGCGCTCGCCTTTCAGTCGCCAGCGCTCGTCCCAAAAGTTACCGTGAGGCATGACTCACATTTCAGTGGTCGCGGCGATCATCCGGAAAGAGAACAAGATGCTGCTGGGGCGGAGGCCCGACCACAAACGTCACGGAGGCCTGTGGGAGTTCCCCGGGGGGAAGATCGAGGAGGGAGAGACGGAGGTCGACGCGGTGACGCGTGAGCTCCTGGAGGAATTCGGAGTCGAGACGGTGTCGGTCGGGAAGGTCGTGTACGAGTGTCGAGACCCGGGCTCTCCGTTCCTGGTCCGCTTTCTCGATGTGGTCATCCGCGGAAGACCCGAGCCGACCGAGCACACCGAGATGAGTTGGTTCGAGCCCGAATCACTACCGACGGTTCACCTCGCTCCTTGTGACGCCCGCTTCGTCTCGGAGTATCTTCTTCGGCGTCCCGCCTGAGCCTTCTCCGGCGTCCGACGAGGTGCGGCTCGAAACCAAGTCCAAGATTTTCGCGAGCCAGCGGGCCTGCACCTTGGGGATTTCATGACGCACGGTCTCTCCACGCACGAGGCCCCGCCCTACGACATGCCCTTGGAGTCCCAATGGGGCAAACCCGGATTCGACGCCCGGAACCGAGACGTCCTCACCGTTGAGGAGCGTCGCCCATTGATCCATTGAAAGTGAAACGAGTTTGGGCAAGACCGCCTGCTCCAGAAGCCGAAAGAGATCGTTGGTGGGCCGCGGCCGGTTCCGGTAGTCCGGAACCATCGCCCGCAGACCCACCGAGACCACACGCCAATGTTCACTCTCACCCCAGCTTCCCAACGGCCAGCTTTCGCAGCGATGGACCCAAAGATCCTCGCCTCGTACGAGCCACCCGAAGTCGCTTCGGACGTCCGCGCCAATCCCGAACAACGATTCCAGCCGATCGAAGGCGGCCTCGATGGTTTCAGCCGCATCAGCGGGATCCGTTCGCCCGTCCGGGAATGCCTCCGGGACCGGACTCCACCCGGGTAGCTCGGCGGGTAGCTCGGCGGGTAGCTCGGCGTGCAGCTCGGCGGGTAGCTCGGTCGCGTCAACGACCTCGGAGCCAGCGGGTTCGTCCCCACCGAGCCGCTTGAGGCGCGCCAGGAACAGTCCCCCCGAGTCGAAGTGGTGGGGATAGATCCGGCAGGCACCCGCGAGGCTACGGTCGAACTGCTGATCCTCGAAGGACGTCAGTCCAGGAGCATGTGGAGCGTCGAGGGTGATTGGATCGAGAGTGACGGGAGAATCCTTCAGCACACGATCGACGACGGCCTCGTTTTCTTCCGGGGCGAACGTGCAGGTGGAGTAGAGTATCGTGCCGCCCGGGCGAGTGAGGGCGATGGCTCGCCGCAGCAACGCCTCCTGCCGCCGCGGCACATGCTCGTGGACCTTGGCCGTCCGCCCTCTCGACTTCCCGTGTTTCCTGCGCAATGTCCCTTCGGCGGAGCACGGGGCGTCCACCAGCACCCGGTCGAAGAGCGCCCCGACCGGCAGGGATCTGCCGTCTCCGGCCACCACGAGCACGTTCGGGTGCGCCGTACGGTACATATTTCCGAGGAGGGCTCGGATGCGGTTTTCATTCCGGTCCACGGCCACGATGCAGCCCCGATCCTGCATCAGGTCCGCAATGTGGGTGGTCTTCCCCCCCGGAGCCGCACATAGATCCAACACACGCTCACCCGGACGGGGAGCGAGGAGGGGCGCGGCCACCCCGGTGGAGGCTTGTTGGATATAGAACAGGCCCAGCCAGTTTTCGAGCGTGTCGGACACGGCGTGGGGGCCATCGATCACGCGCAAGAAATCCGGCACCCCCTCTATATAAGAGAGGACGAAACCCTGGGCCTCGAGCCGCTCCTTGAGACGCTCGGTCGAGATCCGTCCCGTCCGAACCCGGAGCGTCGGCGGATCTCGACGAAGCATGGTGTCCCTAAAACGCTCCCAGTCCGGGATGATCGTTCGGTACCGCTCGAGTGAATTCATCGAATCAGTCGGCGAGCGGTTCCTGCCTCGGTCTCTCCGCCGCCACCGTGCGTTCTCGCTCCCTCCCAGGTTTCCTTGGACGAATGCGGAGGAGCATCAGGACCACCATCACCGTGATGGCCACGATCGGCCAGTACGTATCCGCCTTCACCTGCCAGTAGAAGTGCAGCAAACCCAGGCCGGTCGACAGGTAGACCAACCGATGGAGCCTTTGCCAGTTCTTCTTGAGTCTCCGGATCCAGCCTTTGGTCGAAGTGATCGCCAATGGAATCAGCAGCAACCACCCAGTGAAGCCCGCCAATATATAAGGACGCTCGATCACGTCCTCGATGATGAACTCTAAGGCCAGCCCCTCATCAATGACCGCATACCAAAGGAAGTGCATGGTCAGGTAGAAGAACGCGAAGAGCCCGATCGGCCGCCTGAGCGGAGCGAGGATATTCCAGCCGGTGAGGCGCCGAACGGGCGTGATGGACAGCGCGACCAGGAGGGTGATCAACGAGGTGTCGCCCAGCCGGTGCAAGACTTCCTCGATGGCGTTTGCACCGAGGCGATCCGTAAACCCGCGCCATACCAGCCACACGGCAGGCGCGAGGCCCAGGAGCCAGACCAGCCCCTTGAGTAGGAGAATGCGGCGCTTCTTGTTCAACTCTTGCTCAGCGAGTCGTGTGCGAGACCGTGGTCGCGGCTGTGACCGCGGGAGCTATAGATCACGAGCCGATCGTCCCGATTTCAACCCGCCCGACTCGCCTCAACCGGATCCGGCTCGCTCAGTAGTAGACCCGGAGATCCATCCCCGCATAGAGGCCGGCCACCTGGTCGACGTACCCGTTGAACAGCATGGTCGGTATCTGCTCGCAGCGAAACACGCCGCAATTGGGACCGAGCCGCCGCTCCCGCGCCTGGCTCCACCGAGGATGGTTGACCTCCGGGTTCACGTTGGCGTAAAAGCCATACTCGAACGACGCAGCCCTTTTCCACGAGTTAAACGGCTCTTGCTCCATGAACGTCATGCTCACGATGGACTTGATGCCCTTGAACCCATACTTCCACGGTATGACGAGCCGGATGGGCGCCCCGTTCTGGTTGGGGAGGTCCTGACCGTAGACGCCGGTCGCCAGAATCGTGAGCGGGTGGCGCGCCTCGTCCAGGCGCAAGCCCTCCACATAAGGCCAGTCCAGGACCCTCGCTCGCTGACCGGGCATCTGCTCTGGATCGAGGAGCGTCTTGAACTCCACGTAACGGGCGCTCCCGAGCGGTTCGGCACGGTCGATCACGTCCTTGAGCGGGAAACCATACCAGGGGATCACCATGGACCACCCCTCTACGCAGCGCATCCGGTAGATGCGATCCTCCATGGTCCCGGGCCGGATGAAATCCTCCAGCCCGTACACGCCCGGATTGGCGCACATTCCTCCCACCTCGATCGTCCAAGGCCGGGGCCGAAGGGTATGCGCGTTACGAGCCGGGTCATCTTTCTGGGTTCCGAACTCGTAGAAATTATTGTAGGTGGTTATGTCCTCGAAGGAGTTCAACTCCTCGCCCAATTCCGTACGCACAGTGCTCCAGTCTCTCTGGCCAACCTGTGCCGTCTGAGCCGCCGCCCGCCCTGGCCATCCCGCTGCTGTTGCGCCCCCGATGGCGCCTGCACCCGCAATCCCCCCTAGGGCGATCCCGGCGCTCTTCCCGATGAAGTGGCGGCGATTGATATAGACATGCTCGGGCGTGATCTCGGACGACGGGATGTCGTTGGGCTTACGGATCAACATTGTCGCGTTCTCCAGTGGGGCGGGTAGCGGTGTGTGCACGCGCCGCAGCGTGACGTCCTTAATCCCGAAAACAGGCTCGGAAGTTCCATGATACTCGTTCTATGTTCCTCGTTCCATATCCCTCGTTATAACTCGTTCCGTACCCCTCGTCCATCGAGGATTACTCGTCCGTGAAGGCGAGGCGAGTGATCCTTCCGCCGGGGCCTACTGCCCATCCCGCACCAGGCGGCGAGACGAACGCAACCGCCCGGCACGTGTCCTTATATAAGGTCCTGAGATAAGGTCGGCCTGCGAACCTCGCCGTCTCCTTCACCAAGGGTGTCCGTCAAGCAACCACTCCGATCCGCTCTGGCCCGTCCGCCTTGCACGGTCCCGTCCGCCTTGCACGGTAATGAGGTGCCCGGCAGGTTGCGAGCACACAAACAAGACGAGCTTCATCCTGTGGGCGTTTCCTGAAGATACTTCCCCCCGACGAACATGACCGACACTTCGCCAGCATGACCGACCCTCTGAGACTCATGGCCGTCCTGGCCCACCCGGACGACGAGTCCTTGGGGACGGGAGGCTCCCTGGCCAAGTACGGTTCGGAGGGGGTGCAGACATACGTCGTAACCGCGACGCGGGGAGAGCGCGGCCGTTATCATGGCGGCGCCGATAATCCGGGGCCCGAAGCCATGGGCCGAATCCGGGAACAGGAGCTCCTGGACGCGGCCGACGTGCTCGGCGTCGAGGAGGTCAAGTTTCTCGACTACATGGACGGGGACCTGGATCAGGCGGACCCGAACGAAGCCATCGGCAAGATCGTCCACCATCTACGCCGCGTGCGCCCGCAAGTTGTGTTGACGTTCGATCAGGCAGGCGCCTACGGCCACGCGAACCACATCGCGATCTGCCAGTTCACGACGGCAGCCGCGGTCGCGGCGGCGGACGCGGACTACCTCCCTGGCCAAGGGACACCCCACGCCATCTCGAAGCTGTATTACATCTGCTGGTCGGAGCGGGAGTGGGCCGCCTTTCAGGCCGCCTACAAGAAGCTTACGGTGACGGTCGATGGTGTGGAACGTTATACGACCCCGTGGCCGGACTGGGCCATCACCACCCGAATCGACACCCGGAAGTGGTGGCCGCAGGTCTGGGAGGCCGTATCCTGCCATGCATCCCAGGTGTCGGCATATGAGAAACTCAGGGATCTTCCGCCCGAGCTCCACGAAGCGCTCTGGGGGTCTCAAGCGTTCTATCGCGTATTCAGCACCGTGAACGGCGGGCGTGAGCGTGAAAACGATCTATTCGAAGGTCTGCGGACGTGAGGGGGAGGCCGTTCAAATCGGCATCTTCAATCGGGCCCGCGACATCAGTGGTTTCCAGCTCGGTCTCGTGAACTGGGCCGAGAACATGCACGGGATCCAGATCGGTCTGATCAACATCATCAGTGGGAAGGAGAGCCTCCAGTTCCTACCGATCGTGAACTGGTCTTTCTGAAGGCGACCTGCGACCCAGCGCCATCGCTTTCTCTTCCGGGGAAGCTTCCCCGGTTCCGTTCGTGAATCACCGCTTGCGGACGACACGGCTCCGGGAAGAAGTTGTGTTGGGTCATGAGCCAGCTGCCGGGAAACAGGAGTCGACCGATGGGCAAGATCTCGAGACGAACGATGTTGGGAGCCACCGGAGGGCTGATCGCCGGAGGTCTTCTCAAGACCCGGGCCGACGCGCTCGCCGCGGAAGAGGGGGTAGCCCGCCTGCAAACCACGCAGGCGGATCCCACAAAGGTACTCGGTGCACCGACCAGCGTTCTGGGCCAACGAGCACCCGGAGAGCAGCCCCGGCGCCAGATGGGTACACCGGCAACAACAGCGTCCTCCAGGACTCCTATCGAGCAGCTTCAGGGCATCATCACTCCGGCGGATCTCCACTTCGAGCGGCACCATGCAGGCGTCCCCGCCATCGACCCTGATCGGTACGAGCTCTTGATCCATGGAATGGTGGACCGCCCGATGACGTTCACGCTGGACGATCTGAAGCGGTTTCCCGCCGAATCTCGGCTCTGCTTCGTGGAGTGCTCCGGCAACGGTGGCGCCGCTTACAACCGGAACGCCGCTCGGGAACGTGCCCCGTGGCAGATCGACGGCCTGCTCAGCACCAGCGAGTGGACCGGCGTGTTGCTGTCGACCCTCTTGAGAGAGGTCCGGGTCGACCGGGGCGCGAGCTGGCTGCTGGCCGAAGGTGGGGACGCGGCTGTGATGTCCCGGAGCATTCCGCTCGAAAAGGCCTTGGACGACGCCATGATCGCGTATGGGCAGAATGGCGAGGCGATCCGCCCGGCGCAGGGTTATCCCGCCCGGTTGCTCCTGCCCGGCTGGGAGGGCAACGCCCAAGTCAAATGGATCCGCCGCCTCGAAATTTCCGACCGGCCCTCCATGACGCGGGAGGAAACCTCCAAGTACACGGACCCGCTGGCCGACGGGACGGCGCGGCAGTTCAGCTTCGTCATGGACGCCAAGTCCATCATCACGTTCCCGGCTTTCCCCAACGTACTTCCGGAGCGTGGTTGGTGGGAGATCACGGGACTCGCGTGGAGCGGACGGGGCCGCATCACCCGGGTGGAGGTGAGCACGGACGGGGGCAGGACCTGGGCACCGGCTCAACTCCAGGAGCCCGTTCTCTCGAAGTGTACCACCCGCTTCCGGCACATCTGGAACTGGGACGGCGGCGAAGCCCTTCTCATGAGCCGCGCAATCGACGAGACCGGCTACGTGCAACCGGATCTGGAAACACAAATAGCGGCACGAGGTGCCGGCAGCTCCTATCACTACAACACCATTCGGCCATGGAGGGTCGAGGCGGACGGTCGCGTGTTCTTCGCTCAGGGAGAAGGCGCGTGAACCGGCGCCTGCTGGGGCCAGTACCGCAATGGCTCAAGCGCGGACGGCTCGCCCATATCGGCTTGCTGGCGGCCACGACGCTCGTGTCGTATGGATGCGGGCCGAACGCCCCGAACAGCCAGAGCGGAGCGGCTGTGTCGGGAGCCGCGGTGTTGGCTAGGCCCGAATGGCCGAGTTCCTTCGCCATCGGTCATGACGCCACACCAGCCCAGATCGCGGCCCTGGACATCGATTTTGGACCGGACGGTGCGGGCGCTCCTCCGGGAAGCGGCTCCGTCGCCGAGGGCAAAGTGGTCTACGACACGAAGTGTGTGGGATGCCACGGACTCACCGGGCAAGAGGGTCCGAACGATCGACTGGTCGGCCGCGAGCCCCGCGACGGATTTCCGTTCGGCGAAAGCCGAGGCATCCGCAAGACCATCGGGAATTACTGGCCCTATGCCACAACCATCTTCGACTACGTGACCCGCGCCATGCCAATGACGTCGCCCGGCTCGCTCACGCCCGACGAAGTCTACGCTGTGGCGGCCTATATCCTTTTTCTCAATGAAATCATTCCCGAGGACGCGGTTATGAACGCCGAGACCCTACCGGCGGTGGTCATGCCCGCGCGCGACCGCTTCGTACCGGACGATCGCGTCGGGGGGCCGGAGGTCCGCTAGAAGGCCGTCAAAGGAGTACAGCGGGTCGTACGCGGCTCCGAACCTGCGTAACTTGACGGCTCCGAGCCCGCGACCTACGGTATCAATTGAATTATCCGTCCTCTCCGGGGTGTCCTTCCGGCGTAAAACGGGCGGGAAAAGGAGTGAGGTCCGCGACAGGAGGTATTCATGAAGTACATTTCGACGTTGCTCATGCTCGGGGTCATCGCAGCGACGGTTGCCGACACAGCCGACGCCCAGACGAGTTATGTGCGGTACGAGCAAGCTGGGGAGATCTCGTGGGGAGAGTTGGATGGCTCCACGATTCGCCAGCTCAGCGACGCTCCCTACCTCGGGGGCAC
>SMUY01160571.1_pt1 | contig 10161 bp, 8 predicted proteins | sample 2456441 | NCBI WGS metagenome assembly SMUY01 (sample SAMN11095931, study PRJNA526329) | marine sediment metagenome | biome: Marine sediment; feature: Surficial sediment; material: Deep marine sediment; isolation source: Hadal surficial sediment | place: Pacific Ocean | collected 2014-11 | depth 0-1...
ATAATCGTGGATGGTGTCCAGCAGCTTTTGTTCTATGGGCGGCCCGTCTTTTACATATCTGAGGTGATGAGGGTTCCTGGGTTCATACTGCATGATGTGCACATACTTTTGTCCCAGGCAATAACAGCGAAAATACTCTTTAAACTGGATCTCTTCTTGCAGCATCATTACCAGTTGCCCGGTTTCTTTGTGTTTATTAAACAAGTCTTCACTGTTCTCCAACCGGTATACACTTTTCCATCCACCACCGGAAAATGGTTTCATATAGGCCGGAAAACCTATGTAGTTATAAATATAATCCCAGTCCGTCGGGAACTTTAGATTGCGAAAAGAGTTTTCATCGGTATCGTCAGGTCTTTGGTTGGAAGGCAACAGCACGGTTTTTGGAACAGGCACGCCGATTTTTTCCGCCAGGGCGTTGTTAAAGAACTTTTCATCGGCGCTGAACCAGAAAGGATTGTTGATCACCGCAGCTCCACCGATGGCGGCATTTTTCAGATAGGCCCGGTAAAAAGGCACATCCTGGGAGATCCGGTCAATGATTACCGCATAATCAGTGGATTTTGCTTGTTGTACCACATCGATGGAAGCAGCTTCTGCGGTTATCCCATCCACCTTCATGTCATTGATCCGGTCGACCAAAGCCCAGGGGAAGGTGTTTTCCTGACCAAATAAAATGCCTATTTTTTTCATAGAGATTAAGGGTTTTATAATTGCGAGAAATAATCTACAAACATACTTCTCCAAATGGGCCAGTCATGTTCTGCCCATCGTCTTTCATCCAACCAGTGCGTAATGCCTTTCTCATTCAAAATATGGGACATCTGTAAATTAGCGTCCCGACAAATATCCCATTCACCAAAGCCCAGCACAATATTCATTTTCCAAAGGTCCGGATGATTATTACCCGGTAAATAATCAATGGGATTAACAAAATACAGATCGTCATTGTAAAAGCCATCCATAAAATCTCGAATATCGTATTGAGCGCTCATGCAGAACAGATGACCGACCAACTCGGGATGGCTAAACGCAAAATTCGCAGCATGATATCCACCAAAGCTAGCTCCAGCCACTGCTACTTTATCAATGTTGTAGGAACTGCGGATGGCATTTACTACTTCGTCCTTAATAAAATTAATATACCATTTGTGGTTTTTTATCCGCTCCCCAGCGGGTATGGATTTGTTATACAAGCTATAAGCGTCAACACTATCCGGACAATAGATCTTGACCTTGCCGGCATCAATTAGATGCGCCACTGAATCGATTAACTTGAAATCTCTACTTTCATAATACCGGCCTTTGGTAGTGGGAAAAACAACCACAGGATAGCCATAGTGGCCGTACACCAGCATTTCAATATCCATGCTAAGGGTAGGGGAATACCACTTTTTGTATTCTTCTTTCAACCGGGAATGCTATTTGTACCTGTGATTAATGTACAAAAAAATTCGTTGAGTCTTAAGTGAATAAGAAATTAGAAAAGATGAATTAAAAAACCAGAACTTCCTAAATCGTAAATCAATTATTCAATTGTTTTCAGACTGCGTCCATGGTCAATGTTAATTTACTGTCTCAATACACGTGCAATTATTTTATAAACACACGTGTAAAATTTCTATAATACACGTGTGTTTATACAAATATAAATACGTGTAGTTACATATTATAAACGTAACTGAAGGTATGGACAAATTCTTCGATGGTTGTTGAGGTGGTATTTTCGATATTTCGTTCCAAAATAAACACTTCTCCTGCATTTAACCTTTCAATAAATTCATTCATATTATCAGCAACACTTTCAGAAGCTCCCATTCCCATAAAAGCACTTTTAAAGTCTTCGTAGGCAAACTCAACATAGTTTAAGTCTTTTTTACCAATAGACCCACCGCAAACTTTAGCCATTTCAAAATAAGTCTCATTTCTAGCTCCCAATAAATCCTGAAAATTATGTCCTTTAAAATCTAAAGCCAGCAGCCTTTTTGCTGCATAATCAGCAATATCCTTAGTAGCAATTACTGGCATGGATAAATCTCCTTTTATTGGTGAACCCATAATACCTGCCTCCTTTATTAGACCAACCATACCTAAAGTATTTTCCATAAAATAACCTGGACGTAAGTGAAGTGTATTTAATCCTTCAATCCGGTTGAACGATTGTTCCATATTATGCAATCCTAACACTACTCCAGAACCACTTTCTAAATGAGCCCCTTGACTACTTAATGACACCACATATTTCACTTTACATGCTGCCATAGCTTCTGCAATTGCGCTTGAATGTTTCTGTTGAAAAGCTGTATAATCTTCTGCTTGCATATTAAATGGCAGCATGGCATAGACCGCAGTCGCACCATCAAATGTTTTTTTCAACAGTTCAACATCATCTGTACTTCCCTGAAACAATTCTGCCCCCTTATCGGTTAATTCTTTGGCTTTTTCAGCATCTCTACTGATAATTCTCACTTCTTTTCCTGCTGCTAATAGTGTTGAAGTAATTCCTTTGCCGGTATTACCGGTAGCTCCTGTTATTGCATACATAATTTTAATTTTTAGGGATTATATTTACCATTAATTTACAACTTTCAAAATGGAAGATAATCAATCATTCAATTCTTAAAACCAGCAACATTGAAATCTACCTATGAGACAGTTCACTTTTCTAATGGCTACAGTAATATGTTTGGTTTGTTCCAATTGTAGCCAAAAACAAGACACCTCCGATGCCCATATTACCGTCGATCCAGCCAACTTCGAAAAACATCTTCAGGAGCTGCTGATCACAGCGGACAGCGGTGCAGTAATTGAACTACCTGAGGGTCAATTTGACATTACCCGTTCCCTGTCTCTTGATGGTATTGAAGGCATTACTATTAAAGGACAGGGAAAAGACAAAACCGTGCTATCTTTTAAAAACCAAATTCAGGGAGCTGAAGGCCTGTTGGTCAAGGCCAACGGTGTAACACTGGAGGGGTTTACCATTGAAGATACCAAGGGCGATGGGATTAAACTATTGGATTCCTATGGTGTGGTGCTAAGGGACCTCAATATCACCTGGACCAATGGAGCGGATTCTACTAATGGGGGCTACGGGATCTATCCTGTTGCCTGCCAAAAGGTGCTGATTGAGCACTGTGAAGTGTCTTATGCTTCGGATGCAGGAATTTATGTAGGTCAAAGCACTGATGTCATTATACGGGACAATTTGGCCCATCACAACGTGGCCGGCATCGAAATTGAAAATAGCAGGAATGTTGATTGCTATAACAATCTGGCTGAACATAATACCGGTGGCATTTTGATATTCAATCTTCCTGATTTACCACAGGCTTTTGGGTACAATGTCCGGGTTCATGCAAATACCTGCAGGAATAACAATTTTCAGAATTTTTCTCCGAAAGGAGGCATGGTCAATACTTTGCCGCCAGGTGCCGGAATGCTGGTGGTGGCCCATAAAGACCTGGAGATATTTAATAATGAGATCACAGGTCATAAAACCCTTGGGCTGGGAATTATCAGCTACCAGTTTACCCGTAGACCATTTGATGTAACAAACGGGTTCGAGCCTTTTTACTACAATGTAAATGTTCACGATAATGTATTTGAGCGTTCAGATGATATCGCTGACCAGACCACTGAGTTTGGACAAATGATATCAGACTTGTTTGGAGGTCAACCACAGGATATCTTAATCGATGGTATTTTCAACCCTGATTCCAATACCGGTCAGCCGGTATGTTTTGAAAATAATGGTGAAGGTCTGCGTTTTGCTAATCTAAATGTCGCGCAGGCGGAAGGAGTGGAAGGAATGTTGAAAACCATGGACCAGAATATGGCAGCATTTGAATGCTCATTGCCGGCTTTGACGATTGAAGCCTTATAAATCGCACATCATGCTCGACTACTATAGTTGCAGTCTGTTTGGAATAATGGTCCTGTTATTGGGATGCAACAGCGGTACATCAGTACAATTGGATGAAGATTCACCTCCATTTGAGCGGTTGTCCGAATACCGGTTCTTCCAGGGCGACCCAAAAAATTTGCTCCCTAGCCTAGGTGTACTTCCCTATGAGGTGATAACCCAGCTATTTAGTGATTATGCGGAAAAGGCCCGGTTCGTGTGGATACCTGGCGGCAGCCGGGCCAGGATTGCAGATATTGACGAAAGTTTTGAATTTCCCATTGGATCGGTATTGATAAAGAACTTTTACTATTTCAATGATGCCCGCACCCCTGAAAAAGGGAAACAGCTGATTGAGACCCGCCTCTTGGTCAATAGAAAAGCTGGCTGGGACGCATTGACCTACGTTTGGGATGAGCAGCAAGCAGAGGCATATTTAGAGATTGCCGGTGATGTTCGAAAGGTAGACTGGATTGACCTCAGGGGGGAACCAAAAAACACCACCTTCATTATACCCAATAAAAACCAATGCAAAGGGTGTCACGAATACAAAAAGAAACTACAACCAATAGGCCCTAAGGTGCGGCATCTTAACAGGATATTTGCCTACCAGGAGGGTCCAATGAATCAATTGGAGAAATGGCAGCTGCAAGGGTATTTGGAGCCAATCGGGAGCGACCCGGCAGATTTAACAAAAGTTGCCCGCTGGAATGACGAAAAGGCCCTGTTGAGCGACCGGGCGCTGGCTTATCTGGAGATCAATTGTGGGATCTGTCATGGGGAACATGGTCCCGCATATATATCGGGGCTATTTCTGACTACTTTCACCAAAGATTTGAATCATCTGGGTGTTTGTAAGTCACCGGTTTCTGCAGGCAGCGGTTCTGGTGGACGCCAATATGATATTGTACCGGGGAATCCGGATGCCTCTATTCTAATTTATCGGATGGAAACCCTGAATCCCGGAGAGATGATGCCGGAATTGGGAAGGACAATGGTGCATGAGGAAGGAGTGGAGCTTATACGGGAATGGATAAGTTCGATGGAGGGGGAGTGTCCAGATGCACTTTGATAGTTATAAATTATAAATTAGAAGTTATGAATTATGAATTTACGCCTGAGTTATGGAGCCTAAAAATTGATGACCACTTTGCTCTACGCATCTTACTAAAACAACCTTGGTTAATAATCCTGTTCTTCAACCTCAGTGCATGTTCACCTGGATCGAATTTGCCACAGTCCAATGCACCAGATGAACCGTTAATAAAAGTACCACCTCAAATGACCAATACGGACTTCAAAGCCACTGGAAATGAACCGTCATGGTCGCTGGTAATTGACTTCGACAACCAGATGCATTTTAAATCACTCAATCATCCTAAGGAGCTTATTACTCCTGTTCCCACACCGGATATTGCCCAGGATGCGCCAGTTGAACGGTACCAAGCGGTCACAGAAAAGGGAGAACTGATGGTATCGATAATGTCGGACACTTGCATGGATAACATGTCAGGAGAGCAATTCCCATTCTCAGTTACGGTGGCGGCAAAATTGTCGAACGAAAGCGACTACACGGAGTTTAAAGGTTGTGGCCGCTACCTACTGGACAACCGGTTACACAACATCTGGGTATTGGAAGAAATGGACGGGCAGAAAACTGAGGCTGCAGATTTTTCTGCGGGATTGCCCACCCTGGAGTTCTACACGGGAGAGGGAAGGGTATCTGGTCATGATGGCTGTAACCGTCTTTTTGGAAAAATAATAAACCAGAATGGTGATCTAAAATTTACCGCCATGGGCTCAACCCGTATGGCCTGTCCTAATATGCAAAAGAGCGATCAGTTTCTGAAGCTGATTAGCGATCAAAGTTTCGGGTATGAATTCGGACCTCGCCAGCTGGTGCTCAAGCAGGGAGAGAAGGTGGTTATGCGGTTGAAGAATGTGGACTGAGTTAGGATATTAAGCCGGCAGGTACCTTACGAAAATTACTCCTTCTATTTCCCGGAGTCTTTCGATTTGTGCCTCCTCAATGTCGTCATCCAGATCAATAATGTTGTAGGCTATTTCCCCCCGGTGCTGATTGAGCATGTCAGATATATTAATTTGTTGCTCGGCAAAAACATTGGTGATCTGACCCACCATGGCCGGGATATTCTCATTGATTACTATTAAGCGTGGCCCGTCGGTTCGTGGGATATCTGCAGAGGGAAAATTTACCGAGTTTCTTATGTTTCCGTTTTCCAGGAAATCTCGCAACTGATCTACTGCCATTACCGCGCAATTTTTTTCAGATTCCGGTGTGGAGGCTCCTATGTGGGGAAAGGCAAGGATATTTGGATTGCTCAATTGTACCTCATCAGGGAAATCTGTTACAAAACAAGCAACCTTCTTATTCTCAATAGCTTCTAAAAGGTCTGTACTGTTTATTAACCCTGCCCTTGCGAAATTTAAGATACGCACTCCATTTTTCATCAAGGAAAACTGAGCTTTATCAAGAAATTCACGAGTTGAATCTACTAGTGGAACGTGTAATGATATATAGTCGGACTGTCTTAAGAGTACTTCAAGACTTGGCGCCTTTCTGACATATTTCGATAGCTGCCAGGCTGCGTCAACCGAAATATAAGGGTCGTACCCAACGACCCGCATGCCCAGACCTTCTGCCGCATTTGCTACTAACATACCGATTGCACCTAAACCAATGACGCCCAGCGTCTTACCCTGGATCTCTGGGCCGGCGTAATTTGACTTCTCTTTTTCTACAAGTTTTGGTATTTCAGACCCTTTTCCTTTTAGAGAATTAGTCCAGGCTATACCTTGATAAATCCTACGGGAAGAGAGCATGAGACCGGCAATAACTAACTCCTTAACTGCGTTTGCATTGGCCCCAGGGGTGTTGAATACCACTATCCCAGCTTTGGTGCATTCTTCAACTGGAATATTGTTGACTCCTGCTCCAGCCCGGGCGATGGCTATTACACTTGATGGTATTTTATTGTCATGCAATGAAAAACTTCGTAACAACAGGGCATCTGGTGAGGCTATATTGGAACCGATTTCATAGTATTCATCTGGAAATCGTTTCAGGCCATCAGAGGCAATGTTATTGAATGTCTGAATTTTAAATTCCATACCTAACCATTTGATCTTTCAAAGTCTTTCATAAATTCAACAAGTTTTTCAACCCCTTCTTTGGTGAAGGCATTGTAGATACTGGCCCGCATGCCACCAACTGATCGGTGCCCCTTTAAGCCCCTGAGGTTATTGGCTTCTGCTTGCGAAATAAATAATTTATCTAGCGCTTCATCCCCGGTAACAAATGTGGTGTTCATAATTGAGCGGGCATCTCCTTCCACGGGGGCATTAAAAAGTGTTGATTGGTCCAGAAAGCTGTAGAGCAGCGCCGCCTTTTCTTTATTTCGAACTTCCATTGCTTCAACGCCGCCATTTCTAAGCATCCAGTCTAACACCAGCCCTGCCATATATATGGTGAAACAGGGAGGAGTATTAAACATAGACCCACTGTCCGCATGGGTTTGAAAATTCAGCATGGAAGGAGTAATATCCAAAGCATTTCCTATGAGATCATCTCTCACAATGACAATGGTTAATCCGGATGGACCGATGTTTTTTTGTGCTCCGGCATAGATCACTCCAAATTTTGAAACATCATATGGTTTTGAGAGAATATCGGAGGACATATCGCAAACTAAAGTCATGTTACCAACATCAGGCAGGGTTGGATAACAGGTGCCATAGATGGTATTATTGCTAGTAATGTGGATATAGTCCGCGTCTGCAGAGTACAAACTAGATGTTAGTGTAGGAATATAGGTGAAGTTTCGGTCTTCTGAACTTGCTATCACCTGCACCGTTCCAAATCGCTGTGCTTCTGCGATGGCTTTTTTAGACCATGCCCCGGTATTTACATAATCAGCGGAACGGTTAGCACCAAACAGATTTAATGGAATGGCCGCGAATTGAGTGGACGCGCCTCCCTGTAAGAACAACACTTTATAGTTTTCCGGAATGTCCATTAATACACGTAAATTTCTTTCGGCATTTTGGTGTATGGTCATGTAGTCTTTCCCGCGATGGCTCATTTCCATCACGGACATGCCGGTTCCCCGGAAGTCCACCAGATCAACTTGTGCTTGTTGCAGTACCTCCAGAGGGAGGGTGGCTGGTCCGGCTGAAAAATTGAAACATCTGCTCATTGGTAGTCAGAAATTTAAATGGTGTGAATTGTTTAAGTGGCGAATATGAAAGTATTTAGTTTATAAGACAAGTGACTTGTGGTGAATTTTAAAATGATTTAGGACTTTTTTTATCAATATCAAGTGGTATTTCATTTCTAATTCCTATTTTCTAATAATTTCTAATTTCAAATTCAAATCCATAAAATTATGAATATCAAAAAGGTAAACCGCCGATCAGTTTTGAGAGGATTGGGTATGGGCAGTTTGGCAGGAGGTCTGGGCATATTTGGTTTTCCAGAGGAAGTATCTGCCAACACTTTCCGGAGTGCTACTAAGGGACTTCCACCATTGAAAATCACCAACGTAAAAGCCATCGCTACCAGCCCTCATGGTATAGAACTCATCGTGGTTAAAGTTGAAACCAGTGAACCAGGTTTATACGGTTTGGGATGTGCTACATTCCGTCAGCGAGCACATGCGGTGGTTGCCGCCGTGGATAACTACCTCAATGATTTTTGCAAAGGCAGGGACGTTGACAACATCGAGGATATGTGGCAATCTGCTTATCAAAGTTCCTACTGGCGAAATGGTCCGGTATTGAACAATGCACTCAGCGGGCTGGACCAGGCGCTGTGGGACATAAAAGGAAAACGTGCCAATATGCCGGTGTACCAGTTACTGGGAGGAAAGTGCCGTTTCGCGGTTGATTGTTACGCCCATGCTAGCGGAAACAGCCCGGAACAAGTAGCAGAAAGTGCACAAGGCTTTATTGAAAAGGGATTCCGACATGTAAGGATCCAGATGGGAGGGTACGGCGCCACCCAACTATTAGGTGGATATGGGGACACTCTTACAGCTGAAGACCCCGATTTCAAAAAAGCAGGTTTTGGAATGCCTGACGATAATTATATGGATTCAGTGGTTTATACCAAGAGTGTGGTTGACATGTTCGCAAAAGTTCGCGCAACCTGCGGGGAGAAAGTGGAATTACTTCACGACATTCATGAGCGGATTCAGCCCATTGAAGCCATTAACCTGATCAAGAAGCTGGAGCAATATCGACCGTTTTTTATTGAGGACCCTTTTTCACCGGAAAACAACCGCTACTTTAAATTACTACGACAGCAAACTACCGTCCCAATTGCTATGGGTGAGTTATTTAACAGTCCTCATGAGTGGATAGACCCCATGAAAGATCAATTATTTGATTTCATCCGAATTCATATTTCACAAATTGGTGGGATCACCCCGGCCATGAAAGTGGCCCGCTTAGGTGAAATTTTCAATATTCGTACCGCCTGGCACGGTCCCGGAGATGTGTCACCAGTAGGTCATTCGGCCAATGCTCATATAGATTTTGCCATATGGAATTTCGGAATTCAAGAGTCAGTCAACTTTAGCGAACGTATCCAGGAAATATTTCCAGGAGCTCCTTATGTGGAAAATGGCTATATGTATGTGAACGAAGTCCCAGGGTTGGGTGTAGACATCAACGAGAAAGTTGCTGCTAAATTCCCCATCCAGGAAGTACAGCTAAACAATTGGACACAGCTAAGGAAAAATGACGGCACCGTGATCCGCCCGTAACAGTGTATGTGAAGGTCCATAAATGGATCTTCTGGGCCTATTTATAAATGTATTATTTACAGTTATAAATAAATTTACTACATTTAGGCTTCATCACTTTTAAATGCATAAAGAACAATATGTTATTGGCGTTGATTTTGGCACTGACTCCGTTAGGGCTGTATTGATTGATGCCCACTCCGGCAAGGCCCTGATTGATCATGTACATTGGTACAGTAGATGGAAGCAGGGTTTGTATTGCGACCCAGCCAAAAACCAATTTCGTCAACATCCCTTGGATCATTGCGAGGGTATGGAAATTGTTATTAAATCAATAATTAAGGATAGTGGTATTAATAAGTTTAATATCAATGGTATATGCGTTGACACAACAGGATCGTCACCAATGCCAGTAAATGAAAATGGCACCCCTTTAGCTTTACTGCCAGGTTTTGATTCCAATCCCAATGCCATGATGGTCCTTTGGAAGGA
>SMUY01404544.1_pt1 | contig 10159 bp, 13 predicted proteins | sample 2456441 | NCBI WGS metagenome assembly SMUY01 (sample SAMN11095931, study PRJNA526329) | marine sediment metagenome | biome: Marine sediment; feature: Surficial sediment; material: Deep marine sediment; isolation source: Hadal surficial sediment | place: Pacific Ocean | collected 2014-11 | depth...
CCTCTTAATAAGCCTTTCCAGAATCTCTATCACCCCGTCAACCGGGCAAGGCCCGGAGCTAAATAGGTCACACATTGCAGGCCTTCAACATCGGTTGGGCATAAAACCCGGATTCTTCGCGGAGTTTATCCTGAGCTTGCCGAAGGACTCAGAATGATAATCCTAAAATCTCTATGTTTCAGCCAACCTCACTTATGTAAAGCTTTCTTTAAGAAGGGGAACTATTTGGGTCCAGCGGCACCGCGGGTCACGGCATGAGACCGCCGTTGTTGATGTCGAGGGTTTGACCGGTGATGGAAGTTTGGGCGTCGGAGATCAGGAACTGGACGAGGCGGGCGATCTCATGCGGCTCGGACATTTTGCCGAGCGGCACCTGGCTCATGGCCTGCTGTTCGGCTTCGGTCTTGGAAATTTTCAGGAAATCGGCAAAGGCCTGCAGGCCTTCATGGGCCATGTCGGTGTTCACCCAGCCGGGACAAAGCGCGTTGACCAGAATTTTGTCGCGGGTCAATTCATTGGCCAGCGACCGCATCAATCCCAATATGCCGGCTTTGGATGCGCAGTAGGCGGAGTAACCGGGAACGCCGAGGCGCGCCAGTATGGAAGAGATGAAAACGATTTTGCGGAAGCCGTCGGAATTTTTTTTGAGATAGGGCAGGCATTCCTGAACGGTATGGTAACTGCCGGTGAGATTGGTGTCGATGATTTCCTGCCAGCGGTCGTTGGCTCCTGCCTGATTTTCCCCGCCGATTCCGGCATTGACCACCACGGCATGGAGCGCCGTCACCTGGCTTTTGGCCAGCGCTTCGCGCAGGGTTTCCTTTTTTCTGATGTCGCAGGAGAAGCACTGATGCCGATCGGGGTGGTGCAACGTTAGCCGGGCGGAATCCAGGCGGGCGCCGTCGCGGCCCAGCAGGATCAGCGCATAGTCGCTCTCAGCCAGGACTTTGGCGATGGCCAGGCCAATCCCCGTTCCCGCTCCTGTCACTACAATTGTTTGGGTCACCAGGCACCTTCCCTAAGCACGTTTCATTAAAATTTTACTGTATTCGGTGAGTTGGTCGATCTTCTCCTGATCCTTGGTTCTATTGTAAATCACGACCAGGTTATGGATCATGCGGATGAGGATCTCCCGGTGGGTGATGGGAAGCAAAAATCGTTTTTCAAATTCGACGCCAAAACTTTGAACCAGAGTGGCGCAATCCTCCGGTGTCAGGATGCGTCCCTGATGAAAGGGATCAAAGAAAATGGGTTGGTCGGGAGAATTGTACTTGAGGATAAAATGACCGGGCAAGCCGATGCCGACCAGCGGCAGGCCGAGACGTTGCCCGATAAATATGCACAACACCGACAGCGTGATGGGGATGCCGGTTTTATTCGACAGCACGGTATCGAAATAACTGTTGTCCGGATCGAAATAGTTTTTTTTGTTGCCGGAAAATTTTTTGCCTTGAAATAAAAATTTTGTCAGTTGCCCGACCGCCTGTTCCGGCGTGGGCTGACCGTCCAACCGGGGTTTCAACTCTTGAGAAAGTTCATCCAGGGTCCGTCCAATATCTTCTGAGTCCGCTTGCGGGTGGCCATATTGCATGAGCAGGTCGACCCCTTTTTCGAGATCGATGTCTTCTCCGGGGGCGGTACGGGACAACTCGAGAAACCGCTCGGCGAGTTGTTGGGGCGCGATTTTTTTCAATACCTCCTGAATGCGAGTGCGCAGAACCGGGTTTTCTTCTTTGCTGGCAATTTCCAGAAAAGGCACCGCGTCCCCGCCCAATTCGATCAGGCGGTCACGCACCCGGCTGAGGACAAACTCATCCGGGTCGTCCAGCAGTCGAATCAAAGAGGAAATTTCAGTGGGTGGCGCGCTTGGATTCATTGCAAGCCCAATATCAACGGATGATCATAAAATTAAAATGAAGGCCAGAATAGCATGGGGTGGGAAAAAATAAAAGTTTGGAGGGCGCACTGCACCCTCCAAACTTTGGGATCCTCTAACGATTGGGTTGCGGGGTCATCCGCAGATACGGTTTGACTTCCGTGAACCCTTTGGGAAACTTGGCGGGGATGTCTTCCGTTTTGATCGCCGGAACCACCACGCAGTCTTCGCCATCCTTCCAGTCTACCGGTGTGGCCACGGAGTATTTGGCGGTCAATTGCAGGGAATCGAGGACGCGCAGAATCTCGTCAAAGTTTCTGCCGGTCGAGGCCGGGTAAGTGATCATCAATTTGACTTTTTTGTCGGGACCGATGATGTATACCGAGCGGACCGTCATGTTGTCGAGCGCGTTCGGGTGGATCATGTCGTACAGGTTGGCGACTTTCTTGTCGGGATCGGCAATGATCGGAAAACCCACCGTACAATTTTGAGTTTCGTTGATGTCCTTGACCCAGCCCTTGTGCGAATCGAGCCCGTCGACACTGATGGCGATCGCCTTGGCGTTTCTTTTGGCGAATTCCTCAGTCAGGTTGGCCATGCGTCCTAGTTCGGTGGTGCACACCGGCGTGTAGTCCTTCGGATGCGAACACAAAATACCCCAGCCGTCGCCCAGCCATTTGTGAAATTCAACGGTGCCCTCGGTGGTCTCCGCCGTAAAATCGGGGGCGGTATCTCCTAATCTGATAGCCATGATTGCTTCCTTTCTACGAAATGTTACCCTTTATATATAGGACCCAAGTCGGTAGAATCCTTGCCTGGTGAGCCCTGAAATTTGATTCGGTCTATTTCCGGAATGAGGAAATTATAACACACTCTTTTTTACAGTCCGCCAAAAATAAATCACCTTGCAAAAGGTTGAATGACCCCGCCCTGGTTGGCGCCCAATAATTGCGGGCATGAGTTAGAAAATCACGGCCATCCGCCGCCCGGGCAAGGCCCGGGGCTGAAGGGTCAGACTCTGCTTGCGCTCATTAAATTACCAGGCATAATTCACAAAGCACAGCCATCAGCCCCTCTGCTAAGGAGCCAGCCTTGCGCTGGCGGTCCAAGGGGGCAACAATCGAGAGGAATGATCACGGCATGGAACAAAACCCAGAGCAGGAAGATAAAATCGGAGAGACCCTGAACTTGTTGAAAAAGATATGGGTATTCTTTCTGATCGGCCTGGTGGCGGCTTGTTTTTATAATGAGGCGCGGTTTCCTGGATTTCGTGACCAGCCGCTGGCGGGTGAGGCCTTCCTGTGGAAGATCGAGCGCGTGCTGTTCTTTGGCCTGCTCGGGCTGGGCCTGCTCACCGATATCGTGCAGACTCGGCGGGACCGCGAAAAAGCATTTTTGTTCCTGTTCGCGTCGCTGATCATGGGCGGCATGTCCACCGTGGTGGGCGCTTACCAGTTCCGCGTGTTCGATTATTTCCTCGGCGCTCCCTAGCGCCAAGTTGCACCTGGAGGCAAAAGGGTCACACTCCGCATACTCTTCAACAACGGTTGAGCATAATTCCAGGCTCCCCATTTGCCTCCCCCGCGAGGGGGCGGGCCTTGCCCGGTTGACGGGGTGGGGAGGGCGTGATATTTTGTCCTCCATAAAATATTATAAGGTGGGCCGTTAGCTCAACTGGTAGAGCAACTGACTCTTAATCAGTAGGTCCACGGTTCGATCCCGTGACGGCCCACCAATAAATAAAGGACTTACGGGGCTGGCCCGCAGGTCCTTTTTATTTTGCATCGAATATTTACCACTTGTTACGGGTCGCCGTTAGCGTAAAGTGGACGGAGTGATGTTTTGGAAAAATAAAATGTGGTTTTGATAAAGATTGAGGATGCCATGGCCATTTTCGTCCAAAGGTTCAAACGTTCTAAATAATTTAATACTTTCACAGCTCAACCATGTGGATGGTTGCTTTATGGTCAGGGGTCTTGGGATACTTAATGAAAGGTTTAATTATGTCACGAAGCAGAGTCAAAGGATTTGGATGGCTGTTCCTCCTGTTTTTATCTGGAAATTTTTTGGTATCCAATGCCTATGCGGAAACGGACGTCATCAAGGATATTTTGAAGCGTGGGGAGCTACGCGTGGCCGTTCAATCCCAGGGACCTCCGATGAGTTTCATTGACAAGAAAGGTCAGCGTGCCGGTTTTGTCATTGATGTGATTTCGATGATGGCTCAAGATATGAGCGTCGAGTTGAAAATCCTCGATTATGACTGGAAGGGGTTGATTCCTGCCGTGCTTTCCAAGAAAGCCGATTTTCTGGCGGCAGATATGACACCCACCCCCAAACGCGCTCTGGTATTGAATTTTACAGATCCCTATACATTTGTCGATATCGTTCTCTATTCCAAGACCTCCGCGCCGTTCAAAAAATGGCAGGACGCTTGTGATAAGAAATTTACTATCGGCGTCGTTCAGGGAAGCAGTAATGTTGGGGTGCTCAGGAAAAAGTGTGGTGCCGCTAAAATCAAAGAATTTTCCGGCGGCGCCGCCGCGGTGGCTGTGGCGATCAATACGAAGCGGGTGGATGCAGGAATCACGGTGCGTAATGAAGCCGAATCGACGGTGGAGGATTTTGCCAATTTGCATATATTGGCAGGAGCTATAACACGGGATCCTTTATGTTTTGCCACCCGTTCAAATGAATGGCACCTTCTGCAATGGATGAATAATTATTTCACCTTTATTCGAGCGGATGGAAGATTGGATCGATTGATCGATTATTGGATGAGCGGTACATCATGGAAACAGGATCATTGAGTCATTCATGAATTTTCTCTTGGAGTTCTATAATTATCGAATCCTCGCCGAATACATTCCCCAGTTTTACGAGGGGTTTTGCACCACCCTGAAAATTTCTTTCGTGGCGCTGTTTGGGTCATTGGCCATTGGAACTGTTTTTGCTTGTTTGCGTCTGGCCCCAAACCCCATCCTTTGGCGTCTTGCCGCCAGTTACGTCCAGGCCATCCGATCGACTCCGCTGTTGGTTCAAATCTATATCATTTATTTTGCGCTCCCGGAAATTCCCCTATTGGATCGTCGATTGAATGAGTTGGAAGGCGGCATTCTTGCGCTCGCCCTGAACGCAGGAGCTTACATGAGTGAAATTATCCGGGCAGGAATTCAATCCGTTGCCAGGGGGCAGGTGGAGGGCGCAATGTCCCTTGGCATGACTTATATCCAGCGCATGCGTCACGTGGTATTGCCCCAGGCGTTGGCGCGAGTGGTGCCGCCGCTCCTCGGCCAAACCGCCATTCTCATTAAGGACAGTTCCCTGGTGAGTTTTATCGGCGTGTCTGAATTGTTTAGCGCCGGGGTCACCGTGATGACTGAGCGGTTGATCCCTACCGAAGCATTTGTAACCGTGGCTCTAGGCTATCTGGTGATTTATTTGGTTTTGTTGTGGGCTTCCAACTGGGCGCAACGACGCTTGGCGGGACCATGAAACAGGATGAAATGCAATGAGTGAAACGATTCTAATCACTGCTCCATTATTGATGAAAGGTCTTTGGTTGACTATCAAAATTTCCATGTGGACCGTTGCGTTGGGAAGCTTTTTGGGGTTCGTCATTGGGTTGATTCGTGCTTCTCGTTTGAAAATCCTTAAGGCCGCTTTGGGAGTTTATATTCATTGCCTGCGTGGGACGCCGTTTCTGGTGCAATTGTATTTGATTTACTTTGTCCTGCCGGCAACCGGAGTGGAATGGTTGAAGTTTGAAGCCTTTCCCGCCGCCGTGATTGCCTTGAGCCTCTACACATCCACGTATGTTTCTGAAATTGTTCGCGCCGGTATTGAAGCAGTCCCCAAAGGTCAAGTCGAAGCGGCACGGGCGCTGGGGATGTCAAAATGGCAAACATTAGGGCACGTGATTTTGCCCCAAGCCTTGAAATTGATGATACCCCCTATGACCGGGGTTTACGTGTTGATCATTAAAGGAACGTCGGTTGTTTCAGTCATTGGTATTACGGAGCTGTTGCGAGCCGGAGAACAAGCGGCGTTACGGTATCCCAGCGAGTTGATGACTCTCTACGGTTTAGTGGCGCTTCTGTATTTTGTTTACTGTTACCCTGTATTGCGACTGGGACGTTGGGCAGAAACCAAATTTGGCCGCATCGAGAATTCTTTGTAATTTATGAGACCGCTCATGGTTCAATATTTTCTATCCAGGCCACTCGCTGGCCCTTAAGAGATAAGAGCCGCTCGTGGCCCAACCCGATTTTCACAGGCGCCCTGAATTTATGGATAATAATAAAAATAAAACAGTGAAAAATTTCATCATTAAAGTTGAAGAAGTTTCAAAGACGTTTCATACCAAAGGGCGAAAACCGGTAGTGGCTTTAAAACAAGTGACCCTGCAAGTAGAGGAAGGCGAGGTCCTGGTCATCATAGGCCCCAGTGGCTCTGGCAAAAGTACCCTGTTAAGAACTCTCAACGGATTGGAGACCGTGGATGCCGGTCACATTTGGATTGATAATGTGGATATCACTCGTAAAGAAACCAACTTGAATCAGATTCGGCAAAAGGTGGGCATGGTTTTCCAGCAGTTCAACTTGTTTGAACACAAAACAGCCTTGGCAAATCTGACCCTGCCGCAAACCGCTGTGCTAAAAACTTCTTCAGGCAAGGCTGAGGCCACCGCCATGGCCTTGCTGAATAAAGTAGGCCTGGAGGGTATGGAAAGAAGTTATCCCAGCCAGTTGTCCGGGGGCCAGCAACAACGCGTTGCCATTGCCCGTTCGCTGGTGATGAAGCCGCAAATCATGTTGTTTGACGAAGTGACTTCAGCGCTCGACCCGGAAGCGGTGAGAGGTATTTTAGAATTAATGGAAAGTCTGGCTCACCAGGGCATGACCATGGTGGTGGTGACGCATGAAATGGGTTTTGCCCGCCGGGCAGGGGACCGTATTATTTTTATGGATGGCGGCGAGATACTGGAAGAAGGAACGCCTCAAATATTTTTTGATAACCCGCAACATCCCCGCGCACAATTTTTCTTAAGCCAGGTTTTATAAAAAAAAATCTGGTAACGCTTTCCCCAGCTCACCCCAATAACGGCACTCTGCATGCCAGCGATCCGCCCGAGGATCATGTGATGGGCCCGATGGTGGCTATTAATGGAGGCACAAAAGACCCGTGGCCCAAGCCGGGTCCGTTGCCATTGGGCGAGCGGGTGCTGGAAAATACATTTGGATCCCAAGGTCATTCCCAGGTGGGATCCCGTGACGGCCCACCGAATTTTTCAAGGACTCGCGGGATTGACCCGCGGGTTCTTTTCGTTGCGGTCGGGGAATGATTTTTTTTATTTCTCAGTGGAAATTCCAGCCGGATTAGTGGTAAAAGGTATAAAAGCCGGTCTTCAATCTTTCCCTGTAGTGATCAATCACACATCAAAAGGAGTTCTACATGACAACCCATGAACAAATTTTATCTGCTTACGAAGCCTACCTTGCGGAAAATGAAAGTTTTGAAACCAAGAATATAAAAGCCGCCGCCGCGCGTGCCAGAAAAGCCCTGGGTGAACTCCAGAAACTGGCGAAAACCAGACGTGCTGAAATCCAGGAAAGAAAACTCAGTCTCTAGCCAGCCTGTGGCTGGAGGCAACCGGGCAAGGCCCGGAGGCTCAATCGGTCTAACTCGGATGAGCTCTCAACATTTGTTGAGCACAAGTCTGAGTGGATCAGTTTGGGGCCAGCGGCATGTGTGATATCCCTTCATCAGCTTTATGCCCCGAAGGGGGACTGGCCGGGCATTGCCCACCAAAAGTGGTTATACTGAAGCCTCATTATTTATATGGAGGGGTCCGGGTATGAAGGTTTTTAAGATCATTCTGAGTTGCGCGGCGATGGTGGCGCTGGCCCTGATGTTGAACGGTTGTGAAGCCGAGGAGAAAAAAGACGGGGAGCTGGGGTTCATTGAAGCCGAGAAGAAAAAAGCCGGGGAGCGCGGACTCGCTCCCAAGAGAATGGTGGATGGGGCCAGGAAGAGAGTCGCCGATGTCGAAGACAAGATGAGAGACCGTCTGAACCAGGTCGAATAAAAAACCAAAACCTGATCCATTGATTGACAATTTTTACCAGCCCATCTACAGTCGAGATAAAATTTTCAGCGTTCCCTTGATTTCAAAAAATGACGACTCGCAAGAACCCATCCCATAAAACGATCCTGCGATGGACCCGCATGGCGGGGGTGGTGTTTCTCCTCATCCTCCTCACTTCCTGTGTGGCGCAGAGGCCCGGTATGGCGGGGGTGTGGGAAATTCAGGAGGAAGAAAGAACTTACGAGGCGACACTGGATGAGAAGGGCAATGGTCCCTACACTTGGAAGGAAGGCCGGATCCAGACCACCGAATTTGTTGACCGGGTGTTGCCCGGCCCTTTGGCTCCGGCGCTTCGCCGGGAAAAAAAGCGCGCTGGAAGCAGGGCCAACGCGCTTTTTCACTTTTCTTGAGGCCCGGGGTTGCTTGCAACCTCTCCGGGCACGTTCAAATTTATATTTGAACCATTTTTTTTAATTCGTCAGCTTCTAAATTTTGTCTAGCGAGGTGGACTCTTAGCCTCCATAGAATACCTCCGAATAATGAACACACTCGTAATATGTTCCCCGATCCGCCATTTCGCCACTAAATTTTTCAGTAGCACTCAGGCCGGAGAAAAAAGGAATCACACGCTACTTGCGCAATAATTGTCGAGCGTGGTTCAAGAGTTCAGCGATCTGCCTGCAGGGGCACCCTGCCCGGAGAAAAAAGGGGCCACACGCTACTTGCGCTCAACAACAGCTTGCCATAATACTAGGGGCAGACCATTGCCTGCAGGTTCAACCAGGCTGGCGTTTATGCGTATTCTTATTCAAAACTCTGGGGAATCCATGAAAAATATTTTTATGAGAACCGTTTTGTTGTTTTCTTTTTTAAGTTGCGCTCAGCCGGCATGGAGTTCCGAGGGATGGGAGGGGATGGATATAGTCCGATTCTGTACCGGTGACACCGTGTTGTTTGATGACGCCATCTGCCGGGCTTATATTCAGGGCATCGTGGATGCCCACGAACATTTCCAATTGCAGGGCAAGCATCCAAAATCTTTTTGTGTGCCAAAAGAGAAAGCCAGGCGTGATGAGGGAGAAGGTATGGTTCCCAAGTGGCTGGAGGCTTTTAAGGAAAGACTCCATCAAAAGCCGCAGAGGTTGGTGGTGGACGCGTTGCACGCTATTTTTCCCTGCCCGTAGCCAGGTTGCACCTGGAGGCAAGGGGAACCGGGTGTGGCCTCAACAAGGGTGGCGCATAAATAACTCCCCCTTCTAGAAGAGGGCTGGAGGGATTTATGGTTTGTTACTGGACGCAAGTGGAACTCCTGAACCCTGCCCAATAAATGTTGAGCACATAACCAAGACCCATCCAGCTCCGGGCCTTGCCCGGTTAGACGCAGTAAGGGGGGATTCCTTCTTCAACCCATTCGCCGGCTTTACCGGCGTCGATATTTTTGCGATTTTTTTGGGCGCCGGCAATCATCTTGGCCCGCGAAATTTCAATTTGCCGCATGATTTCATCCGGCGAATCGTTCAATAAATTTCCGAACTTGGGCTGGCATTGCAAGTTGCCCACGTCACAGCAGGGGGTCATTTCGCCGGTTTGTTGCACCGTCATGATTTCGATGGTGCCGCGGGGGATGGTGCATTCCAGCAGGTTGTTGCTCTTCGGAAACGGTTGCGACTGCATGGCGCGCTTGCCGTGCTCGTCCACAAAAAATCCCAGGATGGCGTTGACCAAAAACGTGAAGCCGCCCTCACAGGTGTAATTCTCCGCGCCCTCCATAGACTTGATAAATTCCTCTTCACTGCACTCAGGATTTTCTTTGAGAATGTTGGCGACGTTTAACCGGTAATTTTCCAGCAGGGCGAGGACCGGGTTGAACCGTTCCCCCTGCGTGGCAAAGAATTCGATTAAAATTTTGATCTGGGTCAACAGGTCCGGCACTTTTTCAAAGATCATGTTGACGATGAGTTCGTCCTGCAGAGTGAGAATCTCCTTGAGGAGAGGTTTTTGCCGCGTTTCCCAAACGGTGGGATACAGGGTGAAATCCACCCGCCCTTTCATTTTCATAATTTCCACCAGCCGCGTCCAGCGCGAGGATGTCTTGGAATGAATGTCGAGGTTGGTGTGCAAGCGCACATTGGGGGCCAGCTGGCGGAAGATTTTAAAGATTTCGACGAGGTGAGGGTTCTGCGAAGGTTCGCCGC
>SMUY01076663.1_pt1 | contig 10155 bp, 9 predicted proteins | sample 2456441 | NCBI WGS metagenome assembly SMUY01 (sample SAMN11095931, study PRJNA526329) | marine sediment metagenome | biome: Marine sediment; feature: Surficial sediment; material: Deep marine sediment; isolation source: Hadal surficial sediment | place: Pacific Ocean | collected 2014-11 | depth 0-1...
CGTCGACGTCGATCAAGCGCAGATTATTGCTACCGATGCCGGCGATCTTGATCGCCTTTTCCACGGATGAGTGCGCTTGGCTCGAGGCGTAGGCGACGATGCTGCCGTCGCAACCGCCGGCGTTGGAGGCGAAATCGGTGGCCTGCTCGCGGGCCGCGATCAAGGCGCACAGCGTCGCGCTCGAAGCCGAGTCCTGGATGACGCCGCCGCCGGCGCCGCCGCTGCGAAACGCAGCGGGCAGATCCATCAGACCAACCAGCCAGTCGAGAACGTGGCTCTCGAGCTCGGTGGCGGCGGGGCTTGTCGCCCACATCATGGCGTGGACGCCGAGCCCGGCGGACAGTAGCTCGCCCAGGATCGACGGCCCGGAGTTATTGCTCGGGAAGAAGCCGAAGAAGCTCGGTGACTGCCAATGGGTCAAACCGGGCAGGATGACGTCTTCGAGGTCTCGTAGGACCGCATCGAAATCCTCGCCCTGTTCCGGCGCTCGAGCCGGCAACGCGGCGCGAATATCACCCGGCTGAACCTGGGGAAACACGGGTAACGACCCGACCCGTTCTTGATAGTCGGCGATCCAGTCGACGAGCTCGCGCCCGCGGCGGCGAAATTCATCCGGCGTCATGTGGTAGCTAACGTCGTCAGACACGCGTGCGAATCTCCCCGATCCAGCCGCGGACCGTTTCGTGATGCGGGGACCACGCTTCCCACACGCAGATTCCCCATTTTCGTACGACCTCGATGTAGCCTTCCAGACCGTCTGCCGCCGCGGCGTCGAGAATCGTCATGCTGCCGCGGTCGTCCGGAGCCGCGAGCTCGGCGAGGTCACCGGCACGCCGAATCCACGTGTTCATGCCCGAGTAGATATCGAGGCTAGCGTCGTACTCGATGGCGCAGCAGAGGCTCAGCAGGTGACCGGCGACCTCCTGCGGCCAAGCACATCGGGTGCGCGGATGTTGCAGCGCGTAGGCGTCGACGAACGTGCGGCGTACGACCAGCAGACGCGGGTCCGGGGTTCGCGCCGTCAGATCGGACATCAGGGCGCTGCAAGCCTCGGCTCCACCCTCGATCGTGGCACCGCATTCGTCGCAGACCATCAGCTAGTGCTCCTGGTCATGAGTGCCAGGCGTGTGCCGGCGGCGGCAGAGCCTCAGAGGGGTTTCCACTCGAACCCTTCGCCCCGGCGGTAGTACAACCTGAAGGCGCAACCGTAGATATCGTCGACGGGAATGAAACCGAAGGCGCGACTGTCGCGGCTATTGCCGCGGTTATCACCCATCACCATCACGGTTCCTGCGGGAACGATCTGCGGCTGCATATCGGGCCCGCCGCCGGCCGCCAGGTTGAGCAACGCTCTCCGCTCACCGAAAATCTCGAGGTCAGCCGACGTGTCCGACAGCAGGCTTTCGCCGTTGATGAACAACTTTCCACCGCGCACCTCGACCCGATCACCGCCGATGGCAACGACTCGCTTGATAAGCCGCACACCGCTCTCCGGCGAATCGAAAACTACGATCTCGCCGCGCGCCGGGGATCTCCCCTCGATCAGCTCGATATTGGTGAACGGCAGCCGCAGCCCATAGGCACGCTTGTCGACGACTACCCGGTCGCCTACGCGCAACGAGTATTCCATCGACTCGCTGGGGATGTAGTAGTGATCGGCGATCGCGGAGCGGGCGGCGAGCGAGAAAACGACGACCGCCGCGAGAATGAGCAGCTCGGAGCCGATCTTCCGCAGTTTCGACATCATCGGAGATTCTCGAAATAGAGAATACCGCCGCCGATGCCGCCGACAAAAAGATCGGCGTCGCCGTCGCCGTCGATGTCGGCGAAGGTCGGCGCCGAGAATGGATGCACCGGCACATCGAAGGCCTCGTCGAGAACGAAGTCCGCTTCGAGCACGGTGCCGTTGTTGCGATACAGCTTCAGGCCTTCGCCCTCGGAGCCGACCACCAGGTCGAGATCGCCGTCGCCGTCGATGTCCACCAACGTCGGGACGCTGCGGCGGCCGACGTCGATGCCGCCGAACTTGTCATCGACAAGGGTGAACTTCGGTCCGTCGGCGCCGCCGTCGTTGCGGTAAAAGTTGAGGTCGCCCGACGACTCGCCGATGAAGAGATCGAGATCGCCGTCGCCGTCGATGTCGCCGAGCGTCGGGGTCGCGTTGCGGCCCCTCGTCAGGGTAACGATCGCGGCATCGGCGATCACCCAGCGTGGCTCGATAACGCTCCCCTCGTTGATCACCAGCATCAACTCATCGCCCCAGGTACCCATCAAGATGTCGAGATCACCGTCACCGTCGAGATCGCCGAACGCCGGAGCGAAATGATAGGCGCCGGTAAACTCCGGCATGATGCCGCGCAGGATGAACTTCGGTGCCCTCGGCGTACCGATGTTCTCGAAGCGAAAGAGCTTGCCGGTCTGGTTGTCGTCGGGCTCGATCTTGTTGCCCACCAACATGTCGAGATCCCCATCGCCGTCGAGGTCGGCAAAAGCCGGGAACGTTTCGTTGCCGAGGTCGATGTTGGAAATGTAGCGGCGAGTTCTTATCTCGAACCAGTTCCGCGCCGTTTGCTCGAGGTGCAGGAAGTTGTCGATCGTCGTGCTGTTGGCGTTGTAGGCGCCGCCGAGAACCCCGACCAGCAGGTCGCTGTCGCCGTCACCGTCGATGTCGCCGAACGCCGGCGCGTTGTAGCCGCTGGTCGCGATCGGGTCGTTGAGCGGAAACGGCTCCGGCTCCGAGCGCAGCGACGGCGTGCTGCACGACCCGGTGTTCTCGATGTACAGCAGCCCGGGCTCGAAGAAGTCACCCCAGAACAGATCGAGGTCGCCGTCGCCGTCGATGTCCTCCAGGGCCATCGTATTGGCGCCGTGCAGGGTCGGCAGATCGTTGCCTAACACCTGCCCGATGATCTCGATGTCTTGAAAATTATCGGTGACGTGACGGAACCTGGGGGCGCCGGAATCGTCGACCCCGTCGGCCTCGTAGCGGGTGATCGTTCCCTCGAGGCGGCCGAGCATCAGGTCGAGGCGCCCGTCGCAGTCGATGTCACCCACCTTGGGGATGTTCTGACGGTCGGAGAACACCACGTCGCCCGCCGTATCGAGCAGCGTTTCGGTCACCAGCTCGAACTCCGGCGCGCCGAACTCACCGTTGTTGCGCCAAAACCGGATCAGGCTGAAGCGCTGCTCGGCCAGGAGATCGAAATCACCGTCGCCGTCGACGTCGGCGAAGTGGTACCACTCGCCGACCTCGAGGTCTTCGTAGCTGTCGGTTCGCCATACGTACCGCGGCTCGTCGACGGTGCCGACCTGCTCGAAGAACATGATCTGGTTGGAGTATTCCTGCACGAAGAGATCGAGGTCACCGTCGCCGTCGATGTCCACCAGATGGGGTCGCGGCAGGTTGAAGCCACCGAGGAAAGGATGGTCATAGGCGACGCCGTCCTCGTCCTGTACCTCGATTGAATAGAGTCGGCGTTCGAACGAGAGCGCACTCGACTGCGGCGTCGCCGCACCGGTCACGGCGGTGAGCGCCAGGAGGCCGATGATTCCCGGTGCAACGGGGTTGAGACGGGGCTTTGACATGGCTCGACGACCTAGTAGGAGGGGCGGGTGCTGATTCCGGCGGCGTACGCCGGAACCTCGAGGACGGCGACGATCTGCCGTGTCTCGGTGTCGATCGCGACCACCGTGCCGGCCGGAAGCGCCTCGCCCGCGGTGCTCATCACCGACGTCCGCTCGATGGTTGTGGGGAATACGGCTTCAGTGTTGCGCCCCGAGATCCACAGCGTGAGGCCGTCGGCCGAGATCGCGCTGCCGTGCGGCTCCGCCAGGCCGTCGCCCTCGATCGTGGCGACAACTTCCCAGGTTTCGGTGTCCACGACCGCGACCGAGTTGCTGGTTCGCTGCGGGAAGTAGACGAACCTACCGTCCGGCGAGTACACCGGGTGCCACGGCTGTCCGCCGAGCGCGAAGCTCGTGAGAAGCGCGGGAGTCGCCGGGTCCGTTATATCAAAGACCATCACCTGGCCGGAGATCTGCCCACCGGTAACGAGTCTCGACCCGTCGGGCGAGACCACGAACTGGACGAACGTGTGCGGATCTCCGTCAACGTTGATGATCTCGAGATCATCTTCCTCAGGAGAGACCGATGCGATCTGGTTGACCACCAAGCTGGCGGTGAACACGCGCCCTCCCCCCGGCGCCGCCGCGATGGCGTGCGGCCGCGCGAAGAACACATCGTACTCGTCGATTGCCATATCAGACCGGGTAATCAGACCGATACGCTGCGGCGGGTTCGCGGCAGCCATGGAGCGCCCCACGTAGAGCACGTCGTCGACCGGGTCGACAGCCATCAACCCCGGCGTCTCGAACTCCGCCTCACCGACCAGCTCGTTGTCGCGGTTGAACTTCAGCACGCGGCCGTCGGCGATCAACGACGCGTACCAGAACGACCCATCGGGCTCGACCGCGACGTCGTGCGGCTTGGAATTGGCGGTGAAACCGAGGTCGGTCAGCCAGATCGTCTCGACGACCGCGCGGGCATTCATGTCGATGACCGAGAGTGCCGGGCCGCTCTGGCTGGCGACGTACAGAAACTCGGGTTCCGCGGCCACGGGCTCGACCGCCGCGCCGGCGTCGCCCGGCGCCGAATCAGCCGGCTCGGCGCCACCACAGGCCGTGGTCGCGAACAGAATCAGGGTCAGGAGCCACAAGGCTCCGTGAGAACGTGAATGGGGCCGCTTATTCAATCGTCACCTCAGTTGCGTACTTTGACGATCACCATGCCTTCGCGACCGCTGGTCACGATGATGATGCCGCTGTCGAAGAAGGGGTAGTTGCTCCACGATCCGGTCATGCCGCCACCCTCCTGGTAGGGCACCGTGTCGAAGAAACCGACCGGCTCGGGGTTCTCCGGGTCGCTGATGTCGTACACCCGCAAGCCCGAGTCGTAGTTCGACTGATACATCATGTCGCCCTTGATGTAGAGGTTGTGGTCGGTGGCCGGGTTGTCCGAGATGTATTCCTTGACCAGGATCGGGTCTTCCAGGTCCTGGATGTCCCAGATCAGCGTTCGCGTGCCGGAAACCAGGCCGCGACCCTCGTCGAGCTCGTCGTTCATGAAGAAATAGGCGTGATCGTCGGTAATCCAGCCCTGATGGCTGTAGGCCACGTTCGGGTAGGTCGCCATGCCGAGCGACACCGGGTTGCGCTTGTCGGTGACGTCGGCAATCGAGATCGCGGTCTCGTTGGAGCCGATGCAGATCTCGTGGCCATCGTAACGATCGTCGGGTCCCTCGTAGGTGATGCACATGGCGTCGTGCGAGTAGCCGGTGCCGCGACGCCCGGTGTTCATGTCCTGGAAGCAGCCCTCGAACGTCGGGTTCGACGGGTCCTCGATGTTGATGATGTGGAGGCCGCCACCGCAGCCGTTCGGCCCCCCGGCGCCGACCGCGTAAGCGTAGTCGGTATCAGGGTTGATGACGATGTTGTGGGTGCTGCCGATACCGTCGTAGTGGTGGTCCTCTTCGAACTCGATCGGCACGCCGTCGAACTCACGAAGGCGCTCGAGGTTGAAGACCTGCATGCCGTGCTCGCCGGCGCCGTCCGAGACGATATAGACCCAGTTTTTGCGCACCTTCATGTCGCGCCAGACGCTGGTGCGCGAGCCCTCGGTCTTCATCAAGATGCCGACGTACACCGGGTTGTAGGGGTCGGTGACGTCGACAAACGAGGCGCGGTCGCGCATGCCGATGATGGCGTAGTCGCGGCCGCGGTCCGAGTCGGTCCAGCCCCATGCATCATTAGTCGTGAGGCCGCGCACGCCACCCATCTCGTGCACCGGCATGTAGGCGATGAGATCGATATTTTCGCACGGGAAGCTCGCCGCCATACCGTCGCTGCAGTCGATACCATCGTCGGTGCCGGTAACCATCGGATAGTTGGCGATCGGGCTGAAGACCTTTTCGGTGCTCCAACCGAAGTCCGAGCGCGTCATGATCACCGCGGTGCCGGCGCCGAAGTCGTCGCCCGGCAAACCGACGGCGACAACGGCGCCGTGCGCCGCCATCGTATTCCCGAAGCGATCACCGCTCGCCAGGGCGGCGGCACCGAGCTTGGTGGCGCCCGTCCAGTTGCCGTTGACGTCGCGCTCGAAGCGATAGATACGACCGGCACGACCGCCGGCGCCCGGCGCGCCGATCAGCACCGCGGTGCCGTCGATCACTATCGAGGTGCCGAAACCGCCGCCGGGAAGCCCGTCGAACGGCACCAGATTACCGGTCCGAGCCCACCGGTCTTCGTCGTTGAGTCGGTACGCCGAGACACCACCGATGCCCCCGTGGGCGACCGCCGCACCGATGAACATCTCGTCGTTTTCGACAACGATCGAGGCGCCGAAACCGGCGCCCGCTTGGGTGTTGTTATCCGGAAGCTGAGCAACCTGCTCCCAGTTGTCACCATCGCGCTTGAAGACGTACACACTACCGGCGCGACTGTTGTAGTTGGGGGCGCTGACCATCGCCCAATCGCCGTCGATCGCCACGGCCGCGCCGAACATCGGGGGGGCGTTGGCGCCACGGCCGCCTCGGCCACCACCGCCACCACCGCCGCCTCGGCCACCACCGCCGGCCTGGCCGCCACGTCGGCCACCACGCCGGCCCGCCGCCGCTTCGAGCTCCTCGGGCGTCGGATTCGTGGCCAACAGCTTGGCGACCTCGGACCAACCCGAAGCAACACGCTCGAAGATGTAGGCGGCACCCTGGCGCTCGTTATGACCCGAGGCGCCGACGATCATGAAGCCGCCGCTGGCCGCGATAGCGTTGCCGAAACCGTCTCCGTCGGCGCCGTCGGCCGGGGTGACCGCTCCGACTTCCTCCCACTCTCCGCCATCGCGTTCGAATACGTACACCTTGCCCGTGCCGGTGGCGCCGCCGATCAGCAACAGGTCGCCGTCGACGAACATCGAGCGACCGAATCGATCGCGGTCGTCGCCGTCCGAGGCTGACAGCTTGGCGACTTCCTTCCAGCCGTCGGCGGTCGAGCGGTAGACGTAGACGAAGCCCGACGAAATCACGTTGCCGGCCTCGCCGATGAAGACCTCGCCGTCGCCGACGGCCACGGATGCGCCGTAGCCTGACTGGGCGTGCGCCGGCGTCGTGAAGGCGACGAACGCCACGATGAGAGCAAAACAGCCGACCAGCTTCTTCACGGTCCACCTCGATCTCTGCGGAGCCTCGGGCGTGTGCGCACGACCGGAGCGCCTCGAATACTGCTTGGAGAACAGCGAATTCTTCGTGGGGATTCAAACAAGAGGTCTACAGCTTCGTTTACGGGGCCGCGCGATTCAAGTCGGGTAGCAGGCCGCCGCCACCGCATTCGAGCCGGTTAATCGAGCTCCAACTCGACACCACCGACGATTCCGGCGACCAGGTTGTAGACGAACGCCACGATCGCCCCGCCGATGAAACCCATGATCCCGTACATGATGGGGAAAAAGAAAATTGCTCCGACGCCGAACAACATGCCGATGAACGCGCCCCCGTCGCTCTGAGCTGCCGCAAACGAGGCGCCCAGCAGAGAGAACAGGGCAAAGAACGCGCCGCCGATGAGACCCATTACCGAGTACAGAGCGCCCATCATCTTGGCGCACGAAAAAACACCGATGCTCCTGAGAACCATTCTGCGACCTCCTACTGACGACGACGGTGGACCGGGAACACCGGCACAGTATTCTGATCCGACAGCAGTTTCGACCGGCCGCGGCCGCAAAGAGCGGCAACGCCGCAATGCGCCCTTGGCGGCGCAACCCTCCGAGCCTCATTCCGCCGGCTGCTACGCGTGATGAGCGCTGTCATCGATCGCTCGTTTGACCGCCGCGGCAAGCGCCTGGGGCTCGTCGGTCCCGATTCGATAGCGGCGGCCGGAACGCATGACGATCTCCACCGCGTCCAGCCCCGAGACGTTGAAGAGCCAGCCGTGCGGTGTCAGGCGGATACCGAATCCGTAGTACCACTTGTTGCGCACCGGATACACGTCGACCATCTCGCCGGTGGCGAACGTCTTGCCCACCAAACCGATCCCGAATCGGAGGCGCAGATGGTCCCGGGTCACCTCGACGCTCAGGCTGTGAAACAGCATCAGCACCAAGAAGAACGAGATCAGCAGGATGATGAGCAGTGGCAAAAAACCGGTGGCGATGAAAAAGACTGCCAGCAGCACGGCGATCGAGATCATCGTGCCGACCGCCAATGTGCCGAATTGGTCGTGGCTGTAGCTCACCGGACCTCCACACGCTGCGGCACGTTGATCTCGGAAAATGCGGAGATGCCGGGCAGGTCGGGAACCGGACGGCGCGCCACCCCGGTCATCCGAAAAGGCACGACGCCGACCCACGAAGTTCCACCGAACTCGTCGATGTCGAGAGCACTGGTGCGCATCATCTCTCTCCGGTGGATTCGTCTCGCACTCCGGAAGGTCCTTGCTCGAGCTCCGCGAGCCATGTTTCAAAGGCTGCGAGCTGCGGATCGCCAGTCGATCTCATGTGCTCGAGAAGCATCGCACGGAGTCGCGCGGCGGTCGCCGAATGTTCAGGCTGTCCGATCAGGCTCTCGAGTGCATCGGGGTCACGACGGTAGTCGTAGAGCTCTTCTGGGGAACGAAACAGGTAGTGGGCGACCCGCGCCGCCGCCGCTTGGTCCCGAGCCCCCGCCTCCCGCATCGCCGGAAACGTGAGACCACCGCTCGCCTCGGAGCGATAGGAAGTCTCGCCGTCGGCCCAGGCGTTGAAGATGTAGCCGTATCGTCTGCCGACCACGGCCCGCATCGGAAAGGGCCGGCCGCTCGAAAGCGAATTGATCTGTGTGAAGACGACCTCGCGGCCCGCTTGTGTCTCGCCCCGGAGCACCGGTACGAACGAGCGACCGTCGGCTCCTGCCAGGTTTTCGAGGCCGACGGCGTCGAGAATCGTCGGCGCCAAGTCGACCCCCGAGATCATGTGTTCGGCGTCGGTCCGCGCCGCGGCGATGACCCCGGGCCAGCGCACAATCCACGGCGTACGGGTCGAGTGCATCCAGGCGTTCGCTTTGGCGAACGGGAACGACGGACCGTGATCGGATAGGAACATCACCAACGTGCGGTCGGCCATCCCCGAATCGTCGAGGGCGCGCAACACGGCGCCGACGGTAGCGTCGGCTCGCCGGACGGAGGTGTAGTACTGCGCCACCTCGAGTCGGACGTCGGGCAGATCGATCAGGTAGCCCGGCACTGGAATCTGCTCGGGTGAGAACGCCAACCGGGCATCAGGGAAGCCACCGCCGTACTGCGCACTCGTGCTGGTGGCGTCCCGGGCCCTGAAGTTGACCTCCTGCCGGCTGGCGGCGAACGGCCGGTGCGGGTCCTGAGAGTTGGCCATCAGGAAAAACGGCTGCTCGGCGTTCTTGGCCTGGCGAAAGAACTCGGCCGCGTGCTCGTAATAGAGGTCGGGACTGCGACCGTTCTGCAGCTCCTTGGCCCCGATGACCGCGTCGAACGCGGTCAAGCGACTCGGAACAACGTGCCCCGTCTTTGCCATCAAACCGGTCTGGTAGCCGGCCTCTCCCAGGGCCTCGACAAGCGTTGGCACGTCGGGATCGATCGGGCCGAAGCCGAGTGCGCCGTTGCGATGCGGATAGCGCCCGGTCATCCACACGGCTCGCGTCGGCTGACAGATCGCGATCGTCACGTGCGCCTGGGTAAACAGGACGCCTGCGGCCGCCAAGCGGTCGATGTTGGGCGTGATGTTCGGAATCGGCGAGCCCGTGACACCCAGCGAATCCCAGCCCATGTCGTCGACGGTGATCAGCAGGATGTTCAAGGGACCGGCGGTCGCGAGCCGAGCTGCGTCGGATTCGGTAGTTTCGCCGGAAGCTCCGGGAGACTCGGGCGGAGGATCAGCGCCGACGCAAGCGACCGCGCCGGACAGCAAGACCGCAACGACGGCGAGTGCTCGGGCTCGGCGCCCGCTCTCGGGCCTCATTCCAGTCTCCGTCGCAGGCCAGGTAAACATTCAACGCCCCATCTGATCCCGCCGAGGATGCGCCCCAGTAGTACCGCGCCCGGCCGCAATGCGCCAACTTCACGATCGGCCCTCGGTACGCTGGTGCGGCACGCTCGCTC